>ERZ772882.143-NODE-143-length-98763-cov-8.796004_pt1 | contig 98763 bp, 82 predicted proteins | sample MGYA00580576_ERZ772882 | MGnify/ENA primary metagenome ERZ772882 (study PRJEB29015, sample SAMEA2737658) | human gut metagenome | biome: human gut; feature: human-associated habitat; material: faeces | place: China | collected 2012 ... | reverse complement strand
GCGTCTTTCATACATGGCGTTATCCTAGCTCTTTTTTCTTAGCTAGGACAGCCCCTATATCTATTGCTGTTTAAATCCTTTAGTTTTTTTTCGCCGCAGGGGGTCAGACTGACGCAGCATAACTTCTTCCATTTGTCCCTGGCGAGATCGCATTCCGGAGAAACACAGACATAATAGTTGGAAGAATCCTCTGTGGAGAAGATGGTTCCTGTCGTGACTTTGTCGGGAATATCCGGTTCGTTGCAGATGAATTTGTTCAAATGGGCATAGGGATCGTCCCCTTTATTGGCAAAGGCCTTTTCCAGCCCATGAACGAAGCCAAAATTTTCCCCTCCGCATTCCTTTCCGATACATGCCAGCAGTCCCGTAAGCGCCGTCTGTGTGTCATCGGACAGGGATGAGGTGGCTTTGCGAAAAAGCACTCCCAGGATCTTGTCCAGCGCAAGAAGGCCTCCTTCCCGACTCCGCGTGTCTCCCGCATTGTGAATGGCGGCGAAAAGAGCGGACGCCTTGTCTTCATTCGTCGGAAGCATTTTATCTATATTCTCGTGAATATGGCGTCGCAGATCGACCGCGATGATCCATGCGAGAATATTCATGGGGGAAGGCGGATCTTTGAGTAGACCTCTTTCCAGCTTTTCGAGAAGTGTGTCGATGGTCGCGCCCCGAAGGACGCCTTCCTCTGCCCGGGAGACGCCCTCATTATTTTTCTTTACAACGACAATGAACAGGTTGTTATACCGAAAACATGGGACGTCGTTCAGCGAGTTTTGCTTAGGACAATCATCATTTCCTTCCCCCGTCGGCATGTTGTCCTTATCACCATCTTTTTTTCTTCCCGTCAGCTCGCTGTGAATATGCTCCGCCACCCCCTCTGCTCCGTCATGAGTATAGATGATTACCGGCTTGAAGCCTTTTTCCCGGGACAACTCCCGCAAAGCATCGATGGTTTTCTGCTCGCTGTCGTGGATACGGTAGTCGAGCACCAGCAAGTCCGCCCGCTTCCAGAAATCTTTACCCGCAGGATAGTCGTTCAGAATATCCACGAGCAGTCCTTTTCTGTGACAGGATTCGACGAGCTGCAAAACGCGATTATCCTCAGCCGGGGTTGCCGTATAACCTGCGCCGCTCTCCGTATCGGTGGCGGAGGTCGTTGAGGTCGTGAACTGCGGTGCGTCGGGGTCCGTCATCCCGGCGACGTCTTTTACCTCAGCGTCCGCAACGGTATCGTTTTTCCCCTTCAGCAGCGTTTCAAGAGTGGGGAATTCGTCGTCGATGAAGACGACGCTCCTGATGGAAGCGATATGGAACTCGCGTGTCAGCTCCCTGATTTTGCTTCCGACCTCATCCGCCATCGGCGTTTCAGGGGCATCATCCATCTTCGACATTTCAGCGTCCTTGCCCGTCATCGACATTTCAGCGTCTCCTGCGTTCAATGATAAAATTTGCGCCTTCAAGGATATGCGGATCGTCTTTGCCGGCATAGCGGATATCGTATCCCGCCGCGCGCAGATTTTCCCTGCAGAGATAAAGCCCTATGCCCCGGCCATTGTGCCGTCGCGTGAAAAACATCTGGAAAAGGTGCTCGACGTCGTCCTCGTCCACGCCCGGACCGCTGTCGGAGACGAATATTTTTTCGTCTCTGTAATCAAGACGAATGATGCGCCGGCTTTTTTGTCCGACCCAGTAAAGAGCATTGTTCACCAGATTTATGAAGGTCGGATAAATACGGGACGGAAGATCGACGATGGTCATTGCGCGAAAAGCGTTCGTCGCCGCAAAGTCGATATGTTCTGCGTTGAAAATCCCACCGAAGAAACGCCGTACATACTCTTCCACTTCAAGTCCCGTTATCTCCAGCTTGTTGCGATAGGAGTTCTTTTTCAAAGGCGAGAGGAAGCGCAGGCGATCCACCAGCGCATTATGCGCTTCCCGAACCTCTCTGTATGTACGCAAATTACGCACTTCGCGCGGCATGGCGTCCAGATTACGCCGCACTTGGGACTCCAACGCTTCCAGTTCGTGCCCGATGATTTCCACCGTGATGCCGAGCTGCGCCACGGAGTGCAGCATCTCCATTTTTTCTTCCAGCTGCTGATTACGCTCATCGATGGCCTGAAAGGCGTCGCCCAACCGGATATGCTCCGCCAACTGCTCCAGGCCGTCGACGATGGGATCGTATTTTTGCTGGAAAACAGTCTGCAATTTCGAAAAATCGGCGTCGAGTTCGCTTGAAGCAGATTCGAAACGACCGTCCTCATCGAATCGTTCAAAGACGGGCAGGGCTCTCTTTCTGTACGCTTTGCGATCTTCTTCGCCCAGACCGCGCCAGTGGGAGGCAATGTCGCCCGTAAGCCGATCGATGCGTTGCAACTTTTTTGATATGAAGGAGGAGAGCCGCGCTTCGTTGCTCTGGATTTTTTTGAACAGAACTTCGCGGGGGCTACCCAGCAGGCCGGAGGCCTCGAAAAAGGCCATACGACTTTTCATGGATGAGAGGATGGTGCAGAATTCCACGTAGGCATCACGATAGCGGCGATAGTCGTCGTCCGTGATGCCGGATCGCGACGGTCGAACGGGGAGACGCAGCTCTCCTTTCAACGCTTCGAGCGCGTCGAGTTCTTTTTTCAGCCGCAGAAGTTGTTCCCGCTCCGCCGAGTCTCCGGCGTGCTGCAGTTCCGCCTGCAGGGCCCGGGCTTGTTTTTCGGCCTCGCTCATTCGCGGAGCGACGCGACGGAAGGCTTTTTTATAGACGGAACGCGTGCGCTTTCGAGCCTTTTCCGCCTCCTTGGCCATCAGCTGTCGCTGCTGCTGGATTCCCGGCAGCTCCGACTTGCGGATGTCCGAATCGGAGCCGAAATATTTGCGCGCCACCGTCATCAGAAGGTTGATGACGAGGCGCTCGAATGTCCGGCGCGCCTTGTTGGCCACAAGACCTTCGCGACCGGCCTTGTCCTTCAGATTCGGATTGTTTTCGGCGGAGATGAAAATTCCGCCGCAACAACGCCGATAGGAAAAGAACTCGCGGCCGGCATGTTTGGTTCGGCGTTCTTCCAGCAGAAAAAGATCGCCGTCGGCGCGCCCGTAGGGCAGGACGCGCAAACCGTCACGGTAAAGACAAATCCCGCCGTAGCTGTCGAGCTTCGCTTGAATGGTTTCAAACTGCTCGTCGGAGTGCGTGGTGTTTTTCTTGTCGAACTCGATGGTCGCCAAGCGAAATTTGAAGGGGCCGACATATTCCCTTCCGGAAGACGACAAAAGCTCCGACGGCGGGACGATCATCTCGCCCCGATCCCGACCGAACGCCTTAACGCGCCCGGAAAAAACGCCGTTTTTGTCGAACTCTCCCTCAATGCAATGCTCGCATTCGCGCAGTTCCTCCAGCGTGAAGGCATCCTGAGAGGAGACGGCGGCGAACACCCGGTCGCCCTGATGGCTCACCAGCTCATAGGAAAAGTCGTTTTTTGCGACATCGTAAGGATCGACGAAATTGACGAGCGTCTCCCGCATGCTGCCTCTGGTCGCCTCGATATCCGGATTGTCCAGACCTTGATAAGTCCAGCTGCGCAGCTCGTTGTTGCAGTCGAAACAGAACAGCGCCGTACCGTGTTTGTCCGAATCCGGATTCGCCTGCAACAAACGCCACCAGGGCAGCACATGATCCCACGTGAGATGAAGATCGGACGGCACGGCGAGGATGCGCTCTTCGGTCGTCGTTTCTTCGGGAGATTTACGGCGCTCCAGTTCCGCAAACCTCTCCCAGGCATCTCGGGTGCGAACATCCGCATCCGCCAGATTGCTTTTCATCCCCTCCGTCAGCCGATTGATAATGCCGGGGAACTCGTCAAGACCGCCGAATTCGGCGAGGGGAAAATGAACGTCCGAAATAAGCAGAAACGGATTTTCAAAAAAACGCCAGTCCACAAGAAGCGCGGCGTAGGGACGCCGGATTTTTTTGGTGACGATCAGCGTCACCGGCGATAGAAAGGCCGCGGAAAGACGGCCGATGCCCTTTTCTCCGAGGCGCACACGCGGTGACAACCCGAACATTTCCTCCGGCGGCACGTTTTTTCCGACCTTGCTTTCCGTCCCCACGACGAGCCATTTTTCTTGAAGATCGGAGAGACTCATGCCGCAGCCGTCATCGTAGATGCCGGCAAGAGGGGGAACCCCATCAAAAATATGTAGCGCCACGTTGCGGGCGTAGGCATCGTAGGAATTTTTCCATAACTCGCTGACGGCGGTGGGCGTATCCGCTATCTGTCCGCGTCCGAGATGATCGATGGCCCGTGCTCTTGTTTGAAATGCTGCGGAGATGGACATATGTCACCTGCGACTATCTGTTATCATGGAAAGAATCGACCGCAAAACCGCCTCCCCGAGCCTTATGGGAACGGCGTTGCCTACCTGTCTGGCGGCGCTCATCAACCCCCCGGTGAAGATGAAGTCATCGGGAAAAGTCTGCAGGCGTGCGGCCTGACGCACCGTTATGCCATGATGCTCCGTTGGGTGCAGAAATCTCCCCTTGGAAGGATTGATGCAGGCCGTGGTCATGGTGGGCGCGGGTTTCGAGGGATCGATGCGTCCGTATACGTCCTTGTGCCCGTCATGATTTTCGTGACACGGGAGAACCCGGCAGGAATCCTTTCTGCTGCCCCCGTTGGGAGGCGTGGAGCGAAAAACCTTCAGCAGCGCCTCTCCATGGTTCATATGGACGTCGTTGGCATCACCCTGCGGCGCCGGATGGAGAAACGCTTCCGCAGCGGTATGCCAAGACGCCAGGCCGGGAATAGGAGAGGCCGGGTTGCAATGGGTGGGCGCGGGCGGCCACGTCGGGTTGCACGGCATTTTATCCTTCCACCCGAGAATAAAGACGCGTTTTCTGCGTTGCGGAACACCGTAATCGCACGCATTAAGTACGACGGGCGGACAAACGTCGTAGCCGGCCGACGCGGCTTCCGCATAAAATTTTTCAAGATGGTGCTTGTGCCGCGGCCACAACAGGCCGACGACGTTCTCCACAAGAAACGCCGTGGGACGCAGAGCGCGAACGAAATCGAAATAACGTATCAGCAACTCATTGCGGGGATCCTTGACGCCGGAATCCTTAAGGCGCAAAGAAGAAAAGCCCTGACACGGCGGCCCTCCCATCAGGATGTCCGGCACGGCTCCCTCCGGAAGAACCGCCAGCATTTTTTCCGGCGAAATATCGCGGATGTCCCCCTCTAACATCACGGGAGGCGACGGAAATCTGGAAAAATATTTACAATAGGAGCTACAGGCGTTCGGGTCGTTTTCAAGCGCCGCAAGCACATGGATGCCCAAATTGCGGGCGGCAAGCGAAAAGCCCCCGGCGCCGCAAAAAAGATCTATGGCCGTAATCCGACGGCACGCGGCGTCTCCGGTGGATTTCATCGGCGAGATTCCCCCATATGCGGCGCAAGAGAGTATTTCCGCTCGTTCGGCAGGCATTGTCTGATGTATTCGCATAAGGCTTCCCGATTTTTCAGCTCGCATTCCCAAATGACGAGGACCCTCCAGCCGAGTTCTGCCAACTCCTCTGCAATGTGGGCATCCCTCTTTTTGTTCGCCGTCAATTTCTTTTGCCAAAAATCCGTATTCGTTGTCGGAAGTTTCGCCCGCTTGCAACCGTCATGCTGATGCCAAAAACAACCATGAACGAATATCACGGTCCTATACTTGGGGAGGATGATATCCGGCGTACCCGGCAAGTCCCTGCGGTAGAGGCGAAAACGATATCCCATCGCATGCAGAAGAGAACGTACGAACTTTTCCGGCCCGGTATCCCTGCTTTTGACGCACGCCATAACGGAACTTCGTTTTTGAGGCGAAAATCTATCCATAACGCCACCATACCGATGACCGCAAGTTGAAGCAAGAATCGTTCCCGAGGAGAGAGACCGGCGTATCCACGATTCCGCCATGCCTTTTATCGGCCGTGCCGCCAACACCGGTAGGGAACCTACGACATCGACAGAATGCCGGGGTATACGGACCACCTCCGGAGTTACCTCATGTGAAGGCCCTCTGTCGACATCGCCGCCGAAGAGCCTATCCAACGGACACTAAAAACGCACGGCAACAAGCTACCGCCGTTCTATAACACATCGATGGAAAAGACGGATTATGCGGTTATCAAATCCACAAAGACAGCCGCTCCTCGTAGCCATTACGCAAGGAACGGCTTTTCGACTTCCGCCATCGGCCCGTATCCCTCACGCCGATGCCCTATTTATTCGCCCGAACCGTATTGTCCGTTTTCCAGCAGCCTCACGAGTCTCTGCACTTCTCTGAGCCTGACGAATCGTCGGAGAGGGCCAACTGACAACCGTCGAATCAAGTCTAAAACTACCCCTCTCCCATTGGGAATATGTATATGCGGATACGCCCCAATTCGTAGGCCAGACGCCCGAGGCAGTGAAAATCGTGCATCCGCAGACGGATACAAAATCCCACAGGAGAAGATTGACTGCGGCACACGCCTGAATTCCGCAGACTCCCTGCCGGTCCGGGCCGATAACGCCGAACGAAGCCGGGGGGCAAAGCCCCAAAAATCTGCCATATCTTACAATTACAATCTAGCGTGCAAATTGCTGCCGTTTGCCGCGCCGGGCGACTCTCGGCTACACTCGTTGGGGACAATCCCGCGAATACGAAAAAGCCCTCACGGAGATTTCCGTAAGGGCTTATTTTTTATGGAGCCAGCTAAGAGACTTGAACTCTTGGCCTGCTGATTACGAATCAGCTGCTCTACCAACTGAGCTAAGCTGGCGGACGGCTTGTTGTGTCAAAATATGGCCGGACTGTCAAGCGGAAATATGCCCGGCCCCGGGATCAGTCCGCAGTCCTCTCCAGATACAGGGGGATGACGTGCAGGCTGCGGCTGACTTCTTCGGTATGGCCCAGCCACCAGCGGACCTTGTCGCCGGGCCAGCCCAGTTTTTCCGCCACGGCACGGGCCACGCCCGCCACATTGAGGATGGGATGGCGCTGGAAGACCTGCGGCAGTCCGTAGGTCAGATTGCAGGCAAGACATTTTCCGGGACGCTGATGCAGCTCAAAGGCCAGTTCCGCCTTCCCTTCTCCTTCGGAGCGGCAGACCAGAACGATGTCATAAGCGCCTTCCTCAGCGCCGCCGAACAGTGCGTCGAAAAAAGCCTCAGTGCGTTCCGGAGGGAACACACTTTCAAGAAAGGCCTTATCAAGAACCTTGCTCATATTGCCTCCAGCCCGACAACGGGCAAGAAAATTTCAAAAGCTAAAGATAGCTTTTTTTTTCATAAAAGACAAATCCGCCCGTCAGCAAGGCAGGCACAGGGGCCGCAGCCAGTCCGGCACACAGGGCAGGTCCCGCAGGCAGACGTCCTGCCGGGGCAGGCGCTCCAGCCGGAAATCCGCCAGCAGATCCGCTGCCGCCAGCGGTCGCATGTCCGGGCGCAGGCCTGCCAGACGGGCCAGCACGCCCACGATCTCCGCCGCCGCGACGCCCTGGCGGCGCAGCTCGCGCACCCCCAGGCTCTGATGGCGCTTGGCCAGCCGCTCCCCCTGTCCGTCCAGCAGCAGCGGGATGTGCGCATAGGCGGGCGGTTCGAAGCCCCACAGACGCAGCAGGGCCAGCTGGCGCGGCGTGGACGTCAGTATGTCGCGGCCCCGCACCACCTGGGTGATGCCCATCAGGGCATCGTCCAGGGCCACGGCCAGCTGGTAGGCCACCACGCCGTCGGAACGGCGCAGGGCAAAATCGCCGCCGCAGTCCTCCAGAGTGAAAGATTGCTCACCCAGCAGGCCGTCCTGAAAATGGAAACGTCCCTCGGGGCAGCGCAGGCGCAGGCAGGCACGCCGCCCCTGTGCCTCGCGCTGGCGCCGTTCTTCCGGGCTCAGATGACGGCAGGTACCGGGATAGGGGGCCCCGGCATCATCCACATGGGGGGCTCCGGCCAGCTGGCGCAGCTCCTTGCGGGTGCAATAACAGGGATAGACCAGCCCGGCACGGTCCATGGCATCCAGCGTCGCATCATACAGGGCCGCGCGGGCGCTCTGGAAATAAGGTCCGCACGGGCCCTGCTCCGCCATGTCGCCCTCGTCCGGGATGATACCGTCCACGGCCGGGCCTTCGTCCCAGTCCAGCCCCAGCCAGCGCAGATCCTCCACCAGAGCCCGGGCATATTCGGGACGCGAACGCTGGGGGTCGATGTCCTCCATGCGCAGGACCAGCGTCCCTCCGGCGCTGCGCACCGCCAGCCAGGCCAGGAGGAAAGCCCAGGCATTGCCCAGATGCATGTAGCCCGTGGGGCTGGGGGCCAGCCGTCCCCGCACGGGACGGGAAGAGGCTGACGGCGCAGGATGGTAACGATAGGCTTGCAGGCTGCGGGGCAGTGCGCAGGGGATGGTCATGCCGCCTCCGAAAACGCCCGTACGGGCCGTCTGTGTATCATGAAGGATATGAACGAAAGGGGAAGGGCCCCCTGACAGGAGCGCCCTTCCCCTTTGGGAAAATCTGTCTGCGCGGAGACTATTTCTTGTTCCACGGCATGCGGGCCAGCAAAAGACCCAAGCCGCAGAAGCCCGTCACCCCGGCAAAGACCAGGCCCGCGCCCACGAAAGCGCTCAGCCAGAGCCACTGGGGCCAGGCGAGGCTCAGGGCCAGGCCCAGCAGCACCATGCCGCCCGCGCCGATCTGGATCTGGCGGAACATGGGCAGGCTGCGGCGGCTGCGCACCACGGGGAGACCGGCCTTGTCCCAGGCCGTGGCCCCGCCTTCCATCTGCCAGGCCTCACCGGCGGCCAGCTGTTCCAGAAGGTCGCTGTTGTTCTTGGTGCGGCGGCCCGAGTTGCAGGTGAAGACCACGGGCTTGTCCGTCACGGGGCGGAAATCCTGCCAGCGGATGACCGACAGGGGGGCGATCTCCGCGCCTTCGATGCGCAGGGACTCCACTTCATCAGGTTCGCGTATGTCCACGAGCCGGATCTCGCCGGCTTCCAGTTTCCTTTTGACATCCTGGGGGCTCATGAGAGGAAGCATGATCGACTCCCGTATATGCCGGGCCAGGGGCCCGGGTCATGCCGCCCTCCCGTTGCGGACGAAAGGACGGACTATTTCTTGGTATTGCGTCCCTGCTTGCCGGAGCTCTTCTTGCTGCTGCTCTTTTTCTGGACGCTGCTCTTGTTTTTGCTGCGACTGCTTTTCTTGACGCTGCTCTTGCTTTTGCTGCGACTGCTTTTCTTGACGCTGCTCTTCTTGCTGCTGTCCTTCCGGCTGACGCTGCTCTTGCTCTTGTTGCGGCTGTTGTTCTTCTTGACGCTGCTCTTCTTGTCCCGCGAGCTCTTCTGGCTGACACCGGCCTTGCTCTTGCTGCGGCTGTGCGAGATCTCGCGCACGGCCTGCTCTTCGGCATAGGCGGCCATGCGCAGTTCCTCGGCACTGAAGGCGTCGCTGCCTTCCACGCGCCGGGCTCCCATGAAGGTAGTTCTGAAATACGGGTCGTCAAGGCTGTTGATGCGCACGCGCGTCCGGCGACGGGGGCTGTGGACGAATTTCCCGTCCCCCACATAGATGCCGGTGTGGTAGCCGCGGCGGGGATGGTGGAAGGCCACGATGTCACCGGCGCGCATGTCTTCCACGCGGGTGATGCGCTTGCCTACGGCCGACTGTTCCCGGGCCGTGCGCGGCAGGTTGATGCCCACGCTCTTGTAGGCCCACTGGACGAGGCCGGAGCAGTCGAAGCCGCCGGGATTGCGCCCGCCGGGCACATAGGGGGTACCGATGGCGGAACGGGCCACCTGCACGGCCTTGGCCTGCCGGGGACCGCCCTCCTCGGCGCTTTCATCGAAAACGGCTTCATAGGAACGGCGGAAGCGGGCTTCCTGCGCCGCGCGCTGGCGCTGCGCATACCAGGATTCTTCAGGATAACCGGAAGAGCCGAACCCGGAATGGGAGGCGCAACCGGCGCTCAAGGCCAGCAGGCCCATGGCAAGGGGTATCAGCAGTCTTGGGACAAGACGCATGCTTTCTCCGGGGTAAGAAATCGCAACCAAAAACGGGGGAAAGGGCCCGGGCGGCAGGGAAAAGCCCCGCATGCCGCCGGCAAAGGGACAGTCCCTGAGGGGGACAGGACGACGGCCGGACAGCCTGCCCTGCCCCAAGGCCATACGAAACTTGGGCTTGAGAGTATTAGCACAGGCTGCTGTCAAGTGTAAAAAACTTTTTGGGAAAAATTTTTTGACCGCAGTATCGTGCAAAAAAAGGAAGCCGGGGCTCTCCCGGCTTCCTCAGGTGTGGGCTAGGCCTGTTCGTCCTGCGTTCGCAGGTCGCGTTCGATGCAGGCAAAGGCGTTGTGGCTGTGGATGGATTCCATGCTCTCCACCTCCACGCGGAACCAGCGCACATGCTCGTGCTCCGTCAGGCGCTGGGCCACGTTGCGCACCACGTCCTCCACGAAGGTGGGCTGGGCGAAGGCGTGCTCGGTGACGTATTTCTCGTCCTCGCGCTTGAGCAGGGTGTAGACGGCGGACGAGCCCGAAGCCTCGGCCATCTCGATGAATTCCTCGATCCAGCTGAAACCCGACATGCGCACGGCCAGATGGATCATGGTGCGCTGGCTGTGCGCGCCCTCGCGGCTGATGGCCTTGGAGCAGGGACACACGGTCATCACGGGCACGTCCACTTCCAGCAGGAAGGACTGGCCCTTCTCGTCCAGCTCGCCGGTCAAACGGCATTCATACGAGATGATGCTCTTGATGCCCGACGAGGGCGCGGGCTTGTGCACGAAATAGGGGAAGCAGAAGCGCACATAGGAACGGCGCGCTTCCAGGCGTTCCTTGACCGTGGCCAGCAGGCGGCGCACCGACTGGTAGTTGATTTCGTCGTTCCATTCTTCCAGCGCTTCGATGAAGCGGCTCATGTGCGTGCCCTTGAACGAGGCGGGCAGATCCACACCAAGGTCCACCCGGGCCACGGTCTGGCGGCTGCCCTGGGCGCGGTCGCGCACCAGCAGGGGCACGGTGATGCCGCGGATGCCGACGCGGTCGATATTGATGGGAACCTTGGGGGCATGGCGTTGCACGTCTTCCATTATGCGAGATCCTGTCCTGTAGTTGTACCGCTGAAGGTGCCGTGCTTGACACCCTTGCAGGAAATGAGCTTGTCGGCCAGCGCCCGCACGCGGGCGGCCTCGCCTTTGAGGATGAGCACCTCAAGGCAGTTGTGATGGTCCAGATGCACATGCAGGGTGGCGATGATGATGTCATGCTCGTCGTGCTGCATCTGGGTCAGGCGGCGGGCCAGGTCGTTCTTGTGATGGTCATAGACCAGGGTCAGCGTGCCTGCGCCCTGGCCGTCGGCCTGTTGCCACTCCTCGGCCACAAGGGCCTTGCGGATGAGGTCACGGATGGCTTCGGAGCGGTTGCTGTAGCCCTTGACGGCGCACAGGGCGTCGAAAGGTTCCAGCAGCTCTTCATCCAGAGAAACACCAAAACGTGTCAGTTTTCCCATTGTTCGCCTCATGCGGCCGGGACACCGTCCGGCGGTGCCCGGTGGTGAATCTAGCAAAATCTTCCTGAAAATCCAGAGGCCTTTCCCCGCCCCTGCCCGCCGGAACGGCGCCTTTCACGAAAAAACGTGCCGGAAAAGGGGCGGACAGGCCGGATGTCGGCCACAGGTGCACGCCCGTCATGCCGGGCCGCTGCGGCAAGGGATACAGAAGGCCCCTGCCTGCGCATGTTGCCGTATGCCTTGCGGGGACAAGCCCCTCACGCAGGCAACGGGGGCCGGCTACCGGGGCGGGAGGGCTCCAGGGCCCACGATCCGGGCCTACGCGGGCCGGACGCGGCGGCGTATCTCCCATACGGCCACCGTGACGGGCACGGGCTGGGCATACAGGGGTTCCACACGCTCGGTGAACACGCGCCGCCCTTCCAGACCGCCGCCGTGCAGGGCCTGCAAAAAGGCCTCGTACACGCCGCGCCCGGGCTCGGCCACCCAGGCCGCGCCGTCATCGGCCAGCACATGGGAAAGAAAGTGCATCACCGGCGCCACGAAGCGCTTTTCGTACATGATGTCGCCGCCCCACAGGCGGAAGATGCTGCGGGGCCGCACGGCGGGCTGCCGCCAGTCCATGACGGTCCACAGGGGCGAGGACACCCCGTTGTGCCGGGCGTTGAGGCTGGCGAAGTGCAGGGCCTCTTCCTCATAGTCCATGCCGATGACCTGCGCGCCCAGCCACTGGCCCACCATGGCCGTGAGGCCCAGGCCGCAGCCCAGGTCGAGGCAGGGGCGCCCGGCGATCTCGGCGCGGCGCTCTTCCAGCCAGCGGCACAGGGCGATGCTGGACGGCCACAGTTCCGTCCAGTAAGGCAGGCGTTCGTCCTCGAAGTTCTGCGGATCGTCCAGCATGGCGTTCCACAGGGTCTCCAGGTCGGCGGCGCGCTGCAGGCGCCACAAACGGCCGCAGGCCCGCACGGAGATGAAGGGCGTGTAGGCCGTCAGGCCGTGGCTTTCCTCTTCGGCTCCGGGAGCGGTCTCCGCCGCCGGAGCTTCCGTACTGTTGCAGGCCAGTCCGGCCTGTTCCAGCAAGTTTCCCAATCGCGTATCCATCCCGCAAGCATAGCGTATCGGCCCCCATCTGTACAGACGGACGGATTGTGTCCTGCCCCCCCTTTTGCTATGCTGCGCCCGTACCTGCACGCACGGATGCGGCCCGCCGCAGGCTGCCGGAGATCCCGGCGCCCCGCGACCCGCCGCCCCGTCGGCCGCAGGAGGATCTTTTCCTACAGGAAGCTTATGGGACAGGATATTTTCGACGTCATCATCGTGCTGGTCCTGACGGCCTTCGCGGCCCGCGGGTTCTGGACCGGCTTCGTGGGCGAGGTCGCCGGACTGATCTCCATCGTGGGCGGCTTCTGGGTCTCCCACCATTTCCACACCGTGCTGGCCCCGCACCTCACCTTCATCACCGAACCGGCCTGGCGCAACATCGCCAGCTATGTGCTGCTCTTCCTGGGCGTGCTCATCGCCGTGGGCCTGCTGGCGCGGCTGCTGCAAAAGCTGCTGGCCTTCTCCTTCGTGGGCTGGATCGACAAGCTCACCGGCGGCCTGCTGGGCCTGGCCAAGGGCGTGCTGCTCTGCGCCGTGGTCCTGCTGCTGTTGCAAAAACTCTTCGGCGATGCCGAGTTCCTGCGCCATTCGCGCGCCCTGCCCTACTTCAATTCCCTGATAAGCCAGGTGCGCGGCTGGCTGCCGCCTGACCTCATCAGCCGTTTCGGACTTTAACCCTCCACAAGGAACAGTTTCATGAAAAGCGCTCTGGAAGAATTGCAGGCCGTCATCGAACGGCTGACCGATGCCGAGAACGGCTGCCCCTGGGACAAGGAGCAGACCCCCGAAAGCCTGACCGAATACCTCATCGAGGAAAGCCACGAGCTGGTCAGCGCCATCCGCTCCGGCAACACGGCCGACGTGTGCGAAGAACTGGGCGACGTGGCCTTCCTGCTGCTCTTCGTGGCCCATCTGTACCAGAAGCGCGGCCAGTTCAGCCTGGACGACGCCCTGAACAACAACCGGGCCAAGATGGTGCGCCGCCATCCCCATGTGTTCGGTGACGTGACCTTCGACAATCTGGACGAGCAGCTCAAGACCTGGGAAAAGATCAAGCGCGCCGAGCACACCGACGCCGAAGGCAAGCCCCAGGGCCTGTTCGACTCCCTGCCCTCCAGCCTGCCGCCGCTGACCAAGGCCTACCGCATCCACTCCAAGGCCGCCCGCGTGGGCTTCACCTGGCCCGAGGACGAAGAAGTGGAACAGCAGGTGGAAGCCGAATGGCTGGAATGGCTGGACGCCTCCGCCGGCGACGACGCCGAAGCCCAGAAGCACGAACTGGGCGACCTGATCTTCAGCATCACCGAGATGGGCCGCCGCAAGGGCATCAAGGCCAGCGAAGCTCTGGACCTGGCCACGGCCCGCTTCCTGCGTCGCTTTGCCCGCATGGAAGAACTGGCCCGGCAGCAGGGGAAGGACTTCCCCGACCTGTCGCTGGATGAGAAGGACGAGCTGTGGAACGCGGCCAAGGAAGAAGAAAAGGCCGCCCATTAGCGACCTTTGCCCTTTGGCGGCTTTTGGCGGTCGTGCTGACCCTGCTGCTCTGCGCCTGTTCGCAGGAGGTCATGGGCCCGCACGGCCGCAAGCCGATGCTCCTGTCCGGGACGGAACGCCCCGACAGGGCCCCCGGCAGCCTGCTGCGCGCCGATCCCGGCTATATCCAGTGGCTGGAACGCCAGTCCATGCTGGGCAATGCCGACGACCTGGCCGCCGAGGTCTCGGGCTCGGAACGCCTGTGGGGCAACAGCGGCAGCAATGACCGCCTGCCCCTGCTGCTGGACGCCGCCCCCTGCTGGCTGGAGGTCAATCCCCACACCCTGCGGGGCAAGGCCACGGCCATGCAGTCCCTGGCCCGCTCCGGCACCCTGGAAGCCTTCCGGCGGATGGGCTTTTCCGGCCTCTACCTGTCCCCGTCCCAGGAACAGGGCGCCCTCTGGCACAACCAGCTCCGCCCCGATTTCGGCACGGGCACCACGTCCCTGGCCTTCGACGCCCGCAGCGGCGATGACGAACAGTTCGCCCGGCTCAACGCCCGTGCCGCCACCAGCGGCTTCCAGCTGGGCGGCTCCCTGCCCCCGGCCGCCACAGGCCTGGGCCCGGACTTTTTCCTCCAGGCCCGCCACGCCAGCCGCTTCAGCGGTCTGTACGCCATGATGGAGGCCCCCTCCTCCCTCTGGAGCACGCTGCCCGCCTCGCCCCAGGAATGGGAATGCCTCCCCCTCAACGCCCGGCAATGCCGCGCCCTCACCGACAAGGGCCTGCTGCCCCCGGCCCTGCTGCGCGACAGCCTGCCCTGGGCCACGCCCGGCGGCTGGGCCGTCACCGGCGAAGTGCGCGGGGCCGACGGCAAGCCCCGGCGCTGGCTCTACCGCTATGCGGGCAACGTACTGCGCCCCGTGCTGCTCTGGCAGGATCCCTCGGGACAGGCCCGGCGCGTGCTCTCCGCCGCCGTCATCCGCCATACCGGCCTGCAGCAGCAGACCCTGGCCGGGCTGCACCTTGAAGCCATCATGGGCCTGGACGTGCCGCCCGACGGCGGAGCTCCCTCCCCCCGTGACCAGCTGGCCCCCGGTCTGGAGGCCCTGGATACCCTTGCCCGCGAGATCCACCGCTACGGCGGCTGGGCCATGCAGGCCGACATCCTGCCCCCGTCGCTGACGCCCCTTATCCAGCGGGCCCCCGTGGACCTGACCCGCGATACCGTCACCAGCCCCGCCGCCGAATATGCCCTGCTGACCGGCGATGCCGCGCCTCTGGCCTCATTGCTGCGCCAGTCCATGAACAGCGGTGTCCGGCAGGAAGGTCTGGCCCGCGGTCTGCACCAGTGGCGGGGCGTGGACTGGCGTCCCCTGCGCGACCTGCCCGGTGGCGAGGCCCTGTTCCAGCGTGCCTGCCGTCTTGCCGGCCTGCATGACGACGAATATTTCTGGCCCACCACGCCCGCCGGACTGGCCCGGGAAGCCCTTGGGCGCAAGCCCGATGCCGTTCCCGCCCGCGACCGGCGCGACACGGAGCTGGAAGAAGCCTGCCTGCTGCTGCTTGCCTGGCGTGTGGGCCTGCCCGGTCTGGCCTTCGTGAGCCCGCAGGAATTGCAGGGCGCCCTGCCCCTGCCCAAGTCCACGCCGGGCACGGCTGCCAGCGCCGGTCTCGTCCCCCTGCTGGAGCCGGAGACCGCCGCCGGAGAAGTGGAGCCCGCGCCCCTGGCCTTTGGCCCGCTTTCGGAAGAGCTGCGCCTGCCCCGGAGCCCGGCAAGCATCATGGCGCGGCTGCTGCATGCCCGCGCCGTCTCCGGTGTGGCCCGGGGCCGGCTTTTGCGCGTGGTCAGCGGCCCTGCCGGGACTCTGGCCACCGTCACCCGTCTGCCTGACGGCAGCTGCTGGGTGCTGGCCGCCAACTTCGGCAGCGACAGCGCCACCCTTCGCATCCCCCTGCCCGTTTCCGGGGCAGCGCAAGATATCGTTGAACAGACGTCCCTGGCTGTCCGGGGAGGTCTGACCGTGACCCTGAACGGCCGTTCTGCCCGGCATTATCTGGTCGGAGCCGCCGCATCGCCCAAGGAGCCATCATGACAGAAAAAAATCCCGATGCCGCCAGCAAGCTGGCCTGCCCTGAAGAGGAGATCCCCATGGGCATGACGCCCTGGTCCCAGCTGGATGAAGAGGCCCGGGCCCGGGTAAGCCGCCCCGCCCCTGCCGACGGCCAGAAGAGCCCGGCCCCCGGCACAGCGTCTGTGGCCCCGGAACCGGCGCCCGCCCCGCAGCAAGAGGCCCCCATCCCCATGCCCGCCGCAGAGGCCGTGCAGGCTGAGGACGCCCCGGCCGCTCCCGCCGCGCCTGCTGCCGCGCCGGTGGCCGAGCTGGAAGCCGGGCCTGCCCAGAAGGCCTTTGCCGTACTGGCCAAGATGGGCCCCCTGGCCCTGCTCCTGCTCCTGGCCTGCCAGCTCTGGCCCACCTTCCTGACCGGCGGCCTGTACTGCCCGCCGGAAATGAAACTGATGGATACCGTCCGTGAAGCGCTGGCCAGTGGACAGTGGTTCGCGCCCCTGCATAACGGTGATGCCCAGCTGCCCGTCTTCGTCTGGATGCTGGCCGCCCTCGACCTGGTGGCCCGCATGGTGCCGCAGCTTTCGGCCTTCGTCTGGCCGGCGGGCGCCGCTCTGGGCGGGCTGGCTTGTCTGTGGGGCACCTGGGCCCTGAGCCGTGCCGCCGGTTTCGGCCCGCAGGCCGCCCTGGCCTCCGGCCTGATCCTGCTCTCCAGCCTGCTGTTCCCGCAGCTGGCGCATTTCATGGGCCCGCAGGGGCTGGCTACCGGTCTGTGCCTGCTCTCCATGGCCTTTTTCTGCATGGGCTGGAAAAAGGAACACGCCTGGATCTCCCTGCCGCTGGCCTTCCTGACCTCCGGTCTGGCCGCGCTGACCGGCGGCCTGGTCTTCCTGATCCTGCCCCTGCTGACCAGCCTCGTCCACCTGTTCTGGACCTGGCGCATCCGTCGCGCCCAGCGCTTGGACGCGCTGGCGGGCTTCCTCCTGCTCCTGCTGCTGGGTACCCTCTGGGCCGCCGCCATCATCTTCTGGGTGCAGGCCGAAGGCTACGCCCAGGCCGTGTCGGGCAAGTTCATCAGCCTGCCCTGGCCCCTGCCCGCCTTCTGGTGGCTGGCCCCGGCGCTGGCCGTGCTCGGCCTCCTGCCCTGGCTCTTCGTGGTCACCGGCGTCAACTGGGGCCGCGTGTTCGCCACCAGCTGGAAGACCCTGCGGGCCAGCCGCAAGGAAAACAGCGGCAGTTCCTTCCTCTGGATCGCCCTGTTCTTCTCCCTGCCCCTGTCCCTGCTGGGTTCCGGTCTTGCCGGTGCCACGCCCGCGCTCTGCCTGCTGGCCATCCTGCTGGGCCGCGCCCTGGTCCGCATGGGCAGCCTGGGCAGCAAGTTCTTCTATCTGGTCATCGCCCTGCTCTTCCTGCATGCGGGCATGCTGCTGGCCGCCCTGCACTTCCCCGTGGCGCTGGAATGGCTCCGCACGTCCACCTCGCTGGCCATCCCCCAGCAGTATGAGGCCCTGCTGACCAGTCTGGATGCCCTGCCCGTCCTGGGCGGCCTGTGCATCGTCTTTGCCGTGCTGCTGGCCCGCTTCACCCGCCGCGCCTGGCCCGGCGGCTCCCTGCTGGTCTGCACCCTGTTCGCCATCCTCCTGGCCCAGCCCGCCCACCTGTGGCTGGCTCCCCAGCTGGCCGGACATGCCGAGCTCAAGCTCGCCGCCGCCCAGCCCCTGAACGCCGCTGCCCCTGCCGCTCCGGCCGCTGTTGAGGAAAGCGCGGCTCCTGCGGCCCCCGAAGCTGCTGCCGAAACGGCCGCACCGGAAACGCCCGCTGCTGATGCGGCAGCTGCTGAAGCGGCCCCGGCCCCTGAGGCCGCTGCTCCGGCTGAAGCCGCCCAGGCCCCGGAAACGCCGGAAGCCACCGCTCCCGCGACTAATGCCGCCGCTCCTGCGGAAACGCAGGCTGCCCCGGCCGAGGAGGCTGCGGCCCCTGCTCCCGCGGAAGGCACGCCCGCGCCTGCGGAAAACGCGCAGCCTGCCGAACCCGTGCAGGAGGCGCCCGCCGTGCAGACCCTGCCCGCGGGCCCCGAACACGGCGCGCCCATCCCGCCGGAAGCCGTTCCGGCCCAGTAAGCGCCCGTCCATAGACCAAAAACAAGGGGAGAGCCTGCCAAGGCCCTCCCCTTTTGCGTTTCCTGTTTCCTTGCCCAGCGGGAACTCCACACGCCAGCTTCGGCAAAGACTCCCGCACCTGTCTGCTGCCGGGCTGCCTGCCGCCCCACATTTCGGACAGCGGGACTGTGACAGCATCTCTTTATCCCTGCCGGACGGCATATCCGCGGACATTCGGAAAGGATGCCGTCCGAGATGGCGGATCTCCCCTAAGCGACACGACACCACACCAACAAATGCGAACGTACCGGACCTGTCTCCATATCGTACCGTAAAGCAGGGAGGCCACCAGTCCCGCCCTCTGTTTGGGAGACAGCTCTTCTTCGTTTGGCGCTTCCGTCCGTCGCCGCCGCTAAGGCTCTGAAGGCCTCACCGTGCAAGAAGAGCGTGTCCCACATCCGCCTGCCAGCAGGGAGGATGCAAACGGAACAAAGCCAAGCGGCATGAAAAAAGCGCCCATCCCTCACGGGACGGACGCCTTTTTTTCAGAACAGCAGGCAGGGGCCTGCGATGCTAGTGGGACATGCCCTCGTCAGGCATGCTCACCTTGAGCAGGCTGCCCAGATGCTTGCGGGCCAGCTCCACTTCGCTCTTGTCCACGACGGGCATATCCTTGGGACGGGCCTGCAGGTCATTGCCGTCTTCCACGATGACAAGCGCTGCGGCCATGCGGCCCATGACGCAGAAGAAGCGCCGGGCATCCCAGCCCTTGGCTTCCACCCAGCGGGCGGCATCCTCAGGATAGAGGAAATCCGCCTTGCCCCTGCGGGCCACGGGATGGGCCTCGATCCTGTTCTCACGGGCCCAGCTGCGGAACTGGGGCAGCATATCGAGAAAGCGCAGCAGTTCCTTTTCTTCCACCGGGCTCTGCCCGTCATAGACCGTCGTCACGGCGGCCGCTTCCACGTCCACCGGGGCGACCACGGTCAGGCCGCACAGCAGCAGGCCGCAAAGCAGCCCGCTGGCCAGCCAGCCTTGGCATCCTGTTTTTCTCATCAAGCAACAAGCCTCGCTTAGTACTGCACGGCGCTGATCTTGGAGAGCCTGTCCATATTGTGGTAGGATTCCACATAGCGCAGGGTCCCGGTCTTGCCGCGCAGCACCAGGGAATGGGTCACCGCATGACGGGCGCTGTAGCGCACGCCACGCAGGAAATCGCCGCCGGAGATACCCGTGGCGGCAAAGAAGCAATCATCGCTGCGCACCAGGTCGTGCACGGTCAGCACTTCGCGGATGTCGATGCCGGCCTCGTTGATGGCTTCCTTCTCCACATAGGACTGGGGATCCAGACGGGCCAGGATCTGGCCGCCCATCCCCTTGATGGCGCAGGCCGCCAGCACGCCTTCGGGGGTGCCGCCGGTGCCCATCATGACGTCGACTTCGGAACGCGGATCCACGGCCATCAGGGCGCCGGCCACGTCACCGTCGGTATGCAGCTGGATGCGGGCGCCCGTGCTGCGGATGTCTTCGATGAGCTTCTTGTGACGGGGCTTGTCCAGCACGAAGACCACCAGGTCCTGCACGTTCTTGCCCAGGGCGCGGGCCACGTTGTGCAGGTTGACGTCCACCGGGGCGTCCAGATCGATCACATCGCGGGCCTCGCGGGCCACCACCAGCTTCTGCATGTAATAGCTGGGGCCGGGGTTGAACATGCTGCCGCGCGGCGCCACGGCCACCGTGGAGATGGCATTGGGACGGCCATAGGCCAGCAGGCTGGTGCCTTCCACGGGGTCCACGGCCACGTCCAGCTGCGGGCCGTCGCCCATGCCGACCTTTTCACCGTTGTACAGCATGGGGGCGTGGTCCTTTTCGCCTTCACCGATGACCACGATGCCGTCCACATGCAGGGTGGAAAAACTGTTGCGCATGGCGTCCACGGCGGCGCCGTCACCGGCCTCCTTGTTGCCGCGGCCCAGCCAGCGGGCCGAAGAAAGCGCGGCGGCTTCCGTGATGCGAACGATGTCAAGAGCCAGGTTTTTCTCTGGTGCTTCAGGCATGGTCTCTCCTCCAGATGCGAATGATGTCTGTCTGCGCTCCTGCGAGCGCTCCGGCGGCCATGCTCGTTCCCGCAGCCGCCTTCCCTTGGTATCAAATATCGTGCGCCTTGCGGCGCGTCCCCTTTTCCTCGGATAGCACGCGCCCCTACGGCATGCGGTAGCGTCCGGCCACCGGCACCTGCCAGCCCGTACCGAAGGGCATGCGGCTGATGTGCAGGCCCAACGGCTCCTGACGGCGCTTGAATTCCGCGGCGAACAGCTTGCGGCGCACTTCCTTGCGCAGGCCCTCGTCGGCTTCCTGGGGCTGGGCCGCCGTCTGCCCGGCAAAGATCAGGCTCTCCAGCACCGGGTCCAGCACGTCGTAGGGCGGCAGGGAATCCGAATCCTTCTGCCCGGGCCGCAGCTCGGCCGAGGGGGCCTTGTCGAAGATGGCCTGCGGGATGATGGTGGCCTGGCGGTGATGGTTGTACCAGCCTGCCAGGGTGTAGACTTCGGTCTTGGTCAGGTCGGCGATGACGCCCAGCGCGCCCACGGTATCGCCGTACAGGGTGCTGTAGCCCACGGCGCACTCGCTCTTGTTGCCCGTGTTGAGCACCAGCGCCCGCGCCCGGTTGGCCAGCGAGGACACCATGATGCCCCGGATGCGGGCCTGCAGGTTCTCGAAGGTGGTGTCACCGGGGAAGGTCTCGAACAGGTCGAGCCCCGGCGCCAGCGCCGCGGAAAAACTCTCCATGACCGGCTCGATGGGCAGGGTCAGGGTCCGCACCCCTAGATTCTTGGCCAGCTCCAGCGAGTCGGTCACCGAACCTTCGCTGCTGTAGGGCGACGGCATGAGCACGGCCGTCACGTTGTCCGCGCCCAGGGCCTCGGCAGCCACACAGAGCACCAGGGCCGAATCCATGCCGCCGGAAAGGGCCACGATGGCCTTTTCCAGACCGCACTTGCGGACGAAGTCCCGCACGCCCAGAGTCAGGGCGTCCCAGATGGCTTCGGGCAGGCAGGCGGGACGCGGATGCACGATGCCGCCGCTGCCCGCGGTGTCCACCAGCAGCACGTCCTCGGCAAAGGCCTTGCCGCGGGCCAGGATCTGCCCCGTGGGATCGAAGGCCAGGCTCTGGCCGTTGTAGACGCGGCTGTCGTTGCCGCCCACCATGTTGACGGAAAAAAGATGCACATGATGCCGCGCCGCCACATGCGAGAGCATCTGCTCGCTCAGGCGCTGCACCCCCTTGCTGAACGGCACCGCCGCCATGTGGACGATGGCGTCCACACCGCGCTGCACCAGCTCCATGAGCGGGTTGTGGCCGCTGGCGTACTGGGTCTTCCAGAAGGCGCCGTCCTCGGTGGCCGATTCCTGGCACAGCACCACGCCAAGGCGCCAGCCGTCCAGGGCCAGGATACCGCAGGAGACGCCCCGGTCGAAGAAGCGGGCCTCGCTGTCCTGCCCGTAGGTCTGGTAGACCTTGCGCGAGACCACCGACCAGCGCCCTTTCTGCACCAGGATGGCCGCATTGGAGAGCAGGCCCGAGGCGTACACGCTGGCCACCGGCGCGCCCACCAGCAGGGGCGGCCCGTCCTGCAGGGCATCGGCCAGCATCTGCAACCCGGCCTTGCAGCCCTCGGCGAAGTCCTCGGCGCGCAGATAGCTGCCCGGGGCCACGCCGCACAGGGCCAGCTCGGGAGTGACGCACAGGTCGGCGCCCTGGGCGGCGGCCTCACGCACGGCGGCAAGGATGCGCTCGGCATTGCCGGCCACGTCACCGGTGACGGTATTGCATTGCAAGAGGGCGATCTTCATAGACGATCCTTATTCGATAAGGCCGTGCAGCGGGCCGCCCGGCGCGGCCAGGGCATCCACACGGCGTTGAACGGCGGGGTCTTCCTCCAGGGCGGGCGCATGGAAGGGCTTGATGCGGGCATCCAGCAGCAGCGGCCCTTCGCAGGACCAGTGCCGCGCGCGGACCACGGCCCCGGTGCCGTAGACGTCGGCAGCGGGATCGGAACGGCTGAAGGCCACCCAGAGGAAATTGTCGAAGTCCGCGGCGCAAAAGGCGGCATCGTCCGCCACGACCACCAGCGGGAAGGCATCGCGCTGCGGCCAGTGGGCCAGGCAGGCGGCCAGCTCCTCCATGCGCGGGTCGGTCTCGTTGCGGCCCAGCTCATGACGGGGGCCGCGCAGCACCAGGATGCCCGGCCCGGCACAGCGGGCGTCGCCGAAGCCTTCGGGCAGCGACGGCAGGTCGTGCACTTCCAGCGCCAGTTCCCGGCGCTTCTCGCCCGCCGAGGCCCAGATGAGCTTGGAGCCTTCGTTGAGGGCAAAACCGGTGTAGTCCAGCGTATCCGTGGTGGAGCGGGTGATGAAGTGCAGGTCGCGCTCGAAATCGGTACGCTCCAGCAGATGCCGGAAAAAGGCCACGACGTCCCGCGCCCGCAGTCCCGGCGCATCCTCATGCGCGGCCACCAGCACGTATTTGGCCAGGGCCGTCTGCGTGGTGCCCAGCATGTGCAGGGCGGCGGTCAGCAGTTCGCGCGGGCGGCGCTGCGCCTCGTACGGCGTGTAGCGCTCGCTGCCCAGGGCCAGCAGCAGGGGGTGCACCCCGGCGGCGTCCACGGCGTGGACCTCGCGCACGCCCTGGAAGACCTGCGGCACCAGCGCGCCGGTGAGCTCGTGGATGAAATCGCCGAAGACCGTGTCTTCCTGCGGCGGGCGTCCCACGGCCGTATAGGGCCAGATGGCGCCGGTGCGGTGATGCACGGCCTCCATCTGCAGGACGGGGAAATCATGCTTCAGGCTGTAGTAGCCCACATGGTCGCCAAAGGGACCTTCGGGCTTGAGGTGCGGCAGGATGTGACCGCTGATGCAGAAATCCGCCTCGGCCAGCACCGGCAGGGGCAGACGGCGGCTGTAATGCATGGCCGCACGGCAGCCCCCCAGCAGGCCCGCGAAGCGCAGTTCCGACAGGCCTTCGGGCAGGGGCATGACCGCCGCCACGGTGAAGGCCGGCGGCCCGCCCACGAAGATGTTCACCGGCAGGCTCTGGCCCCGCTTGAGGGCCTCGGCATGGTGCACGCCGATGCCGCGATGGATCTGGTAATGCAGGCCCACCTCGTCGGCGGCGTAGTCGTTGCCCGCCAGCTGCACACGGTACATGCCCAGATTGGAGGCATCCGGGCCGGGGCGTGCGGGATCCTCGCTGTAGACCAGCGGCAGGGTGATGAAGGGGCCGCCGTCCATGGGCCAGCCCACCAGACGGGGCAGGGCCGACAGGGCGCAGCGGTTCTCCAGCACGGGGGCCTTGGAGGTGCGGCGGGGCAGCATGTGCGGCAGCGCGGGCAGGGCCCGCAGGCTGCGCAGGGGATGCTTCAGGGCCGCGGCCGGATCGGCCTTGGCGGCCAGCACGGCTTCCACCCCGGCGAGGCTGTCGCGAAAAATGTAGTGCAGGCGCTCCGTGGTGCCGAAAAGGTTGGCCAGCATGGGGAAGGAGCAGCCCTTGACCCGCGTGAACAGCAGGGCCGGAGACTTGGAGCGGAAGGCCCGGCGCTGGATGTGCGCCAGCTCCAGATACGGGTCCACGGGCACGTCGATACGGCGCAGCTGCCCGACCTTTTCCAGATCGGCCACACATTCCTGAAGGTTACGGTAGCCCATCAGTCATCCTCCCCTGCCGGTTCCACCGGTGCCAGCGTACGTTCTCCCGCCAGCCAGCGGCCGAAGTCCGCCAGGATGCGGGCATGGTCGAAACAAATGGGCTGCGGCAGCCTGTCCAGAGGATAGAAGGCCGCCCGGGCCGCATCGTCCCCGGCTTTCAGGGCCGCCGCATCACGCGGACGCCCCACGAAGACCACGCTCATGGTATGGCGGCGCGGGTCACGATCCGGGCGCGAATACACGCCCAGCACGCCCAGCAGCTCCACATCGAGGCCGGTCTCCTCGCGCATCTCGCGCACGGCGGCATGTTCCACCTGCTCGCCGTCGTCCACGAAGCCTCCCGGCAGGGCAAAGCCGTGCGGCTCGTTGACACGTTCGATGACCACCACGCCCCGTTCGGGATCATAGATGACCACATCCGTGGTGGGCGCGGGGTTCAGATACCGGATGACGCTGTGACCGCAAGCGGGACAGGTGAGTTCTTTCTGCATGGGTGCCTCCAGTGGCGCATGGTACGCCAGCAGCATGTTGGCCGCAAGCTCCATGTTCGACAGGGATTCCGATGCTCCGGGATGCGCCTTCCGCCTTTGGCGGCGGAGCGGGCTCAGGCCAGGTGCGGCGTGAAGCCCGCGGCCTTCAAAGCCTCCAGGCTGACGGCCCCCAGACGCAGCACGCGCAGGTCCGTACCGGCCAGCGGCTCCACGATGGTGGACGGCACGCCGCCTGCCGGGGCCGGGCCGCTGATCACCACGCCGTCGTCGGGCCCGGTCAGGGCCGTCAGCAGGCGTTCGTCCAGCTCCTCAGGCACACGGGCGGCCGCCTGGCCGCTGATGTTGGCGCTGCTGGCCGTCAGGGGCGCCCCGGCCAGACGGGAAAGCTGCGCCGCCAGCGGATGGGGCGTCAGGCGCACGGCAGCCTTGCCCTTGGGGTTCACCAGCTGCGGCGCCAGGGGCCGACGTCCTTCCAGCGGCGTCAGCCGGGCGGTCAGCACCACGGTCAACGGGCCGGGCCAAAAGGCCGTCAGCAGCGCTTCGGGGGCCTGCTCCAGCGTCACATAGGGGCGCAGCAGGTCAAGGCTGCCCGCCAGCAGGGGCAGAGGCATATGGACGGGCCTGCGCTTGGCCTGATACACTCGCGCCACGGCCACGGCCTGGTCGGCACAGCAGCCCAGGCCGTAGAACGTCTCTGTGGGAAAGGCCAGCACGCCGCCATCACGCAGTCTGCGGGCGGCGTCTTCCGCCGTGGATATCTGACACAACGATCGAGGAATCATGACAGGGAAACCCTTGCGCCTGCTCAGTGTGGGCAAACTGAAAGTACCGTTCTGGAAAGACGCCGCCGCCCACTACAGCCAGCGCATCAACCGCTGGCGGCGTCTGGAATGTGTGGAAGTCCGGGACGGGGACCCCGCCCTGCCCCAGGCCCAGCGCAACGAGCTGGAAGGCCGCCGTCTGCTGGAGGCCCTGGGCCCGCAGGACGTGCCCCTGGTGCTGGACGAGCGCGGCATCACCATGACCTCGCCCCAGCTGGCCCAGCTGCTGCAAAAGATCGACAACAACGCCATGGGCCGCGCCTGCTTCATCATCGGCGGCGCCTACGGTCTGGATGAGGCCGTGCGCCAGCGCGCCTGGAAGCTCGTCAGCCTCAGCAGCATGACCTTCCCCCATGAGCTGGCCCGCGTGCTCCTGCTGGAGCAGCTCTACCGCGCGGAGTGCATCATCCGCAAGGTACCCTACCATCATTGATGCGGCCTGCGGGCGCTTGTCTGAAAAATCCGCCGGGGAGGAGCGCCCCTCCCCACCATGCGCTTCATCTCCAGAGGAGCCTTGCCGCGAGCCGCCTCCGCTCGCCCCTCTGCCGTCCATGCCCCGGCGCTCTCCATCGCGACGGACACGGCCCTGCAGACCGTCTTTGGTCACACGCCCATGCCAAAAGGGACGGCTTCGTCCGGCAAAAAGCATCCCCGCGACCGGGGCTCCCCCGGCATCCGCTTCCTCTTTTCCAGACAAAACACGCTGGGGAAGGCCAAGAGATTTGAGGAGAGGTCTGCCCTCTCCTCAAGAATCCCTCAACGTCCGCCCTTCCCTACAGCACTTCGTAGATACGGCAGAACACGTTGTCGTAGACCAGCTTGAAATAGGGCGAGATGGCCGGATCCTGCGGATTGCCCACCAGCAGGCGCACCATGAGCGAATTGTAGAGGTTGGCATCCATGGCCAGCTTCTCGTCCGTGATGCGGTTGAAGAAGAAATGCACGTTGCGGCGTCCGGAAAGGAATTCCTGCCGCTGGGCCGCCGTGGCCCGCGGATGGCTGTCGAACCACTGCTGGATGTAGTCCCGGCGGGTGACGCCCGTCTCCTCGAACACGCTGATGGACGCCGGACGGATGGGCGTGGCGCTGTCGTCCAGCAGGACCTCGCCCTTGTCCAGATTGTAGGCCACGGCCTGCGGCAGGATGGACAGGGCCGCGCCCTCTCCCTGCCGGGTCACGAAATCCCAGTTGCCGAAATTGCTGATCCAGAAACCGAGACGCAGCATCTCGAAGCTGACCGTCACGAACTGCCGCCCTTCGCCTTCCACCAGCGCCGTTTCCGGCGAGCGCAGCTTGTCCATGAGGTCCTGGGCCTGCTGGGCGTCCAGTCCGGCAAAGACCTCGCTGGCCACCTCCTCGTCGAAGGGGTCGCGCCCCTTGGCGAACTGGCTGGTATAGCGGATGAGCTGACGGGCGAAACGGGGATTGTCCGTACCCAGCACCGCCGCCGAAAGATAGAGCGGAGCTCCGGCATTGCGGGCACCGTCCGCGATGGTGAGGCGGTGGGCAAAATGATGGGCCGCGTAGCCCCAGTCCCACCACAGCCAGAGCGTGGCATCCTTGGGCACCACGGTCTGGGCCCGGCTGAGCATCTCGGCATGGCGGCGGTTGATCATGGGGCCCTGCGACATGGCCGGGATGATGTTCACGAAGGGGGCCACCAGCAGCGCCAGCAGCAGCGCGGAGGTCAGGATGCCCGTCACGTTGGGGCGCAGTTTGCGCAGCAGACGCTGGAGCATCCAGTACAGGGGCAGGGTCAGGCCCACGGCCACGATGGGCGCGCCGAACATGACCATGCGGCCGCCCATCTTGGTGCTGAGCAGGCCCAGCGCCGCCAGCGGCAGCAGGAAGAGCGCGCCGGGACGGCGGAAGATCACCCACACGAAGCCCAGCAGGCCCAGGGCCGCGGCCTCGTGCCAGGGATGGAAATAGGCCAGCACGGCCAGCAGGCCAAGGTCCTGCACTTCGGTAAGGGCCTGCCCCGCAGGCGGATAGATGAGGGCCAGCGCCCCGCTGCCGCCCGAGACCTCGGCCTTCTTCATGTACAGGGAAAGCTGGTGGGTGATGGTCTGCAACAGTTCGCCCGACAGGAAGAGGGAGCCCACCCCCAGCCAGAGGAGGATGAGGACCCAGGGGCGGCACAGCCACTGGCGCAGACGGTACATCTGACGGGCACGCGTCCAGCCCGCGGTCATGAGCAGGGCGCTGAAGCCGAAGAACAGGGGGCCGCCCAGCGTGGGCAGGGCGTAGGCCAGCGAGCCCAGCAGCAGGAGGTTGCGGCGGCCGCGCGGCGCCATGACCAAGCTCATGAAGGCCAGCAGACAGACATTGTAGCGGGTCAGATAGGGGAAGACCGAGTGCCATTCCTGCGTCCACCAGGAGATGACGCCGGAAACGCCCAGCAGCACCACCCACTGCCAGCGCAGGGGGTTGCCCAGGCGCAGGTCCTGCTCGGCCAGCGAGCTGCCCCAAAGGCGTCTGGCCGCGGCCAGGCCGGAACCGACGATGAGCTTTTTCAGGATCAGCTGGGGCAGGAGCATGTAGCGCATGGCCCAGCAGGCAGGCGCCAGGGTCATGAGCAGGGGGAAGAACAGGGTCACCAGGTCCGTGTCATAGTAGCCCAGCAGCGTGCGGGCCAGGAAACCCGGCGCAAGGCTGGTCAGCAGGCCCGCCGCCACACCGGCTTCCATGCTGCCCAGGGCCCAGACCCAGGCGTAGACGATGACGGCCACGAAGCAGGAGAGCAGCGCCGGGAACCAGAAGGCCACCGCCGCGGGATAGGTCCCCAGCAGATCGGCCATGCCGCGCAGCATGACGGCCATGGGGTGCCCCACCGCATGGCCGAAACCTTCGGCACCGGCCACCCAGTGGTAGGCATCGTGCGTGGCCAGCAGCCATTCCGAGCCCAGACGGTACTCCGGGTTCTGCCAGCAGGGCCATTCCAGCATGCGCAGGGCAAAGGCCAGGCCCAGGGTCACCAGGCCCCAGAACAGGCCGTGCAGCCAGAAGGTGCGGTTCTCAGCGGTAAAATAGACGGAGACCGGTTTGTCCGTCATGCGTGCTCTCCTTTGTGGCAGAGAGTTTTCAGGCAGAAGAAGGGACGCATCCCGGGGATACGAAGAAACGTGCGGGGAAAAGGCGAAAAGCCTGGGGCCCTCCCGCGTGGGCAGCCCCTCCCCTCAAAAACTATCCTTCGGCTCTCCGGCGCAGGGCCCAGAACCAGCGGTGCACGTTGTCGGCCGTGTAGGCGAAGGATCCCACCAGCTCCCAGCCGTCGATGTCCCCGGCGGCGGGCGGCTCCTCGCGGGCCAGGATCACCACGATGCCGTCATCGGCCAGATGCGGGGCCACCAGCTCCAGCAGCTGCGGCCAGGGCATGAAGGCCCGGCTGGTGATGCAGTCGGCCTTGCGGGCCTGCTTGGGGAAAAAGTGCTCCACCCTGCCCCGGAAAACATGGGTCCCCGGCAGGGGTACGCGGGCCAGCACCGTGGAAAGGAAGAGCGCCCGTTTCTCGCGGGCCTCCACCAGCCAGCAGGTGCCGCGCTGCCAGGCCATGCGCAGGGGGATGGCGGGCAGGCCCGCACCGGAGCCCAGATCCCAGCACAGGGGATCTTCGGGCAGGGGCAGGCCGTCGAGGAAGGTCGCCAGATGGAAGCTGTCGGCCACCAGGCGCTGCATGGCGTCGCGCCAGTGATGCGCGCCCACCAGGTTCATGGCCTTGTTCCAGCGGCAGAGCAGCTGCAGATATTCCGCCAGCCCGGGCAGGGCCGCATCGGGCACCGTCACGCCCGCCTCCCGGGCGCATCGCGCCAGGGCGGACAGGGAGATGTCGTCGTGTTTCGCGTTGGGCTTCATGGGCCTTGTGTAGCCTCTGGCGGCGGGACTTGCAAGCTCTGGCGCTCTGTCGTAAAAAAGACGACTTTATACCGCTTGCCAATCCATTTTTGGAGCTATGAAAATGACATCGTGTGCATTGCTTTTTCCCGGCCAGGGCTCGCAGGAAGCGGGCATGGGCCGGGAGCTGGCCGAAGCCCGTCCCGAAGCCATGACGCTCTGGAAGCGCGCCGAAGCCATCAGCGGCCTGCCGCTGCGCGAGATCTACTGGGAAGGCGATGCTGCCGCCATGAGCGACACCCGCGCCCTGCAGCCCGCGCTGACCGTGGTCAACATCAACCTCTGGCGTGAGCTGGCGGGCAAGGTGCGCCCCTGTGCCGCCGCCGGTCACAGCCTGGGCGAATTCAGCGCCCTGGCCGCCGCCGAGGTGCTGGATCCCGAGACCGTGCTGCAGATCGTCTCCCTGCGCGGCCGCCTCATGGCCGAGGCCGATCCCGACGGCACCGGCAGCATGGCCGCCATCCTCAAGATGAAGCAGGAAGACGTGGAGGCCCTGGCCCGCGAGGCCGCCGTGGAAGCCGACGCCCTGCTCATCGTGGCCAATTACAACACCCCGGCCCAGTTCGTGGTCAGCGGTCACCGCGATGCCGTGGCCCTGGCCTGTCAAAAGGCCAAGGAGCACCGCGGCCGCGCCATCGAGCTCAAGGTGAGCGGCGCCTTCCACAGCCCCATGATGGAAAAGGCCTCCCGCGAGCTGGAGCCCCTGCTGCGCAAGGCCGTGTGGCGCAAGCCGCAGTTCCCGGTCTACTGCAACCTGCACGGCCGCGCCGTCACCGACGGCGAAAGCGCCAAGGAAAGCCTGCTCAAGCAGATGACCTCGTCCGTGCTCTGGATCGAGACCGTGCGCAACCAGTACGCCGACGGCGTGCGCCGCTGGGTCGAAGTGGGTCCCAAGGCCGTGCTGGGCAAGATGGTGCCCGCCTGTCTCAATCATCTGGACGAGGCCGCCCGCCAGGAACTGCGGGTGGAACTGGTCAACAGCCTCGAAAGCGTGAAAAATTTTTCGGCGTAGGCGCGAGCCCCGCCTCAGGAGATAAAATACATGCGCGCTACTGACGTTTTGCGCTCTGCCCTCATGGGCATTGTGGAAGAGATGGGCCTCAACTGGCCCGCCAAAGCGGTCATCGAACCGCCCCGCGACCCCAAACACGGCGACCTGGCCGCCAACATCGCCATGCTGCTGGCCCGCGAGGCCCACAAGAATCCCCGCGAACTGGCTCAGATCTTCGTGGAAAAGCTGCCCCAGCGCTGCGCCGACATCGAAAAGGTGGAAGTGGCCGGCCCCGGTTTCTGCAACGTGACCTTCAGCCAGCACTTCTGGCGCAAGACCGTGTGTGAAGTGGAAGCCGCCGGTGCCGCCTACGGCCAGAGCAGCGTGGGCCAGGGCCGCAAGACCCTGGTGGAATACGTTTCCGCCAACCCCACCGGTCCCCTGCATGTGGGCCACGGCCGCGGCGCCGCCGTGGGCGACAGCCTGGCCCGCCTGCTGCGCAAGGCCGGTTTCGACGTGGAGACCGAGTACTACATCAACGACGCCGGTCGCCAGATGCGCATCCTGGGCCTTTCCGTGTGGCTGCGCGTGAAGGAACTGGCCGGTCGTCCCGTGGAATGGCCTGAAGACTACTACCGCGGCAGCTACATCATCGACATCGCCCGCGAGATGCTGGCCGAAGATCCCAGCCTGCCCGACATGGAAGACCAGGCCGGTCAGGACCGCTGCTACGAACGCGCCATGAACGAGATCCTGGACGGCATCAAGGCCGACCTGGCCGACTTCCGCGTGGAGCACCAGCACTGGTTCTCGGAAAAGACCCTGGTGGAGAGCGGCGCCGTCAAGGCCGCCTTCGACGCCCTGACCGAAGCCGGGCACACCTTCGACAAGGACGGCGCCTTCTGGTTCGCCACCCAGGCCCTGGGCGACGACAAGGACCGCGTGCTGCGCAAGTCCGACGGCAGCCTGACCTATTTCGCCTCGGACATCGCCTACCACCACAACAAGTTCCAGCGCGGCTATGACTGGCTCATCGACATCTGGGGCGCCGACCACCACGGTTACGTGCCCCGCATGCGCGCGGCCATCACCGCCATGGGCAAGCCCCGCGAAAGCTTCGACGTGGTGCTCATCCAGCTGGTGAACCTGCTCCAGGGCGGCAAGCCCGTGAGCATGTCCACCCGCGCCGGCACCTTCGAGACCCTGGCCGACGTGGTCAAGGAAGTGGGCGCCGACGCGGCCCGCTTCATGTTCCTTTCGCGCAAGAGCGACACCAGCCTGGACTTCGACCTGGAGCTGGCCAAGCAGCGCAGCCTGGACAACCCGGTGTACTATGTGCAGTACGCCCACGCCCGCATCTGCGCCGTGCTGCGCCGTGCCGAGGAACGCGGCATCACCCTGCCCGCCGCTGCCACGGACGAACTGCTGGCGGCCCTGGACACCCCCGAAGACATGGCCCTGCTGCGCAAGATGGCCGGTTTCGAGGACATGGTGGCCACCGCTGCCCAGGCCCTGGCCGTGCATCACGTCAGCCACTATCTGATGGATCTGGCCGGTATGCTGCACAGCTACTACGCCAAGCATCAGGTGCTGCTGGCCGACGATACGGCCCGCACCCTCTCGCGTCTGGCCCTGCTGCGCGCCGTGAGCCAGGTGCTTCGCAACGGCCTTGATCTGCTGGGCGTCAGCGCTCCCGAGGCCATGTAGATCCTATGGCCCAGCCTTTGCGAAAGATCCGCCAGCGTATCGCTCCCGCTGTGCCCAAGGGCGGTTTCAGCTTCACGCTGCCGCCCCTGGCCGCGGGGGCCGTCTGCATCGTCATGCTGGCCTGCATAGGCTGGGCCTTCTTCATGGGCTATATGGTGGGCCACGGCCAGAACCCCGGCGAAGAGATGCGGGAACTGACCGGCATCGGCCGTCCCGACAGGGAGACCCTGGCCGAGATGGACAAGGCCATGGCCGGTTCCGAAGACGCGGGCCTGCGCGACAAACTGGCCGACCTGAGCCGGCAGCCCGTGGGCGGCGCCCCTGCCGCTCCCGACGGGGATGCCGCTGCGGCCCCCGCTGCCGCTGCCAACGCATCCGCCGCACCGGCCGCGGCCCCTGCCGCCAAGAGCTCGTATCCTTTCAACAAGCCTTCGGACAACGGACTGGCGGCCTGGGGCAATGCCCCCAAGGGCGCGGCCCAGCCCGCTTCCGAAAAAACGGCGGCCCCGGCCAAGCCCCAGGCGGCGACGAACGGCGCGCCCCTGTATGATTTCGTGTTCCAGGTGGCGGCCTTCCGCAATGTGGACGACGCCGACCGCCTGCGCCAGCGCCTGGAAGGCCAGGGCCTGCGCACACGCGGCCAGAAAAGCGGCAAGCTGACCCTGGTCATGGTCCATATGCGCGGCACGGATCTGGATGCCGCCAACCTCAAAGAAGAGCTGCAACGCATGCGGCTCGGCTCTCCCCTGCAAAAATCCAAAAAACGGGTAGGCGGCAAACCCCGCCCCCGCTAGTGAGGCGTGTTACCCTTTATGAGCAGCATCCTGACGTTCTGCAACCGGCTGGGCGCCGCTGTGCTGCGCATGCTGGACAGTCTGGGCGCCGTGACCCTTTTCATGCTCGACGGCCTGCGCCATATCTTCACCAGTCCCCGCATCGTTCCCCGCACCATCCAGCAGCTGTACGTCATCGGTTACAAATCCCTGTTCGTCATCCTGCTCATCGGCATCTTCTGCGGCATGGTGCTGGGCCTGCAGGGTTACTATACCCTCGTCCAGTTCGGTTCCGTGGGCATGCTGGGCTCGGCCGTCTCGCTGAGCCTCATCCGCGAACTGGGCCCCGTGCTCACGGCCATCATGCTGGCCGGACGCGCCGGTTCCTCCATGGCGGCCGAGATCGGCGTCATGCGCATCTCCGACCAGATCGACGCCCTGGACGTCATGGACATCAACTCCATGGCCTATCTGGTCAGCCCCCGCCTGGTGGCCTCGCTGCTGGCCTTCCCCCTGCTCACGGCCATCTTCGACGCCATCGGCATCATCGGCGGTTACCTCACCGGCGTGCTCATGCTGCACATCAACGAAGGCGCCTATCTGTACCGCATCGCCAGCTCCGTGACCATGAACGACGTGGCCGGGGGCTTCATCAAATCCCTGGTCTTCGGCCTGCTGGTGGCCACGGTCTGCTGCCATCAGGGCTACACCACCCACATGCGGCGTGACAGTGTGGGCCCCGAAGCCGTGGGCAACGCCACCACCTCGGCCGTGGTCATCTCCTGCGTGCTCATCCTGGTGGCCGACTATGTGCTGACCTCCTTCCTGCTGTAGGTGACCATGAACGCCTGGGACATCTCTTTTTCTTCCCTTTCCGTAGGCTACGGCGACCACGCCGTGCTGCATGACATCAACGCCACCCTGCCCGGCGGCAAGGTCTCCGTCATCCTGGGGGGCTCCGGCTGCGGCAAGTCCACCCTGCTGCGCCACATCATCGGCCTTTCGCGGCCCATCAGCGGCAACCTGCGCATCGGCGGCCAGGACCTGTTCAGCCTGCCCCATGCCGAGGCCCGGCGCATCCGCCGCCGCATGGGCGTGCTTTTCCAGGACGGTGCCCTGCTGGGCGCCCTGACCCTGGTGCAGAACGTCTGCCTGCCCCTCAGCGAGCATCTGCGCCTGCCCAAGGACGTCCTGCGCGAAGCCGGGCTGCGCGTCCTGCGCATGGTGGGGCTGGAAGACTTTGCCGACTATTTCCCCAACCAGCTTTCGGGCGGCATGCGCAAACGGGCGGGCCTTGCCCGGGCCCTCATCGCCGAGCCGCGCATCCTGCTGTGTGACGAGCCGACCTCCGGCCTGGACCCCATCACGGCCGCGCGCATGGATGCCCTGTTGCAGGCCATGCACCGCCAGTACCCGGAAATGACCATCGTGGTGGTCAGCCACGACCTGGCCAGCCTGCGCTGCATCGCCGACCATGTGCTGGTGCTGCGCGAGGGCCGGGCCATCTTTTCCGGTACGTTGCCGGAGCTGGAGGCCAGCCGGGACCCGTACCTGCTCCAGTTCCTGCGCCGTGAAGGCGGCGACGAGGAAAGCCTGGCCGACGCCCCTGCCGACCCGCGCGTGAGCGCCGCCCTGGACAAATGGTTCAGGACCTAGGCGGGGCCGGCGGCCCTCTGCCCTGTGCTGCGCTGCGGGGCCGTGCCGCCGCATCCATCGTCTGATACCCGGCGAGCCGCCAACGAATGTTGCCGCATATCGTTGCGGACGCACCTTGAAGATTGCCCCTGCCGGGCGTATAACCATAGCGCGGCATTGCCGCACAAGGAAATTGCCATGAATTCTTTCCGCCAGACCGCTGTCGGCATCTTCGTCCTGCTGGGCCTTGTCTGTGTGGCCTACCTGACCATCAAGCTCGGCAAGATGGAGGTCTTCGACAGCAAGGGCTTTGAGCTTGTGGCCAACTTCAACTCCGTTTCCGGTCTGCGCGTGGGCGCCGACGTGGAGATGGCCGGTGTGCCCGTGGGCCGTGTGGCCTCCATCAAGCTGGATGACGACCTTTCCCGGCGTCAGGCCCGCGTGGTCCTGATCCTGGACAAGGACCTGCAGCTGCCCGCCGATACCATCGCCTCGGTCAAGACCAGCGGTCTTATCGGTGACAAGTACGTCAACCTGACTGCCGGCGGCTCCGAAGACATCCTGGCTTCCGGGGACACCCTGGAAGAAACGGAATCCGCCGTGGACATCGAATCCCTTATCAGCAAATACGCCCTGGGAGGTGTGTAATATGAACAACCGTCGCACGGTGCTCGGCCTGCTGGCCGCTGCCGCCCTCACCCTCTGCCTGTCCCTGCCCGGCTTTGCCCCCGCCGCCGACGCGGCCGAAGCTTCTCCGGCCCGCAAAGCCCTGGAGGTCTCCATCAGCCGCGTACTGGACTGCATCAAGAACCCCGACTACGTGAACCCCGCCACCCGGCCGCCCCTGCGCCGCCAGATCGAGGACGAGGTCTACCATATCTTCGATTTCGGCGAGTTCTCGTCCCGTACGGTGGGCCCCCGCTGGAAGGAATTTTCCGCCGCCCAGAAAAAGAGCTTCAGCAACGCCTTTGCCGACCTGCTGCTGACCACCTACCTGAACAAGGTGGACGGCTATAACGGCGAGCAGGTGGCCTATACCGGCGAGATCGCCAATGCCGCCAAGACCCGTGTGGAAGTCCGCACCGAGATCACCATGAAGGACGGCACCCGCGTGCCCGTGGCCTACCGCATGATGGCCAAGGACAACAGCTGGCGCGTCTATGACATCATCGTGGAGAACCTGAGCCTGGTCAAAAACTACCGCACCCAGTTCCAGGACATCCTGACCAGCGGCACCCCTGACGAGCTCATCGCCCGCGTCAAGGCCAAGGCCGAAGAAGTGCGCAAGCAGCCGGTCGGCAAATAGCCGCCAGACGGAGACAGCATGCGTCCCCATATCCTTGTCCCGCTCCTGCTGCTGACGCTCCTGTGCGCCGCGCCCGCCGGTGCCGCTCCGGCCGCCCCGGCCACGGAGCACGCGCCGTCGAGCCTGTACGACAGCAGCAGCCCCACCATGCCGGCCGGGGCCATCTCCGTGCATCCCTATGCCCATGAGCAGCTGGCTGACGGGGATTCCCTGGATGATTACGACAGCGAGCCCCTGACCAGCATCGCCGACCCGCTGGAGCCCTGGAACCGCTTCTGGTTCGCCTTCAACGACATCTTCTTCCTGCATGTCGCCAAGCCGGTCTACAACTTCTACGAGACCGTCGTCCCCCAGCCCATCCGGGGCGGCGTCAAAAACTTCTATGCCAACATCCTCATGCCCAAGCGCATGATCAACAGCCTGCTGCAGTTCCGCGTCAAGGAAGCCTTTGTGGAATTCGGGCGCTTCTGCATGAACACCACCGTGGGCCTGGGCGGCTTTGCCGATGTGGCCAGCACCAAGAAGATCCTGGTGGACATCGATCCCGGCGGCGAGGATTTCGGACAGACCCTGGGCCGCTGGGGCATCGGGCACGGTTTCTACATCGTCTGGCCCTTCCTGGGCCCCAGCTCCGTGCGTGAAAGCATCGGCTTTGTGGGCGACTGCGCCACCGATGTCTTCTTCTTCGTTCATCCCTGGGAGCTGGCCACCGCTTCCGAGCTCTACCTGCGCTTCAATGCCCTGGACGACCTGCTGCCCACCTACGAGAGCCTGAGCGGCATCGCCGTGGACCCGTACATCGCCGTGCGCGAGGCCTACATCCAGTACCGCGAGGCGCGCGTCAAACGCTGATCCGCCGTCACCTCGACGACATCCGGGGGAAGGAGCCGTTTCCGCAAGGAAAGACTCCTTCCCTTTTTCAAACCCGCCGTGCCGGGGCCCTGCCGGGGACCGGCCGCCCAACCCAACAGCCGGGGAACACTCCGCCCATGAACCTGGACGATACCCTCACTCTGGAACAGCTTTCCGTCAGTTTCAGCACGGACGACGGCATCCTGCCCGCCGTCCACGCCGTCAGCCTCAGCCTGCCCCCGGCGGGCATCACCTGCCTGGTGGGCGAATCCGGTTGCGGCAAAAGCCTCACGGCCCGCGCCATCCTGCATCTGCTGCCCGAAAATGCCCATATCAGCGGCCGTATCCTGTTCCGCGGCCGCGACCTGCGCACCATGCCCCCGGAAGAGATGCGCGCCCTGCGGGGCCGCCATATCGCCATGATCTTCCAGGAGCCCATGACCTCGCTCAATCCGGTGCTGAAGGTAGGCATGCAGACCGCGGAGCCCCTGCGCCTGCATCTGGGCCTGTCCCGCAGCGAGGCGCGGCAGGAGGTCATCCGCCTGTTCTCCGAGGTGGGCATCCCGGCGGCGGAGAGCCGCTATGACGATTATCCCCATCAGCTTTCCGGCGGCATGCGCCAGCGCGTGATGATCGCCATGGCTCTGGCCTGCAAGCCCGATCTGCTGCTGGCGGACGAGCCCACCACGGCCCTCGACGCCACCATCCAGGGGCAGATACTCAGCCTCATCACGGAACAGAGCCGCAAGCGCGGCATGGCCGTGCTCTTCATCACCCACGACCTGGGCGTGGTGGCCCGCATCGCCGACAACGTGGGCGTCATGTACGCGGGACATCTGGTGGAACACGCTCCCACGGCCGAGCTGTTCCGCAATCCTCTGCATCCGTATACGCGCGGGCTCATGCGTTCCGCACCGGGACGTGCGGCCATGGGCATGCAGCGCCTGCCCGCCATCACCGGCAGCGTCCCCAGCCTGGACAACATGCCCGAAGGCTGCCCCTTTGCCCCGCGCTGCGATGAAGCCCTGCCGCGCTGCTTTGAAAGCGCCCCTGTGGCCCGTTGCGAGAACGGCCACAGCGTTGCCTGCTGGGCGGTGTAGGCCGCCGTTGCTTTTTGGCTGAGAGGAGATCCCCTTTCGCTCTGCTGCCGACGGGCGTAGCTTCCTGTGAGTACGGCACGGCCTTGCGGCCGCCATCCGGTCGCATCTCTGCTGTCGATGCCCGTAACTTCCTGCGTCGTAACGGGCACGGCCTTGCGGCCGCCTTCCGGTCGCATCTTGCGGCAAAAAGGGGCCTCTCCCCTCGAACGCCCTTCCTCTCCCCAAGCACCAGTATGTCCATCTGCCTTGCGGATGGACTTTTTTGTTTTGCAGCGCCCCTAGTTGCTCAGAGACGATCACAAAGCACGGGGATGGAGACAGGCCAGGCTGGGACAGGCTGCAGCGTTACGACGGGCAGCAATAAGACAACGATGCCCCCCTGCCCTAAACGGAAAAACACCCGCCGGAGCGGGTGTTTTTTCCGTCTGCAAGCCACAGGGGGCGGCTGTTGGGGAAGCTACGATAGGGATGCCGGTATGGCGGACGCCGCGCCCCTCCGGTCAGGCTGTTGAGCAGGCAGCCTCAATCGGAAGAGGGGATGCGCCGGACAAGGACCTGGATCCAGCGTTCCCGCAGCTCCGCCGCACGGTCGTCCTCCCCTGTCCGCATATCCAGGCAGGAAAGCTCCGGCAGCGCATCCAGCAGGGCCCGGACACCGGCCTCGTCCATATCCGTGAAGCGACGACCGTCCGGGCTGTGGCGCTGCCCCTGACCGTACTTGAAATTGAAGAACATCACGCCGCCGGGACGCAGGGCACGCTGCAAACGCCGCAAGACATCAGGCAGATCCGCCGGGGCCACATGCAGCAGGCTGGCACAGGCCCAGATACCGTCGAAACGCTCCTGCCATGCCACGTCTTCGAAGCAGAGCACGGGCACCTCCTGCCCCAGCAGGAGCGCTGCCTGCCGGGCCATCTGCGGCGAAGCATCGAAGGCCTCCACCCGGAAGCCCGCCTGCCGGAAAGCCAGCGCGTCCCGCCCCGAGCCGCAACCGGCATCGAGGATGAGCCCGCCGGGGCGCACATGCGGCAGAAAACGGGCATACAGGGGCCGCAGGTCCATATCATGGGATGCCGCAGCGTAGCTGGCCGCGCGCTGGTCATAGAATGCCGTATCCGGTGCCACAGTTTTCCTCCCTTTGTCTCATCGTGCCGGGATGCACTGGTCATCGGCCGGACGGGGCCGCTCCCTCCCGGAACAGGGACGGAGCCTGTCCTTCCCGCTGTCTTGCCGCGGGAAGTCCCGGAGGCTGGTCGCTGCCCGCACGGCCACATCACAGGCCTTCTTTTCAACGCCCCGGCCCGGCCTCCGAAACAAAAAAGGGGGACCGAAGTCCCCCTTTGTGAGCGTCATGACGGACAGCGGAACTAGTCCTTCTTGTCCTTCTTCAGCCAGGTCATCATGCCGCGCAGTTCCTTGCCCACCTGCTCCAGCTGGTGGTTGGCTTCGTTGCGGCGGGTGGCCATGAACATGGGATAGTTGGCGCGGGCTTCGAGGATGAAGTCACGGGCGAACTTGCCGCTCTGGATGTCCTTCAGCACGGCCTTCATTTCCTTCTTCACGGCGTCGGTGATCAGGCGGGGGCCGGTCACATAGTCGCCGTATTCAGCCGTGTTGCTGATGGAGTAACGCATGCGGGACAGGCCGCCTTCGTACATCAGGTCAACGATCAGCTTCATTTCGTGCATGCACTCGAAGTAAGCCATTTCGGGCTGGTAACCGGCTTCCACCAGGGTTTCGAAACCGGCCTTGATGAGGGCGGAGATACCGCCGCACAGCACGGCCTGTTCGCCGAAGAGGTCGGTTTCGGTCTCTTCACGGAAGCTGGTCTCGATAACGCCGGAGCGGGTGCCGCCGATGCCCTTGGCGTAGGCCAGGGCCACCTTCAGGGCTTCACCGGTGGCGTCCTGCTGGATGCCCACCAGGCAGGGCACGCCGCCGCCTTCGGTGAAGGTACGGCGCACCAGATGGCCGGGACCCTTGGGGGCGATCAGGAACACGTCCACGTCCTTGGGAGGCACGATCTGGTTGAAGTGGATGTTGAAGCCGTGGGCGAACAGCAGAGCCTTGCCGGGAGTCAGGTTGGGCTTGATGTCCTTTTCGTACACGGCGGCCTGCACTTCGTCAGGCAGCAGGATCATGATCAGGTCGCCCTGAGCGGCAGCTTCGGCAGCGGACACGGGGGTAAAGCCGTGCTGCTTGGCCAGCTCGTAGTTGGCACCGCCGGGGCGCTGGCCCACGACGACCTTCACGCCGGAGTCGCGCAGGTTCTGGGCATGGGCATGGCCCTGGCTGCCGTAACCGATGATGGCCACAGTCTTGTTTTTCAAGACGGAAAGATCGGCATCCTGATCATAGTAAACTTTCATGGCTCTTGTCCTTTTCAATGGAAAAATACTCGGTATTCCCGAGGGGGAAACTTCTATTTGGGATGCCGTGGCGCAAATGTCAAGCGTCACGGCATCCCTCAGGCAAATTTGCCGTCATCTTCCGGTGGGGGACCGTCCGCGATCCCGCCGCCGGGGATGCTATTCACACTTCTTGGAGCGGCGCATGGCCACGGAACCGGTGCGGGCCACTTCCTTGATGCCGAAGCGGTGCAGCAGGCTCAGGATGGCGTCCAGCTTGTCGTGGTCGCCGGTGGCCTCGATGGTCATCTCGCTGGAGCTGACGTCCACCACCTTGCAGCGGAAGATCTCCACGGTACGCAGGATCTCGCTGCGGGCGGGGCCTTCGGCCTGCACCTTGACGAACATCATCTCGCGCTCGATGGCGGGCATGTCGGCAAAATCCATCACTTTGATGACGGTCACGATCTTGTGGAGCTGTTTCATGATCTGCTCCAGGATCTGGCTGTCACCGTAGGTGGTGATGGTCATGTGCGAAACGCCCTCTTCCAGGGTAGGCGCCACATTGAGCGAATCGATATTGAAGCCGCGGCCGCTGAACAGGCCGGCCACGCGGCTGAGCACACCGGGCTCGTTCTCCACCAGCACGGAAAGAACATGTCTTTGCATGGCGTCCCTCCTCTACACCAAGAGCATCTCATCCAGGGCGGCCCCGGCGGGCACCATGGGATAGACGTTTTCCTCGCGCTCAACCATGACGTCGATGAAGGCCGGGTTGGGCGAGGTCAGGGCCTTGCGCAGCACGTCTTCCAGCTCTTCGGGCTTGCTGATGCGGTAGCCTTCGGCGCCGTAGGCCTCAGCCAGCTTCACGAAGTCGGGCTGGGCCTCCATATTGGTATGGCTGTAGTTGCGATTGTAGAAGAGTTCCTGCCACTGGCGGACCATGCCCAGATGACCGTTGTTGAGGATGACCACCTTGACCGGGATCTTGTTCTGCACCACGGTGGCCAGTTCCTGGATGTTCATCTGGATGGAGCCGTCACCGGCCACGTTGATGACCAGCTTGTCCGGGAAGGCGAACTGCGCGCCGATGGCCGCGGGGAAGCCGTAGCCCATGGTGCCCAGACCACCGCTGGTCAGCAGGGTGCGCGGTTTGGTGAAGGTATAGAACTGCGCGGCCCACATCTGGTTCTGCCCCACCTCGGTGGCGATGATGGCATCGCCCTTGGTGATGGAGTACATGGTCTCGATGACCTGCTGCGGCTTGATGTGGCCGTTCTTGTTGTAGGCCAGCGGATGGTTGGCCTTCCATTCATGCACGGTCTGCAGCCAGTCGGCATGCATGCCCGACCAGTCGGTATCGGCCATCTTGGCGCGGCAGATCTCCAGGATGCCTTCCAGGGCCTGGCGGCAGTCGCCCACCACGGGCACGTCCACTTCCACGTTCTTGCGGATGGAGGTGGGGTCGATATCGATATGCACGATGCGCGCATGGGAGGCGAAGTCCTGCAGACGGCCGGTCACACGGTCGTCGAAGCGCGCGCCCACACAGACCAGCAGGTCCGCATGGTTGATGCTCATGTTGGCAGCGTAGGTGCCATGCATGCCCACCATGCCCAGCCACAGGTCGCCGTTGGCGGGGAAGGCGCCCAGGCCCATGAGCGTGGTGGCCACGGGGATGTTCAGTTCGTGGGCCAGCTCGCAAAGGACTTCCGAAGCATTGGCCATGATGACGCCGCCGCCCGCCAGGATGATGGGCTTGCGGGCCTTGGCCAGCTCTTCGGCCGTACGGCGCAGCTGGTTCAGGTTGGGCTTGTAGGTGGGATTGTAACTGCGCATGAAGATATCTTCAGGCCAGACGAATTCCGTACGGGCCTGCATGATATCCTTGGGCAGGTCCACGAGGACAGGCCCGGGGCGACCGGAGCGCGCAAGATAGAAGGCCTGGCGGATGGTCTTGGCCAGGTTGCGCACGTCCTTCACCAGAAAATTGTGTTTGGTACAGGGACGGGTGATGCCCACGATATCGACTTCCTGGAAGGCGTCGTTACCGATGAGCTGCGTGGGGACCTGTCCCGTGAAGACGACCAGCGGAATGGAATCACAGTAGGCTGTGGCTATGCCCGTAACGGTATTGGTGGCGCCGGGTCCGGAAGTGACCAGACAGCACCCAACCTTGCCGGAGGCACGGGCATAGCCATCAGCCGCGTGCACAGCCCCTTGTTCATGCCGCACCAGAACATGCTTCAGTTCCGGATGCCGCGGCAACTCGTCATAAATATCAATCACAGCACCGCCCGGGTAACCGAACAGTACATCAACACCTTCTTTTTTAAGGGATTCAAGGAGAATCTGCGCACCTGTGAGTTCCATAGGGTCAACTCCTGCGCCAGCAGTTATGCTCCGGCGCGATGGCTATCCAAGAGCTCCATGAGCTTGGTTTTGCCTTCAAGTTTTTGTTTCTTAAGCTGCTTCAGGGTCTGTTCCTCGGTGGGGGTACGGAAAGACTTGGCTTCCAGCTTTTCTACCTGCTTGCTGTAAATGACGTGGTCTTCCCATAGGGATTTCAGCTCCGGATCAGTGGGCAGTAGCTGTTCGATGAGTTCAATTTCATGCTGATCCATAAGAAATCTCCAGCGTTAGATGTTCGGCGCCCGGCATGGCGCCCGTTACGACAAACCGCTGCTACACCAGAGTAGCGGCAAACTGGGCCAGTGATGCGATGACGATGCGGTTGATGAGCTGGATGACCAGCAGCACCACCACAGGCGAGAAATCGATGCCGTTGGTATAGGTGAAGGGCAACCATTTCCGCACCCGGTAGAATACGGGTTCCGTCAGGGTGCGCAACGCGCGCACCACAGGGTTGTAGGGATCGGGACGCACCCACGAAAGCACGGCCGCCACGATGACAACCCAGAAATACAGATTGAGGACTATGGCCAGCAGATCGACCACGGCCAGGATGACATTCTGTACAAAAAACATGCCTACTCCCATTCATTTTGCAGCAGCCCGGCCAGTTCGTCATAACCGGCTGCCGCGAGCGGGCCTTGCAATTCCCCGCCGAAGGCCGCGAACACGACGCCTGCGGCGGTGGCGGCTTTCTGGTCGTTGGGACTGTCGCCCACAAAAAGCACCTGCTCAGGATCGGCCCCCCACTGTTCAAGGATCAGCCGCACCCCATCGGGGGCGGGCTTGGGGGCTGCTTCCGTCGCCGTGACTACAGGATTAAAATAGGAGGGCAACGCCAAAAAGTCCAGAACCCTTTGCATCCCTTCCGCAGTTCTGTTGGTATGCACGGCCAGACGCATGCCGTGACCGTGCGCGAGCTCAAGGAATTCCCGGTAACCGGGATAGATCTGCAGCAGGGGAACGATATCGCGCGAATAGATGACCTCCGTCCGCACCACTTCATACATGCGCTGATGCATCTCGGGAGGTACGATGTATTCCAGCGCCTGCCGAGCCGTGGCCATGAACGTATAGGCATCTTGCTCCGGGGTCAGGGGCGGCAGTCCCAGGGCCGCCAGCACTTTGTTGTAAAAGATGGCGTTGGCGGCGCGGGAATCGATCATGACCCCGTCACAGTCGAAGATGATGCCGGTAAGGCCGTGCGGGAAAAGTTTGCCCATCAGTCGTCCCCGCGCAGCACTACAGTGCGTTCTTCCTGCCAGCCGGGGCAGCAGCGGGGCGCACGCGGACGCCCGAGGATGCGCCACAGGGGGGCACGCGCCTGCAACAGGGATACGGCGTTGCCTTCCGCATCGCACAGGCGCAGGGGGCTGTCGTCGGGCAGGGGCCGGAACTCCAGCTCGCCCTGACCGTCCAGCAGGTCGCGGCGCATGCGGCCCTCGGCCAGCAGCAGGCAGTCCGCCGGGGCAAAGCGCACCACGGCGTCCAGCAGACGGGGCCAGGCGGGCAGCAGGGAATCGTCCACATGCACGGGGCTGTTGAGGGTGGCCAGCGTGGCCAGGGCGGCCTCCGTGTCGCGGGCATCGCCCGCCAGCAGGGCCGTCTCGTCAAGATCGGCGGGATCCATGTCCAGCGCGGCCTGCAGACGGGCATTGCTGCTGCTCAGGCTGGAGCTCAGGGCCTGGAGTTCGGCCAGGCGCTCTTCCTGCAGCCAGCTCCAGAGCAGCATGCGCTGGGCCGCACAGGCCTTTTCCCGCTCTTCGCGGGCGGCTTCCAGGGCCTGGGCCGTCTCCAGGGTGCCGTCGGCCATCAGGCCGGCACGCAGGGCGCTTTCCGCGCTCTTGCGGCGGGCACGGCCCACGTCGGCGCCCAAAGTCCCCACCGGCTGGCCGGAAAGGGCGGCATCCCCCATGCGCTGGAGGTCGTCCAGACAGGCCGCGGCTTCACGCGGCGAAAAAGGCAGATCCTCCGGCATATGCCACGGCCCCTCGGGAGCCGGGGCCGCGACGGTCACGGCACGACGGCCGGACGCCGTCAGCCCTCCGGCGGCAGGACGGGAAAATTCTTCCGGCAGACCGGGCCACAGACGCAAGACAGGACAGGACCCTTCCGCGGGCAAAAGCAGTGCTTCTCCGGGCAGGGGACCACGCAGGGCGGGGACACGGATACAGAGTGCAGACATGTATCATCCTTGGTTAAGCTGGAGTTTTTAGCATACGCCACAGGGGGACCCGATTGCAAGGCCAAAGCCGTCATACTCTGACATCTCCGGCGCTCCCCTGCCCCGCCATGACTTATGGAAAAGCTTTTCCTCAGGGAGGCCCCGATCTTTTCCGGTGCCTGCCATTACCCCGACCTGCCGCAACGGCGATGCAGACCGCAGACTGTGCGTGCGGACATGGAAAACCGCCGTCCATCCTGTCAGAACAGGCTCCGGGCCTTCCCCGGGACGGGCACGGCCTGTCTGCCGTAAACCGCAGGACGGGCCCGGATTATTGTCACTGACGACGATATGGCATATAACGCGCTTCTGGCCGTTAACGGCCCCACGCAACTTAGCGCACCGCACGGCGGTGCCGAAGGAGTAGAAGATATGGAACAGGGCACCATTCGCCTGAAGACCGGTCTTGCAGAAATGCTCAAGGGTGGCGTCATCATGGACGTGACCACCCCCGAACAGGCGAAGATCGCCGAAGAAGCCGGCGCCTGCGCCGTCATGGCTCTTGAACGCGTCCCGGCCGACATCCGCGCCGCCGGCGGCATCGCCCGCATGGCTGACCCCACCATCGTCAAGCGCATCATGGAAGTGGTGAGCATCCCCGTCATGGCCAAGGCCCGCATCGGCCATTTCGTGGAAGCCCGCATCCTCGAGGCCCTGGGCGTGGACTACATCGACGAGAGCGAAGTGCTGACCCCCGCCGATGACCGTTATCATATCGACAAGCGCGACTTCACCGTGCCCTTCGTCTGCGGCTGCCGCAACCTGGGCGAAGCCCTGCGCCGCATCGCCGAAGGCGCGGCCATGATCCGCACCAAGGGCGAACCCGGCACCGGCAACGTGGTGGAAGCCGTGCGTCATTGCCGCCAGGTCATGGACGAGATCCGCGTGCTCTGCTCCCTGCCCGAAGCCGAAGTGGCCAACTTCGCCAAGGAAAACGGCGCTCCCCTGGAAGTCTGCATGGCCGTACGCAAGGAAGGCCGCCTGCCTGTGGTGAACTTTGCCGCCGGCGGCATCGCCACCCCCGCTGACGCCGCCATGATGATGCACCTGGGCTGCGACGGCGTGTTCGTGGGCTCCGGCATCTTCAAGTCCGGCGACCCGGCCAAGCGTGCCCGCGCCATCGTGCAGGCCGTGACCAACTTCAAGGACTACGCCCTGCTGGCCGAGATCTCCCGCGACCTGGGCGAACCCATGGTGGGCATCGACATCTCCACCATCCCCCCGGCCGAACGCATGCAGGAGCGGGGCTGGTAGCATGGCCCGCATCGGAGTCCTGGCCCTGCAGGGGGCCTTCCGCGAACATGCCGCAGCGCTGCGCCGTCTGGGCGCCGATGTCTGCGAAGTGCGCCAGCTCAAGGATATGGAAGGCCTTGAGGGCATGGTCATCCCCGGCGGCGAAAGCACCACCATCGGCAAGCTGCTGGTGGAATGGGACATGCTGGAACCGCTGCGCCGGCGCATCCTGGACGGCATGCCCGTCTACGGCAGCTGCGCGGGCCTGATCCTGCTCTGCAAGGAGATCGAAGGCTCTGACCAGCCGCATCTGGGCGTGCTGGACGCCACCGTGCGCCGCAATGCCTTCGGCCGTCAGGTGGACAGCTTCGAGACCGACCTGCACATCGACGGCTTGGCCGGTGAGCCCCTGCGGGCCGTGTTCATCCGCGCGCCGCTCATCAGCCGCGTGGGCGAAGGCGTGCAGGTGCTGGCCCGTCTGGATGCCGACCGCGGCGAGCGCATCGTGGCCGTGCGTCAGGGCAATGTGCTGGCCACGTCCTTCCACCCCGAACTGACCCCGGACCTGCGCCTGCACCAGTACTTCCTGGACATGCTGGCCTGATCCGCGGCATCTGCCGAAAAACAAAGAGCCCCGCGCCGAACGTTACGTTCGCGCGGGGCTCTTCTATTCCTGCGTCCAGTCCGATTTTTCCATCAGTTCGGCCATGTAGGCGCCAAGTTCCTCATAATGCTCTCGGATCTTTTTCCAGACTGCCATCCTGTCCCTGCTGCGCATGGCCTCTACCAGCATCACATGCCGCTCGTAGAGTTCATTAAATGAGTAGAAGGCCGTCCACTGCCGGTACATCAGATACTTGGAGATGGTCGAACAGGAATGCCGTGCCAGATCCACGAGATAGGGATTGTGACAATGCATGAGCAGCCTGTCGTGAAAGATGTCGTCCAGCTCGGTCAGACCCAGTTGCCCCCCGGAGGACTGATTGCTTTTGTGCATGTCCTTGAGGACGCGCTCCAGCTCATCCACTTCCGCATCGCTCCAGGCGGGCAGACTGTCGGCCACGCCTGTGGCTTCCAGTATCCCCCCGACACTGTAGCTGTTCCGGATCTCCTCCGGCGACATCAGGCGGACCCGCTTGCCCTTTTGCGGTTCCGAGGTCACTAGACCTTCCTGTACCAGGCTCTCCAGAGCCTCACGGACGGGAGCCCGGCTGATCCCCAGATGTTCGGCAAGCGCCACTTCCTTGATAGCCTGCCCAGGCAGCAGCTCTCCCTGCTGGATCTGCCGTTTGATGTAATCCGCGACCACTGTGGAGTACGTCTGTTTTTTGAATACCATACCGATCGTTTGTCGTTTATGCCGTCTGGCGGCGTTCTGTTCTGCTCACGGAGCCATGCGGCCCCCTCCCCCTTTTCCGGCTTCCCTTCCTATAGCAAAGCCCGGGAGAGACGGGGCTCCTGTCCTTCAAAAAATTTTTTTCACGAAGCCCCCTTTTGCCGTTGACTTCAAAAGTTGTCAAATGTAGTATGTCGACATTCGGCAAGAAAATATCACAAAAAAGACTCAGGCATCGCAGCCTGCTCATTTTTTTGTGTATTTTTTAAATGTCGACATTCGACATACGAATGTTAAATTTAGCACGAGGAAGCCATGAAAAACATCATCCACACCAGCAAGGCGCCCGCGGCCATCGGTCCCTACTCCCAGGGCAACCGTGCCGGAGACACCGTTTACCTTTCCGGCCAGCTGGGCATCGATCCCGCAACCGGCAAACTGGCTGAAGGCGGCGTAGGCGCCCAGGCCCGCCAGTCCCTGAAGAATATCCAGGCGCTGCTGGCTGAAGTGGGAGCCACGGAAAAGAATGTCGTCAAAACTACCGTGTTCCTGACCAGCATGGCCGACTTCAAGGAAGTCAACGAAGCCTACGCGGCTGTTTTCAATGCGGACTGCCCCGCCCGTTCCTGCGTGGCCGTCAAGGAACTGCCCCTCAACGGGCTTGTGGAAATCGAAGCTATCGTCGTCCTGTAGCGCTGCTGCGGACAAAAATATCATTTGGGATGCACCATCATCCCAGGAGGTCCTCATGAATCTTGCCCAGTTCCCCCGTCGTGGCTATGTCACCACTCCCACCCCCATCGAGCACTGCCCCAACTTCTCCAAGGCTCTGGGTGCGGACATCGACGTCTACATCAAGCGTGACGACATGCTCCCCGGTACCGCCGGCGGCAACAAGACCCGTAAGCTGGACTTCTGCATCGCCGATGCCCTGCAGAAAGGCTGCGATACGGTCATCACCTGCGGCGCCGTGCAGTCCAACCACTGCCGCCTGACCCTTTCCTGGGCTGTCCATGAAGGTATGGACTGCCATCTGGTGCTGGAAGAACGCGTGAAAAGCAGCTACAATCCCGAAGCCTCCGGCAACAACTTCCTGTTCCAGCTGCTGGGCGTCAAGAGCATCACCGTGGTGCCCGGCGGCAGCAACATGATGGAAGCCATGGAAAAAGTGGCTGCCAAGCTGACGGCCGAAGGCAGAAAGCCCTACATCGTCCCCGGCGGCGCTTCCACGCCTCTGGGTGCCCTGGGCTATGTGGGTTGCATGGAAGAAATCATGCACCAGATGTTCGAGATGGGCCTCAACTTTGACCATATGGTCGTGCCCAGCGGTAGCGCCGGTACCCATGCCGGGATCATCGCCGGCATGATCGGCAACAACATCAACATTCCTGTCACCGGCATCGGCGTCAACCGTCCCAAGCCCGTGCAGGAAAATGCCGTGCATACCCTGGCCAACCAGACCCTGGATCTGCTGGGCGTGGAAGCCCGCGTGCCCGCCGAAAAGGTCGTGGCTTTTGACGACTATGTGGGCCCCGGCTACTCCCTGCCCACGGATGCCATGGTCGAAGCCGTCAAGATGCTGGCCGAGACCGAAGGCATCCTGCTTGACCCCGTGTACTCCGGCAAGGCCATGTCCGGCCTGATCGATCTGGCTCGCAAGGGCTACTTCGCCAAGGGTTCCAAGGTGCTGTTCCTGCATACCGGCGGTTCGCCGGCCCTGTATGCCTACCTGCCCTGCTTCCGCTAAACCGCTCTCATAACGCTTCTTCTGTTCCCTCGGTGCGGGGGGGCCACTCCCCGCACCGCCTCTGACTTCAAAAAACTGAGATAGAAATTGTACAATACCATGAAAGATACGACCGTTACTTTCGTGTAACTTGGGGCTCTCCCCCTTCTCTTGGAGGAAGTATGGAATCTACCGGTCATAACAACGAAGTTCAACGACACCAGCTCAAAAAGTCTGTCGTTCCGGCACAGGCTTGGGCGCTTGCTGTGGGAGCCATTATCGGCTGGGGATGCTTTGTCCTGCCTGGCATACGTTTCCTGCCTTTTTCCGGCCCCGTAGCCACGCTTATAGGTCTGGGGCTCGGGGTTCTGGCCATGTGTATTGTAGCGCTGTGCTACGGCATAATGGTCAAGGCTTATCCAGTTGCCGGCGGCGCCTTTGTCTATGCTTTTATGGGGTCGGGTCGTATCGCCGCCGTCATCTGCGGCTGGGGGCTGGCACTCAGCTACTCCTGTGTTATCGCCATCAACTGTACCGCCCTCCTTCTCCTAATTAATTTTCTTGCTCCCGGCGTATTACATTTCGGCTACTTATATACGATCGCCGACTGGGAAATCTATCTTGGCGAAATAGGGCTCCTTTCCCTGCTCTTCATCTTCTTCGCCTACATGAATTATCGTGGTGCCCACTGCGCCAACAACCTTCAGCTGCTGTTCTCTCTCTCCCTTGTCGTAGGCGTTCTTGTCCTTCTGCTGGGCTCTCTGACCTCCGATACAAGTAACATCCAGAATCTGGAGCCCTTTTTCAACGAAGAAAACTCTCCCTTTGTAAGCGTCATCCTTGTGCTGGCTCTTGCCCCCTTCCTCTACCAAGGTTTCGATACTATCCCGCAGACTGCCGAAGAATTCAGTTTCGATACCGGCAAATCCACCATGCTCATGATCCTTTCGATTGTCTGCGGCGGCCTGCTGTACGCCTTCACCATGCTGGCCGTTTCCATTATCCAGCCCTATCCGGAAATGTTGGCAGCCAAGCACTCCTGGCTTACCGGCACCGTCGCAGAAATGGCTTTCGGACGCATCGGCGGTATGATTTTGGCCATCCCCGTTATGGCCGGCATTTTTAGCGGCATGAACGGCTACTTCATTGCCACCAGCCGTATCTTGTTCAGCATGGGCCGCAGCAAATTCATTCCAGCCTGGTTTGAAAAGCTGGATCCCAAACACGGCACCCCCGTCAATGCCATCATCTTCATTCTTGCTTTTACGCTTGCTGCTGCATGGTGCGGACGCCCTGTCCTCGTATGGCTGACGGATACCTGTGCCCTGACCGCTGCTCTCAGCTATTTCTTCACCTGCGCTACCTCATACAAACTGTACAAGAAGCACCCTGAGCTGGTAAGCATGCCTATGGCTAAGGCCATCACCATCACCGGCAGCGTCATTTCGCTGACTAGCTTTTTCCTGCTGATGCTGCCCTTCTCCCCTGCAGCCATCAGTATCGAATCATGGTACCTCTTGGTATTCTGGGTCATTCTGGGAGTCATCTTCTACCGTATGCGCCTGCCTGAACTCAAGGCCATCCCTGTGAAGGACATGCAGTTTATGCTTACCGGTGACCGCAACAGCCCCCTCTTGTTTGATAACAAGAACTAACCCCAAGCCACCACCTTCTACTTAAGGAGACTTACCATGGAATATCTGAAGAAAGCAGAAAAGACTGCTGAAGAGAACAGCTCTGAAGCCCGCAAGATCGTCGAACAAATGCTGGCCGACATCCGCCAGGGTGGCGAAGACGCCGTCCGCGCTCTGGCCCTCAAGTTCGACAAGTGGGAACAGGACTTCATTCTGAGCGACGAAAAGCGCCAGAAGCTCATCAGCATGGTTCCTGAAAGCGTCAAGCGCGACCTCGAGTTCGCTCACCATCAGGTGTCCAACTTCGCCAAGGCCCAGCGCGAGAGCATCCAGGAATTCGAGACCCAAGTGACCCCCGGCGTCGTGCTCGGCCAGAAGATCATCCCCATGGACGTGGCCGGCTGCTATGTGCCCGGTGGCCGTTTCGCCCATGCCTGCTCCGCTATCATGAGCGTGTCCACCGCCAAGGCCGCCGGCGTGCCCTTTGTGATCGCCGCTACCCCGCCGCGTGGTGAGCACATTGACCCCGCCACCTGCTACGCCATGCACATCTCCGGTGCTGACGTCATCCTGGAAATGGGCGGTGTGCAGGCCATCGCCACCATGGCTTACGGTCTGTTCACCGGCAAGCCCGCCAACATCCTGGTCGGCCCCGGTAACGCCTATGTGGCCGAAGCCAAGGCCCTGCTGAGCGGTTCCGGCCTGTGCGGTATCGACGTGTTTGCCGGTCCTACCGAATCCGGTGTGATCGCTGACGAGACCGCCGATCCCCAGACCGTGGCCATCGACCTGGTCTCCCAGGCCGAACACGGCTTCAACTCTCCCGTGTGGCTGTTCACTACCAGCAAGGAAGTGGGCCAGCGCGTGATGGAGATCATCCCCAAGCTGTGCGCCGACATGCCCAACCCCGACGTGCCGCTGACCGCTTGGAATGACTACGGCGAAGTCATCTACTGCGAAGACCGTGAAGAACTGGCCCAGTGGAGCGACAAGTACGCCGCCGAACACGTGCAGGTCATCGCCAAGGATCTCGACTGGTGGTGCAAGCGCCTGACCTCCTACGGCTCCCTGTTCCTGGGTGAAGGCAGCACCGTACCTCACGGCGACAAGTGCTCCGGCACCAACCACATCCTGCCCACCAAGAAAGCCGGTTACTACAGCGGCGGCCTGAACGTCCACAAGTTCCTCAAGATCTGCACCTACCAGCACATCGACGAGAAGGCTAACGACGTCATCGGCGCTGCCGCTTCCCGCCTGTCCCGCGTGGAAGGCATGGAAGGCCACGCCCGCGCCTGCGACTGGCGTCTGCGCAAGTTCTTCCCCGAAAAGGAATGGGACTTCCACGTTTACGAACATCCCAAGTACTAGTCTCTAGATGATGCCACCGGGGGAGAGCCTCTCTTCCCCGGCTTAACCAGCTCAGGAGATGTATCATGCTGACCTTCACCAAAGACTTTACCCTGCAGGAACCCATTCCTGACGAAGGTATCGAACTGGCCCTCGGCGTGCTCAAGACCGGCCGCCTGCACCGTTACAACACCATGAAAGGTGAAAGAGGCTACGCTGCTGACCTGGAAGCCGCCTTTGCCGAATACATGGGTTCCAAATACTGCCTGGCCTGTGCCTCCTGCGGCAGCGCCCTGTATATTGCCCTGAAGAGCTTGGGCGTCAAGGCGGGCGACACCGTGCTGTGCAACGCCTACACCCTGGCCCCCGTACCCGGTGCCATCGACAACGCCGGCGCCAACATCGAGCTGGTTGAAATCACCGACGACTACACTATCGACCTGGCCGACCTGGACGCCAAGGCCACCAAGACCGGCGCCAAATATTTCCTGCTTTCCCACATGCGCGGCCACATGGCCAACATGGACAAGGTGATGGAAGTGGTGCGCAAGCACAAACTTATCCTCCTAGAAGACTGCGCCCACACCATGGGCGGTACTTGGGATGGCAAAAAGAGCGGAACCTTCGGTCATGCCGCCTGCTTCAGCACCCAGACCTACAAGCACATGAACTCTGGTGAAGGCGGCCTGCTCATCACCGACGATCCCGAAGTCATGGCCCGCGCCATCATCTACTCCGGTTCCTACATGCTTTACAGCGCCCATGGCGCGCGTCCTGAACTGGACGTGTTCGAGCATGTCAAAAAAATCACGCCCAACTTCAGCTCCCGCATGGACAACTTGCGCGCGGCCTTGCTGCTGCCCCAGCTGAAGACCCTGGACAACCAGTGCCGCCGCTGGAACGATCTGTACCACCATATGCAGGATCTTCTGATGAAGATCCCCGGCGTGACCTGCCCCCCCCGCGATCCTCGCGAATACTATGTGGGCAGCTCCATCCAGTGGAACCTACCCAAGGCCAGTTATGAGCAGATCGAAGCCTTCATCGCCAAGTGCGGTGAGCGCGGCGTACAGGTCAAGTGGTTCGGCAACAAGGAACCCACTGGCTTCACTAGCGCTTACGACAGCTGGCAATACTTCCCCGGTCTGGCCACGCTGGACCTGCCCAAGACCAAGGAAGTCTTGGCCACCATGTGCGATATGCGCCTGCCCCTGACCTTCTGCAAGGAAGACTGCGACGTCATCGCGCAGATCATTGGAGATGTCGTCAAGGAACTGAATCTGGATTAACGCGCCGATCCGCACGTTCCTCTGACAGAAGCGCCCCTGGGAACAGGGGCGCTTCCCCCTTCACTGCCCAACCTTTCCTCATTGCAGGAGCTAGCATGTCCGCCCCTACCTCTCCCCCGTCCATCGGCATCCTCGGCGGTCTCGGCCCCTATGCCGGCCTTGACTTGGTCCACAAGATCTTCGACAGCACCCGCGCTTCGGTCGACCAGGATCACCTGCCCGTCATGCTCTATTCCTTCCCCGGCGAGATTGCTCCCCGCGTGGAATTCCTGATCGGCACGGCCGAACTGAACCCCGGCTACGCCATGGGCGACATCATGGTCCGTCTAGCCCAGGCCGGCGCTACCGTCCTAGGGATGCCCTGCAATACGGCCCACAGCGAAGCCATCCTCGCGCCCGCCCTGGAGCGCCTCGTGGCTTCCGGCTGTAAGGTCCGCTTCGTTCATATGATCGAAGCCACCATCGAATTTCTCAAGGGAAACTACCCTCAGGCCAAACGGATCGCCCTTTTCTGCACCAAGGGCGCCTTTGCTTCCGGCGTGTTCACCAAGCCCTTCGAGGCCGCCGGCTTTGAGGTCATGTATCCTGACGAACAGGGCAGGAACAACGTCCAGAACGCCATCAGCAACCGTGAATACGGCATCAAGGCCTTTTCCGATCCCGTCACGGAAAAGGCCTGCTGCCTGCTGCGTGCCCAAGCCATTTCCTTCAAGGAGCACGGCGCGGACATCATGCTCATGGGCTGCACGGAAGTCCCGCTGGCGCTGAAGGGCAAGGACTTCGAAGGAGTCCCGCTCATCGACCCGACCATGGTCCTGGCCCGGGCCCTCGTTAAGGCCTTTGCTCCGGAGCGTCTGCTCCCTCTGGCCTAGCCCCTCTCTGGGGCGACGCCTTCACCCACATCACACAGAAAGCCGTCATCACGGCATAGGAGGAGTTTCACCATGGAACAGGGCACCATTCGCCTAAAGACCGGTCTTGCAGAAATGCTCAAGGGTGGCGTCATCATGGACGTGACCACCCCCGAACAGGCGAAGATCGCCGAAGAAGCCGGCGCCTGCGCCGTCATGGCTCTTGAACGCGTCCCGGCCGACATCCGCGCCGCCGGCGGCATCGCCCGCATGGCTGACCCCACCATCGTCAAGCGCATCATGGAAGTGGTGAGCATCCCCGTCATGGCCAAGGCCCGCATCGGCCATTTCGTGGAAGCCCGCATCCTCGAGGCCCTGGGCGTGGACTACATCGACGAGAGCGAAGTGCTGACCCCCGCCGATGACCGTTATCATATCGACAAGCGCGACTTCACCGTGCCCTTCGTCTGCGGCTGCCGCAACCTGGGCGAAGCCCTGCGCCGCATCGCCGAAGGCGCGGCCATGATCCGCACCAAGGGCGAACCCGGCACCGGCAACGTGGTGGAAGCCGTGCGTCATTGCCGCCAGGTCATGGACGAGATCCGCGTGCTCTGCTCCCTGCCCGAAGCCGAAGTGGCCAACTTCGCCAAGGAAAACGGCGCTCCCCTGGAAGTCTGCATGGCCGTACGCAAGGAAGGCCGCCTGCCTGTGGTGAACTTTGCCGCCGGCGGCATCGCCACCCCCGCTGACGCCGCCATGATGATGCACCTGGGCTGCGACGGCGTGTTCGTGGGCTCCGGCATCTTCAAGTCCGGCGACCCGGCCAAGCGTGCCCGCGCCATCGTGCAGGCCGTGACCAACTTCAAGGACTACGCCCTGCTGGCCGAGATCTCCCGCGACCTGGGCGAACCCATGGTGGGCATCGACATCTCCACCATCCCCCCGGCCGAACGCATGCAGGAGCGGGGCTGGTAGCATGGCCCGCATCGGAGTCCTGGCCCTGCAGGGGGCCTTCCGCGAACATGCCGCAGCGCTGCGCCGTCTGGGCGCCGATGTCTGCGAAGTGCGCCAGCTCAAGGATATGGAAGGCCTTGAGGGCATGGTCATCCCCGGCGGCGAAAGCACCACCATCGGCAAGCTGCTGGTGGAATGGGACATGCTGGAACCGCTGCGCCGGCGCATCCTGGACGGCATGCCCGTCTACGGCAGCTGCGCGGGCCTGATCCTGCTCTGCAAGGAGATCGAAGGCTCTGACCAGCCGCATCTGGGCGTGCTGGACGCCACCGTGCGCCGCAATGCCTTCGGCCGTCAGGTGGACAGCTTCGAGACCGACCTGCACATCGACGGCTTGGCCGGTGAGCCCCTGCGGGCCGTGTTCATCCGCGCGCCGCTCATCAGCCGCGTGGGCGAAGGCGTGCAGGTGCTGGCCCGTCTGGATGCCGACCGCGGCGAGCGCATCGTGGCCGTGCGTCAGGGCAATGTGCTGGCCACGTCCTTCCACCCCGAACTGACCCCGGACCTGCGCCTGCACCAGTACTTCCTGGACATGCTGGCCTGATCCGCGGCATCTGCCGAAAAACAAAGAGCCCCGCGCCGAACGTTGCGTTCGCGCGGGGCTCTGTCGTTCTCTGGCACCGGGATGCGCTCAGGAGGATCTTTGGCTTCTTCTGTCAAATGTCCGCCCCTTTCCTCCGAAAACGTCCCCACTCCTGACCGGTACCTGGCTACCGGCCCGCACAACCCCTCCCCTCCCGGTACGGCCCGGACTGCGGACCGCATCCCCCCACAAGGGAGGCTTTCCTTTTCCGCGTGAACATGAAAGATTTGTCCCACGCGCCCTCTCCCGACAGCAGCCGTATGGCTGCACGGGCGCAGCTGCCAACCTCCGCCACAGGAGTTCCCATGAGCAATACCACCCTGACCGCCATCGACGGCCTGCTGGCAGGCCACGCCACGGACGACCGGAACCATACCGGCTGCACCGCCATCCTTTGCCCGCAGGGCTTCACGCCGGGCATCGCCGTGCCCGGATTCGCCCCGGGCTGCCGCGAGACCGAGCTCATGCGGCCCGAATCCCAGGTGGACACCGTGCACGGCCTGCTGCTGGCCGGGGGCAGCGCCTTCGGTCTGGCCGCTGCCGACGGTGTCATGCGCTTCTTGCGCGAACAGGGGCACGGTTTCGCCATGCCGCACGGGGTCATCCCCATCGTCCCTGGGGCCGTCATCTACGACTTGGACATGAATGTCCGCCCCGGTGTGCTGCCCGATGCTGCCATGGGCTATGCCGCCGCACGGGCGGCCTCTGCGGCGCCGCTGGCCGAAGGCGCTGTGGGGGCAGCCTGCGGGGCCCGCTGCGGCCGCCTGTTCTGCCTTTGCCAGGATGCCGCGGGCAAACCGCTGGATCTTTCGGACAAGAGCGGCCTGGGCAGCCTGTGCCTGGAACGGGAGGGCATACGGGTGGCGGCCCTGGTGGTCCTCAATGCGCTGGGCAATGTCTACGATGCCCGGGGGAACTTTCTGGCCGGCGGGCGCTTCCCTGACGGCACGCCTGTGCCCCATGCGCAGGCTTTGGACGCTCTGGCCGGGCAGGTCCCTGCCGGCAATACCGTGCTCACCGTGGTGGCGACCAACGTCCCTCTGGACAAGACCCAGTGCAGCCGTCTGGCCCGCATGGCCGCCACCGGTCTGGCCCGGCATATCATCCCCGCGCACATGCTCTTCGACGGGGATATCGTGTTCACGCTGGCCAGCAAGCAGCCTCTGCCCGAAGGGCACGGCCCCTGGAATGAACTCCTGCTGGGGGCCCTGGCCGCTGACGCCGTGGCCGGGGCCGTCTGCCGTGCCGCCCGGCCGGGTATGTTCGCGTGATGCCGCACCACAGAGGGAGCCCTGCCGGGCAAAGGATCCCCCTTCCTTGCGCTCTGCTTTTTTCCGGTATGCTCTTCTGAAAACTGCGACGGGAAAACAGCGGCCCCCGCAGCGGGGCATATCGCCCTGCCGTGTCCGTGCCATCTCCAGCAGCCGGAAACACTCCGGCCATAGTCTCAAAACCACCTGCCATGCGGGTGGTTTTTCATTTCGCGCCGTGACGCCCGACAAGCTAAAGCCCAAGACACAAAAAGGCCCCCGGTTTCCCGGGGGCCTCCATTATGCAGCTATGCAGCGAGGACTACAGGGCGGCCTTGTAGATGGCGGCCACAGCGGCGTCGCTCATCATGCGCGGGTTGGTCAGACCGCAGGCGTCCTTCTGGGCGTTGGCGGTCATGGTGGGGATGTCTTCTTCCTTCACTTCCTTGCCGTACTTCTTGCCCAAGGCGATCAGGCCTTCCGGGATACCCACGTCCTTGGACAGGATGCGGATGGCCTTGATGGCAGCCTGCGAAGCGTCGGTCGGGCTCAGGCCGTCCACGCGTTCGCCCAGCAGTTTGGCGATGCGGCCAAAGCGGCGGCGGCTGGAGATCAGGTTGTACTCGCACACATGGGGCAGCAGGATGGCGTTGCATTCGCCGTGCGGCAGGTCATAGAAGCCGCCCAGCTGGTGAGCCATGGCGTGCACGTGACCCAGGCTGGCGTTGTTGAACGCCATACCGGCCAGGTACTGGGCGTAGCACATGCCTTCGCGGGCTTCCATGTCCTTGCCGTTGGCAACGGCGCGGCGCAGGTAGCGGTTGATGTATTCCATGGCCTTTTCAGCACAGGCGTCGGTCATGGGAGTGGCGGCGGTGGAAACATAGGCTTCCACGGCGTGGGTCAGGGCGTCCATACCGGTAGCGGCGGTCAGGGACGGAGGCATGCCCATCATCAGGACCGGGTCGTCGATGGCGACGCTGGGGGTGCAGCGCCAGTCAACGATGGCCATCTTCACCTTGCGGGAGGTGTCGGTGATGATGCAGAAACGGGTCATTTCAGAGGCGGTACCAGCGGTGGTGTTCACGGCCACATAGGGCGGGAAGGGCTTGCTGGATTTGTCCACGCCTTCGTAGTCGTGGATCTTGCCGCCGTTGCCGACCACGAAGCCGACGCCCTTGCCGCAGTCATGCGAAGAACCGCCGCCCAGGGTGATCAGGCTGTCGCAACCGTTGCTCTTGTAAGCTTCGGTGGCTTCCTCAACGTTTTTGTCCGTGGGGTTGGGCACGGTCTTGTCGTACACGGCATACTGCATGCCGGCGGCGTCAAGGATATCGGTGATCTGCTTCAGAATGCCCACGGCCACGATGCCCTGGTCGGTGACGATCAGCGGCTTCTTGCCGCCGAGGCTCTTCAGGCGATCGGGAATCTGGGTGGAGCAGTTCTGGCCGACCAGAGTCACGGTGGGGATGAAGAAGGACGTGATCTGGCCCATATGCATGCTCTTGACATCCGTGCTCATTGTGCAACTCCTTGGTTTGGGCGTCTGAACGGTCTGGATCCCCGTCCGAGCCCGGTTTGGAAACGTTTATGGATGTACTGGAATCAACATACGCGACCAGCCCCGCCATGGCAATAAGATTTTATAAAATAGATTCAACTTTTTTTGTCCTCCCCGAAAAGAACCGGGCAGGCCGGGGCTTCGCGGGGTTTTGAAAGGATGCAGATGCGCGCCATGAGGCGCAGGTATTCCTTGCGCCTGTCAAGGAAGAAGGCCAGGGGTTTCGAGAAGTTGCGTCCAAGCAGGCCGTCCACCAGGAACTGGCTCACCTCCCGTTCGCGCATCAGCACCAGCTGGGCGCTGAGCAGCACGGCCCTGTCGGCCTCGGCCATGGAGCGCACCTTGTGCCGGAAAGCCTCCTGGGCGCGCGGCTGGTAGAACCAGAAATACATCAGGTCCAGAGCGCAGATGATGAGGATGCGCTCCAGGCGCTGGGCCTCCTCACCGCCACGTCCGCGCAGGCCGCCGGGGCGGGCCAGGCAGATCAGGGCGTCTTCGCGGGGGAAGAGCAGCTCCAGCTGGGTGTAGCAGTCGAAGATGCGCTTGATGGTGCTCTCGTAGTCCCAGCGACGCATGCGCAGGTTCACCTGGCTGTCGGCGTAGCCCTCGATGATGGCTGCCACAGTGTCCGAGGCCATCTTGGAGATCACCGTGGCACTGGGCACCAGATAGACCAGCGGGTCGGGGATGCCGAGCACCAGCAAAAGGAAGTGATAGAGCGTCGCGTTGTAAAGGGCCGATACAGGGATGGCCAGCATGCTGCGGAAGATGTTGCCGATGGCCGCCTGCCGGGGAAAGCCCCGGTACATGTTGTGCGAGAAGAGATAGAGGCCGTTGACCAGGTTGAGCACACAAAAGACCGCTATGGGGTGGTCCGCCACACTGAGGCCAAAGGTCTTCTCCAGTACGAGCACGCGCATGATGACTTCCAGCAGCAGTACGGAAATGCCCGTGTACATGAGCGAGTCACAGATGCGTTTGACGCTGACATGCTCCCGCCAGTGGGTCAGGGTGCTGCGCTTGGCGCCACGGGCGGCCATGACCATCTGGACCACGTTGCGCACACCGGTGATGCTGAACCAGATGAGCGGGCCGAACCAGGCCAGGAACCACCAGCTCTGGGTATACTGGAAGGAACAGAACGCCGGGATGAAGCCCAGCAGCACCTTGAGGCAGTTGCTCAAGGTACTGTTGAGGTAACGGCGGTCGGGCCGGGCCTCCTCCCCCTGCGGCGCATCGGTCAGACCGTTACCCCGGAAGGGGCTCAGGCCGCCGAGGTTGACCATGTTGCCCCGGTTGCTGACGCGGCAATCCTCACTGGCCGCCCGCCATACGCGGCGGCGTTCCATGCCCAGATGGTCGCAGCCCGGCAAAAAGCGGAAATGGGCCAGCAGGCGCTGCCCGGGCGAGGGGGTCTCCGGCTCGTTGTAGCGGATCTGCTCTTCCACCGGTGAATAGATGGGGATGGCGGACTGCTGGCTGCCCGACTTTTTCATGGCCAGCAGGGCCCGGCGCGGCAGCGTCTCCCGGATGGCCAGGCCCATGCCGTACGAACGCGAACGGCTGGCCGAATTGCTGCCCAGGCGCGACTTGAGAGGCTCGTGGCGGTATGCGGCCCAGAGCTTGGGGATGTCGCGCAGGATGGCATGGAACTTTTCCAGGCGTTCGTCGTCGCCCGTCATCTCCATCTGCCGGATCATCTGGCGCACCATCTGCTTCATGCGCGGGGCAAGGCCCTGGTTGAGCACGCGCTGCAATTCGTTGATGGCCGCGATATTGTTGAGGTGCCCTTCCACCCAGCTCTTCATGTTGAAGAGCTCCAGATGGGTGATGCGCCCCTCGCAGTCCCAGAGCAGCTCCACCACGTCCTCCACGCTCAGGCCCTCGGTGCCCAGGATCAGACGGTTGCCCGTGGCAAGCCCGTTGAGATAGGCGGAAAGCTTCTGGGCGCTCATGCACATCAGTTCCGGCAGGTTGTCGCAGGCGCCCGGCTGCTCCGTATTGGGGATGCGCGGGTTATGGCTGGGGTTCAGCCACAGGGCCTGCACATCGTCGGGGCCCAGATTGTCCAGACGCTGCAACTCTTCCATGGCCTCGGGATCGTCATGCCGGGCACGCAGGATCTCGGCCCGGGCCCGCAGGCTGGGCTGGATGTGCTTGTGCAGGTATTCGGCCAGACGCAGCAGGGAAGCGTGCCCGCGCCCCACGAAATCGAGGAACTCCTCCAGCCCCATGGGCGCCACGGACACGCCCCAGAGCTGCTCCAGACGGGGGCGCTCGTCCTCGTTCCAGACCTCCAGGGTGTGCAGGGCCACTTCGCGCCGCCAGTGCAGCACTTCGCGTCCCTTTTCCAGCATCTCCCGCATCTGCGGGCTGCGCAAAAAATCCAGGAAGCCCTTGCCGGAGCTGAAACCGCGCGGCATCCAGACCAGGTTCACGAAGCGGTCATAGAAAGGCACGCTGAATTCCAGGCCGATGCGCACGGAGATGCCCACGATGCCCGAAGCATGGATGACCTCGGTGGCGGCCTCCAGATCCACGCTGTTGTCGTAGACCACCGTGATGGAGCGCAGGCCCTTGATCCAGGCGTCCATGATGAGGTGCGTGGGCGTTTTGCGGCCCTTGGTGTTCACGTCATAGACATGGTCGTCGAAGGCGAGCTGGTTCCAGGCTTCGGGCATCTCGGGCAGATGGTAGCGCGCCAGCATGCGCCGCACCACGCGCGGCGTGCCCAGGGCGGTGTTGCGGAAGTCGTGGGCCAGCATGAGCTGACGGGTCTCGTCGCCGTGGGCGCGCACCATGTCCTTCATGATCTGCATGAGCGCACGGGCGGTATTGCGGCGCAGGGCCGAATGGGCGCTGGTCAGCACTTCGTCATACAGGGTCTGCAGGGCCAGCAGGCGGTCGCGCGAGCCGCCGACCTCCAGATTGCGCAGCAGGTTGATGACGGCATAGGCCATGCGCGAGGCCGGAAAGGTGACCAGCTCCTTGATGCCGTGGGGATGCAGCTCGGGATTGAAGAGATTGTCCCGCGAGGGCACGTTGGGCGCTTCGAGGATGCGGTTGACCAGGACGAGGATGTCCCTGTCCTGCCTGTCAAAAAAAATACGGTCGATGAGTCTTGCCACGGCGTCTCCCTTTTCTTTCTGCCTGCTGCCCGGGGCAGGCAAAGCAGGCTAACGGACTATGCCAACAAAAATAAAAAACCGCCACCATCTGCCAGGAGGCAGACGGTGGCGGCGGTTTCGCTGAAGAACGGCCCTGGCCGCTGCCTGTTAGATGAATTCGTCCATACGTCCCGACTTGACCTTCTGCAACAGACGTTCTGCCGCGCCGCGCTCCACGTCGCTCATCTGCGGGAGCTTGCGGGCGATCAGGCGTTCGCCCACCTCACGGGTATAGGGCGTCGCGTAATTGAGCAGGAACTCTTCGAAGGAAGCGATGGAGTTGGGGCTGCACTGGCTGCGCATGCCGCACTCGTGCACCATGCCCATGAAGTCCGCACCGCTGCGGCCCAAGCGGGGACAGGCGGTACAGAACGAGGGCAGGTGCTCGGCCTCTTCCATGAGGAAGCGCACCACTTCGTCCAGGTGGGTGTCTTCGCCCAGCGGGAAGGGGATGCCGTCGGGACCGGGCTTGTCGCTCCAAGTCTCGTAAGCGCTGCCCACGCTGCCCGTGAACACCTGGGAGACACCGCTGCTACAGGCGTCACGCCACAGGCCGGAAGGTTCGCGCGTGGTGACGACGATGCCCGCATGGGGCACGGCCAGGCGCATGATGGCCACGCAGCGCAGGAACTCGTCGTCCGAAAGCGGATGCGGGGGCACGAACAGGCTGCCCGGCGCGGGACGCAGACGGAACATGCTGACGGTGTGGCCGCCGGCGCCGAACAGGCGGTTGAGATGGGCCACATGCAGCATGGTGGCCAGCACATCGAACTGCCAGGGCGCAAGGCCCAGCAGCAGGCCGAGGCCCACATCGCGCACACCGGCACCCAACGCCACCTCAGGCGCGTTGAGGCGCTTCTCGTAATGGCTCTTGGGCCCGGCCACATGGGCGGCCTTGTAGTAATCGGGATGGTAGGTATCCTGATAGATCAGGACGGTGCCCACGTCAGCATCCAGCAGCACGCTGTACTGGTCGGCATTCAGCGGCCCCACGTTGACGTTGACGCGGCGGACTTCGCCGTGACCGTCGAACACGGTGTACATGATGCTGATGGCTTCGGCCAGGTACTCCACATCGGCATTGGGCAGCTGGCCGGAGACCAGCACGATGCGCTTGTGCCCCTGACGGATCAGCTTGCCGGCGGCCTCGCGCATCTCGGGCGAGGTCATGTACTTGCGCTGGATGAGCGTATTGCTCTTGCGGTTGGCGCAGTAGAGGCATTCACTGCCGCAATGGTTCGAGATATGCAGCGGAGCGGTCAGCACGATACGGTCACCATAGGCCTTCTGCTTGACCGCATCCGCCGTTTTCATCATCAGGGCGATGTCTTCGGGATCCGTCACCCGCATGAGAGCCGTCGCTTCCTGAATGGTCAGTGACTTCAGAGCCAGAGATTTGTCCAGAATGTCCCGAAGCTCCGCCTTGTCCGGTGCAGCCGTACGACTGAGCGCGTTTTCGATGAACCGGGTGTCAAGCCATGCAGGCAGCTCGTATGCAGACATAACGTATCCTTCCAAGCAATGTCCCAAGGAGTTGCATCCCGCCCCTGCGCAACCCATACGCAGGGACGAAACACGAGTACACGTTTCCTGAGCAGGAGACTTAGCACAAGTTTCACAGCTTGCCTAGTGCTTTTTTTCACAGAAAAATGCCCAACGACAGGGAAAATGCCTCAAAAATAGCAGAAAATCTTTCATATTATTATTTTTATCATTTAAAAACAGTATGTTGTAAAATACAATCTTTTTACTATGCAAATTGTTCGATTACTCAATTTTTCTCCAAGCGGCTCCCCGGGCGCTTGTGGCCTCTCCGGCCCCCTGCTAGTATGCCGCCGGGAGCCTGACATGAAAAAATGCTTTGATATCACCCGGCTGCTGTGCCTGTCCGTCCTGTTGTCCGTTTTTTGTTTCTCCTCCGTCCTGGCGGCTGCGGCCGGCGAGGCCCCGGCCCTGCGCGTAGCTCTGCTGCTGGAAGATGCGGCCCCCGACCGGGGCTGGAACGATCTGCTGCGCCAGGGGCTGGAGCAGGCCCGGAAGGAGCTGGGCGTCCGCACGGCCGTCGTGGTGGCCCCGCCCCAGGGCAGCAACGGCCTGACGCAGGAGGGCATCTTCCGGGCCGCCGCCCGGCAGGCCGACCTCGTCCTGCTCTCCGGGGCCCGCTTGCACGAGATCTTGCGCAACAATGCCGCCAACTTCCGGCAGACGAAGTTCGGCTGTATCGATACGGGCATCCGCGCCGCCAACATCATGTGCGTGACCTTTGCCGACGAGCAGGCCGCCTTCCTGGCCGGTGCCCTGCTCTCCCAGCTGCACCGGCACGGCCTGCTGCCCGCCCCCCGGACACGCGCCGCCGGCGATGAACTGACCCTGGGCTGGCTGGCCGGGGAAGACGACCCGCAGCTGAAATCCATGCTCAACGGCTTTGTGGAAGGTGTCCGGCTGGAAAGCCCGGGCGCGCGCGTCATCAACGGCGTGGCAGGCAGCTACAGCTCTCCTGAAAAAGGCCGCGCCAAGGCCGAAGAACTGCTGGGGCTGGACATCAATGCCCTGGCCGTGCTGGCCGGGCGTGCGGGACTGGGCGCCGTGGAAGCGGCCATCGCCCAGGGGCGTCCCCTGGTGGGCGTGGACAAGGACCAGCAATTCCTGGCGCCCAAGCTCATGCTGACCAGCATCGTCAAGCGGGCCGACCGCGCCGTGTTCGAGATCGTCAAAGCCACCGCCCAGGGAGCCTTTGCCGGTAACGAGATCATCACCTATGACCTGGCCAACGGCGGCGTGGACATCGTCTCGCCCCAGGTCTGGGCACGCCATGCCGGTGTGCGCCTGCCCGCCGCCATCGAACGCCGCCTTGCCGAACTGCGCCTGGAGCTGACGCGCGGCGGCATCCGCCTGCCCTCCCTGCGCGACAGGACGCTCTGCAACTGCCGCTAGCGGAAAAGATCATCCGTCAAAAAAAGGCAGCCCTCCGGTCACCGGAAAGGCTGCCTTTTTTGCGGCACGCTCATGGCCGTGCTGTCCTGTCCGCCACAACGGCGGCCCGGATCAGAAGCGCAGCGTGAAACGGGGATCGTCCCCCCGCACCTCCACCTTGATGAAATCCGCCTGCTGGCCACGCGCCGGGCGGGCATCCCCCTCCAGCTCGAAGACATCACGCACCACCCAGAAGCGGTGCTTTTCGCCCGGCAGCTCCACGGACGCACCGCCGCCTACTTCCACATGCAGGTAGAACACGGGCTTCCAGGTCTCCAGGGTCACGGTCTGCTTGCTGTGCGGACCGAAGTTCACCCAGCCTTTCGTGACCCACACGCCGTCCGTGCGCAGATAGCGCAGGGCCAGGCTCCCGCCCAGGGCCTGGCTGTTGTCGATATGGATCTCCAGAGCTGCGGCCGGGAAGACAGAGCCCAGCAGCAGGGCCAGGGCAAACAGGCAGGAAACGATCTTTTTTGTCATGACGACCTCCGTATGCCGTTCCCCATACGCAAGCCCGGCGCAGGATGCAACGTCCGCGCCGCAGGAAAGCCGGGATATGCCGGGCTCCCGCTCTGAATCCCCAGGAGAGCGGACGGCCGGATCCGAGCAGGAGCAGCAGGCATGCCCGCCGGAGCTCCCCGCAAAAAAACACTTTTCAAGGCGAGGCAATGCGCATAGATGTTGCCTGTGCGCTCAAACAGTCCTGTTGGAGAGCGCCAGTGCTTTCATCGAGGATACGTCATGGAACTGACCATCTCCACTCCCCGCCTGGCCGCGGCCCGCATCCTGCCGCGTACGCCCCGGGCCTTCTATCGTACCGCCATCAATGCCTTTTTCTTCGTCATGGGCATGGTCTTCGCCTCCTGGGCCGTCCGCATCCCGGACATCAAGGCCGCCCTGCAGATGAGCGACGCGGCTCTGGGCAGCGTCCTGCTGGCCGCCCCTCTGGGCGAGATGCTCTCCATCGCGCCCACGGCCTGGCTCATCGGCCGCTTCCGCAGCCGCCGCGTCATCATGCTGGGGCTCATGCTCATGCCCTGCGCCCTGCTCTCCCTGGCCCTGGCCGGCAGCCCGCACTGGCTGGCCGCGGCCCTGCTGGGCTTCGGCTTTGCCAACAACATGCTCAACATCTCCCTCAATGCCCAGGCCGTGGGCGTGGAGACCCTTTACGGCCGCAGCATCATGGCCACCTTCCACGGCATGTGGAGCCTGGGCGGGGTGGCCGGCTGCATCATCGGCTCCATCGTGGCGCCGCTGGGCGTGGCGCCCCTGCCCCACTTTGCCGCCATCCTCGTCATCACGCTGGCGACGCTGTGCTGCCTGCGCACCTGGACCATGCCCCGGGAAGTGCGCATCGGCGCCGCAGCGCCCGAAAGCGGGAAACGCTCCTTCCGCCCCGACCTCTATCTGACCCTGCTCGGCTGCATCGCCCTGGGCAGCATGGCCACGGAAGGCGCCATGTATGACTGGAGCTCCGTCTATTTCGCCCAGGTGGTCCAGCCGGGCGAGAGCCTCATCCGCGCCGGCTACCTGGCCTGCATGTGTGCCATGGTCACGGGCCGCCTGCTGGCCGACGGTCTGGTGAACCGCTTCGGGGTCACGCCCGTGCTCCAGCTGAGCGGCCTCTGCATCGCCGCCGGTCTGAGCCTGGCCCTGCTCTGGCCCGACCTGCTGCCCGCCACGGCGGGGCTGGCCCTGGTGGGCTTCGGCATGGCCTCCGTGGTGCCGCTCTGCTACAGCCTGGCGGGCAAGTCCACGCGCGTGCCGCCCAGCGTGGCCATCTCGCTGGTCTCGTCCCTCAGTTTCCTGGGCTTTTTGGGCTGCCCGCCCATGGTGGGCTTCCTTTCCCATCAGTTCGATCTGCGCTGGGCCCTGTCGCCCATCGTGGTGGTGGGCGTGGCCATCTTCTGCCTGGCGCCGCTGGTCCGGCGCATCAAGGCCTAGAAAGGGGCCTTGTCCGGCGGGAGGATCTCCGTTGTCTGGCGAGAAAGGAGCCCCTTCCTCCGCACAACATCAGGCACCAAAAAACGGCTGTCCTTCAAAGGAAATGGCGCAAACCCAATTCCGCCTTCCCTGAAAACAAAAAACACGAAAAGGCAGGCACACCATCGCGGCGTGCCTGCCTTTTGTTTTTATGGGTATGCGGCCAGTTCCCTAGCGCGGGCTGCCGTCAGCACGGCGCTCGAAGCGGGGCACGGCCAGATGGCAGCCGCCCCGGCCCGTGCGGCGGGCAAAATCCTGATGGTAGGCCTCGGCCTCGTAGAAGGCCCCGGCCTTTTCCAGACGGGTCACCACGTCATAGCCCAGACCGCGCAGCTCATCCATGAGCTTCTGGGCCGTCCGCTTCTGGGACTCGTCCAGCCAGAAGATGGTGGAGCGGTACTGGCTGCCGACGTCCGGGCCCTGCCTGTCCAGCTGGGTGGGATCGTGGACCTCGAAAAAGCGGCGTACGATGGCCTCATAGCTGATCTTTTTGGGATCGAAGCGCACCAGCACGGCTTCGGCATGGCCGGTATCGCCCCGGCAGACATCCTCATAGGAAGGCCGGTCGGTATGGCCGCCCGTGTAGCCGGAACGCACGTCCACCACACCGGGGAGCTTGCTCAGGGCATCTTCCACGCCCCAGAAGCAGCCGCCCGCCAGCACGGCCACCTGGGTGTTGCGCACCTGCTCGTACAGGGCCAGGCCCAGCTTTTCCTTTTCGCTGCCCGCAGGGGCGAAGCGCATGGACAGGGAGTTGACGCAATGGCGGGTGTTCTTGGCCGTCAGGCCTTCGCCCTCAAAAACATGCCCCAGGTGGGCGCCGCAGTGCTCGCAGACGATCTCCACCCGGTGGCCGTCGGCATCGGGCTGGCGACGCACCATGCCCGGCAGGGCATCGTCGAAGGCGGGCCAGCCGCACCCGGAATCGAACTTGTCCGAAGAACGGTACAGGGCCACGCCGCACTGGCGGCACAGGTAGGTCCCGGCGGCCGTGTTTTTTTCGTACTCACCGGACCACGGGGCTTCCGTGGCCTTGCGGAGGATGATGTCCGCCTCGCGGGGCGTCAGGGGCGGCACCGCGGCATCACCGCGGGCAATGATCCGGAATCCGTCATTATTCATGGGGGCTTTCTCCCGTAAGGGGTCAACGGTGGGGCGGGAAAGTTCCGCAGCCGCGGCACCGGTCCCGGAAAGGACCAGGGCCAGCATCAGGATGAAAAAGGAAAAGGCGCGTCGCGCGCAGGGATAGCCGTACATGGCACCTCCTATCAGTACAAGTTATCAATATTAAGATAGCGGCGCCTCAAAAGAAAAGCAAGCCCGCGCGAGGCCATAAAAAAAGGGAGGCTCATGCCTCCCCGGATAACACATTGTCTTTTCTGGCAGGTCAGCCTGCCACTACCGTCCTTTGCACGGCTCCTCCGCCACAGGAACGGCGCATGGCGGACGCCCCGCCAGGATGCCGTCTTACTGCCGTTCGCCGTAACCGTGCGGATGTTCCCGGTGCCAGCGCCAGGCCGATTCGATGATGGCCTCCACACCCAGCTGCGGCTGCCAGCCCAGCACCTGCTGCGCCTTGCGGGCGGAAGCCACCAGACGGGCCGGATCGCCCGCGCGCCGCTGCCCCATGACCACGGGGATCTCGTGACCGGTCACCTTGCGGGCGCAGTCCACGATCTCGCGCACGGAAAAGCCCTGCCCGTTGCCCAGGTTGCAGATGAGGTCATCACCGCCGCGCTGCAGATGATCCAGGGCCCTCATATGGGCGTCCACCAGGTCGGTGACGGCGATGTAGTCGCGGATGCAGGTCCCGTCGGGCGTAGCGTAATCATCACCGAAGATGGTGATATGCGGCCGCCGGCCCAGCGGCACTTGCAGGACCAGGGGGATGAGATGGCTCTCGGGGCTGTGGTCCTCGCCGATGCTGCCGTCGGCCAGGGCCCCGGCCACATTGAAATAACGCAGGGAGACATAGCGGATGCCATGGGCCACCGAGACCCAGCGCATCATGGCCTCCATCATCAGTTTGCTGTGCCCGTAAGGATTGGTGGGCCGGGTGGGGGCATCCTCGCTGATGGGCACGCTGTCGGGCTCGCCGTAGACCGCCGCCGAGGACGAGAACACGATGCGGCCCACGCCATGACGGACCATGGCTTCCAGCAGGCTCTGCATGCCGCCCACATTATTGTTGAAGTACTTGAGGGGATCGACCATGCTCTCGCCCACCTGCGAATCGGCGGCGAAGTGCATGACGCCGTCGATGCGGAAACGGCGGAAGATGCCGTCCAGACAGGCGGCATCGCGGATGTCGCCCTGCACGAAGGCAGCCTTGCCCGCCACGGCGGCGGCATGGCCCGTCTGGAGATTGTCCACCACCACGACTTCCTGCCCGGCCGCTGCCAGGGCATGGACCGCGTGGGAACCGATATAGCCCGCACCGCCGCAAACAAGGATCGCCATACAGACCTCCACAACAAAGATGATGATGATGGCGGCACGCTACGATGTTTGCCTGCGGCTGGCAAGGCCCGGGATGCCCAAGGCCTCTTGAAGGCGGAACAGGACATAAAAGAAGCGCGGAGTCCATGGCCAGACTCCGCGCAAGGCACAGGACGCGCCCCGGCGAAGGCCGGGGTCCCTTTGCGGCTACAATGCTGCCAGAACAGCGGCCGCAAATTCCTGCACGGCATCAGGGGCATCGCTGACGGTACCGTCCACTTTCAGCCCCTCAGCCACGATCTGCGCACCCAGGTCCTTGCCCTTGGCCTCGATGGCGTCCACCGCACCGCAAAAATGCGTGTAGGAACTGTCGCCGGAGGCAAACGCCGACAGTTTGACGCCCGAAAGGCCCATGGCTTCCATGTTCTCATAAAGAGGGATGAAATCGTCCTGCAGCTCCAGCTCGTCGTCGCCCCAGGCGGAGCAGCCCAGCAGCACGGCGTCATAGCCTTCGGCCAGACCGGCGGCATCCACGTCGGCGGCGTTTTTCAGCGTGACGTCATGGCCTGCGGCGGCGATGATCTCTTCCAGTTTCTGGGCGATGCCCTCGGTATTGCCGGTGCTGGAACCAAAAACGATCAGGACTTTGCTCATGACAACTCCCTGGCGGCATGGCCGCCGTTGGATGTTTAGAAAAAGAAATTCAATTTCAAAAAGAAACTATAAAAGAACAGGGCGTGCGTCAAGCAAAAGACCGTCTCCCGACAAAAAATATTTATATCTGACTAAAAACATTACTTTTCTATCAAAAACATCCCAGCCAAGGGCCCACCCTACGCCTGTTGTCCTCTTCTACCGGCATTCGCCATGAGGATAGCTGCTCCACCTGGTCTCATATCGCCGTCGGATGAGTCTCCATTCCGTGGATACGGGCCCGCCCCGGCCATTGCCCCTGCGCGCCAGCACGGTTCGGAAGGCGCTGTGCCGACATGGCCGCAAGCGATATGACCTCTTCCAGACCAGGTACGGAAAACGGTGCCGCTCTCCCCTTTCCCGATCACGAGGCGAAATCGCTTCCCGCACGCCGAAGACGGGGACCTGCCATCCGCACCAGAGCAAAAGTTTTACGGGGAAAGGAGGCCCGGGGGAGGGGGACGCTTTTTCAAAAGCACCCTCCTCCCCCGGAAAATCCCCGGCCTCCTCCGTCAAAACCTATGCTCCAGCTTCCGCGTCAGCCTCCCCGGCGGCATTTTCCGAAGCGGGCCCGGCAAGGGGAGCGTCTGCCACAGAGAGATCAGGCATCTGCCACTGCCCGGGCAGGGGGGCCGTGAGCTCGGCCTTCTCGCCCACATAGGGGTTGAAGTAGCCGAAGCGCAGCCAGGGGCAGAGTTTTTTCAGACGCTTCATGAACAGGCTGAGGCCCATGATGGGGCCGTGGTCGATGCCGCGCATGAGGCCCAGATACCATTCGGGGTCGATGTTGAGGTTACGCCACTGGATCATGCTCACGCCGTTCTCGCCCACCAGACGGGCCAGGGCTTCCAGCTCGCCTTCGCTGTCGGTGACACCGGGGAAGAAGAGCAGGTTCAGCGAGACCCAGAGACCGTTCTTCCGGGCCACGGCGATGGAGCGGCGCACGTCGTCGAAGCTGTAGCCGTGGGGACGGTAGTAGCGCTCGTAGACTTCGGGCCGGGCGCTGTTGAGGCTGACGCGGATGCTGGAGAGGCCCGCCTGGGCCAGACGCTCCACGGCCTCGGTGCGGGAGGCGTTGGTATTGCAGTTGACCGTGCCCACGCCGCCCCGGCTGCGGAACAGGCGCACGCTTTCCACCAGCAGGTCGGGATTCATGAGGGGATCGCCCTCACAGCCCTGCCCGAAGGAATAGATGGGCGTCTTCGTCTCGCGGCCGGCATGGAAGCTCATGACTTCCACCAGTTCCTCCGGGGTGGGGGTGAAGGTCAGGCGGCACTGGGGCGTCACGTTGATGGGCGAATCCTTGTCCTGCTCGGAGATACAGCCCACACAACGGGCATTGCAGGTGCGCGAACTGGGCAGGGGCGCCTCGAAGCGGCCCAGGGCAAAGTTGCGGGCCGCCGGGCAGTCGTACTTCATGACGCAGTCTTCGAGGATGTGGCCCACCAGACGGTTCTTGGGGAACTGGCGCAGCAGGGCCCGCACGTTCTTTTCGATGCGGGAACGCGGGATGTGGCGGAACTCCTGACGCTGGTCGGCATCCACCTTGCGGGCACAGATGTAGAAGCGCCCCTTGGCGAAGCCCACGGCGCCATAGGCGAACAGGGGCAGCAGGGGGGCGTCGGCATCGCTGGTGTAGGCCGGATGGGCGGAGAGCGTATGGGCCGGTGCGGCAAAGGCGGCCACGGCCAGATCCTCGGTGCACTCTATCTCGCCGGTCTCGGGGTTCAGGCCCACGGCCCGGCGTCCGGGCAGGAGGAAGAGCTCGCTCTCCTCGGGCAGGGGCATGAGTTCGTCAGGACGGGGCGTGCCCCATTCCTCGCCGCGGCGGCAGACCATGAGCAGGTCGGGATCATCATAGATGTTGCCCTGGGCATCGGCCATGACCATATGCGGTTCGATCTTTGCTGTTGCCATTTTCCTTCCTTGCGGCATCTTGCCCTGCCGCGTCCGAATGTATATAAGCGGAGCTGCGGCCAGCCCCGGAAACATGGGCACGACGGCCGCCAGAATATCCGCGAGGCCGCCCCATGTTTTCCCTGATGCTCTTTATTTTTCTTTGTTTTCTCGGCATGCTTGCCGTACAATTCTACATGCTGCGCAGCCAGGAACGCCTGAACCGCGCCCTGCGTGACGAACACGCCCAGATGCGCGTGCTGCTGCGCGCCATGGAAGCCCGCCTGGATGCCCTGGGCTGCCCTGCCCCCAAACTGGCCGAAACGGCCGTGCAGGCCACGCCTGCCGCACAGGATCCCCTGCTGCATCTGAGCTTTGATGCGCCTGCGGCCAAGAAGGCCGCGCCCCGCACGCCGGTGGTGGACCCGGGCCTGGACCTGCACATGGACAGCAGCCGCTAGGGCTGTTCCGTTTTTTGCCCGGAAGCGGGCTTTTCCCTCCGGCGGGGCTTTTGTCGTGCCTTCCGCGCACGCCGCGACAGCGCTTCGTCAACCTAGCCTTGCCCCTTTTCATCGTCAAGCAGCCTTCCTGCCATGCCCGAACCATCCCGCCGCCTGCGTCTTTTCCTCCGCTGTCTGGCAGCCCTGCTGCTGGGCATCCTGTTGCTGGCCGGCGCGGCCATGGTCTATGTGCAGCACAATTCCGTCGCCATCACCCATGCCCTGCTGGAAGACTTCACCCAGCGTACGGGCCTCCACCTGCATGTCAGGTCCATCGGCCTTTCCTGGCTGCCTCCGGCCGTCCAGGCCGATGACGTGCGCATCCGCATCAAAGAGCTGGACATCTCCGTCCGCACGGCCCGCCTGCGCCCCCGCCTGACCGCCCTGCTGCAGGGACGGTTGGAACTGGAATACGTGGCCCTGCAGAATCCCGTGCTCTCCGGCAGCCTGCCGCTGCCCACGCTGGACCTGCGCAAGCTGGGCTCCGCCGCCGGGGGCGGCAGCGGCGATACGGGAGGGCTGGCCCGGCTGGACAGCCTGCTGCCCGGTACCCTCCAGATAGAGATAGACCAGGGCAATTTCTCCTTCCAGGCCCAGGACGCTTCTTCCCTGCGCGCGGGCAACCTTTCCTGCGTGCTGCATCTGCGCGGTCTTCAGGACGTGCGCGGCAAGCTGCAGGCAGGTCTGATCCGCAACCTGGCCGCCGGGGAAGAGATCCCCGTGCTCGACCTGGAAAACCTGCTCGTGGAAGGCCGCAGCCGTCCGCTCCGTTTTTTGAGCGATACGCCCCGCCTGCGCCTGCGTACCCTGCTGCATCTGCCGCCCCACCTGCCCCGCGTACGCATGAACCTCGATTTCACGGCCACGGCCGCGGGCTGGCAGCTGGATCATGACATCCAGGGCGACCTGATGCAGGACGACGAGCCCATCCCCTTTGCCGTGTCCGGCCGCCTGCTGCAGGACAGGAACGCGCCGCAGGCCTCGGTACGGCGCATGCTGCGCGAGGTCTTCCTGCCCGATCCGCAGGAGCTGGCCGCAGCCGGAAAGGAAGGTCCCGCAACGGCTCCTGCCCCGTCCGCCCCCCGTTCACCGGCCGCTGATGCCGCCGCTGCAAAGACCGCTCCCGCACCCCAGGTGGCCCCCCAGCCCGACCTGCCCGCTGCGGGAGGGACGCGCCCGCCCGTGCGCCTGGAACGCATCCGGCTGGAACTGGGCGAAGACAGCGCCACCCTCGACGGCAACCTGATCCTCGACAAACAGCGGGGCCCCGTCCTCAACGGCAGCCTGCAGGCCCACCGCCTGAGCCTGACACGCTGGCTGGGCTTTGCCCGTGATCTGGCCCCGGGCCTGCAGATGGCCCTGGACAACATCACGGACAGTCTTCTGGAATTCGAACTGGATACCGAAGGCCTGCGCGTGCCCTATATCGTGGCCCATGCCTCGGGCTCGCGCTTCACCGGTTCCGGCGGCGTGGCCCGCTGGGCCGAGCCGGTGGTGGCCCTTGACCTGACCGCCCCGGAAGTAAAGCTGGGCCGGGCCATCCCGGAAGCCGTGGGCACCCTGCCCCTGCAGGTCTATTTCCCGCACGGGCCCCTGACCAGCCTGCGGGCCTCGCGCTCCACGCCGCTGCCGCCGCCCGATCCCGCCACGGACCTGGATATCGGTTATGACATCCGCCTCAATGCCCGCACCGTGCATTACGGCCCTGTGACCATCACCGGCGCGGCCGTGGTCATCGAACCCGGCACCCCCGACAAGGCCGGCAACGGTACGGCCGTGATCCGGGCCACGGGCGACTTTTACGAAGGCCGCCTCAAGGGCCGCTGCGCCATCGGCGGGCCTTCGGACATGCCCACCTTCGACATCGACCTGCGCCTGGACAAGGTCCACGGCAGCAAGCTGGTCAGGGATTTCGGCCTCATCCCCGTACGGCGCGGCATGCTGTCCGCCCAGGCGGCCATCACCAGCCGGGGCAGCGACCTGGACGTGTTCCTGAAGAGCATGCGCGGCACGGTCACGGCCGACGGCAGCAAGGGCCTGCTGCCCGCCGGCGGCAAGAAGAGCCTGCCCTTCGACAAGCTCTCGCTGCGCCTCGACCTGCAAAGCGCCCGCCGCGACCTGCGTCCCACTCCGGCCCGTGCCGGTTTCGAAGGCCGCTGGACGGCCTCGCTGGAGGGTGAGAATCTTTCCCTGACCCAGAAGCTGGACGGCCTCGTCTGGTTCGGCGGCAAGGAGTTCGTGGCCTGGCAGGATCTGCCCGGTTCCCTGCGCCTGCACCTGCCGTCCCTTGAAAAGGATCTGCTGCCCCAGGGCATGGATCTGGATACCGACGGCGTGTTCAGCTGTGCGGGCCCTGCCGGGCTGAAGCTGAAAAAGGCCACGCTCTCGGCGCTGGGCCTGCAGCTCAAGGGCGATCTGGACGTCGGCAACGGCCGCAGCGGCCTGACCTGGGGCGGGAACGTGGACCTTGCCGCCCGCGACCTGAAGCACAGCCTCCGGCAGATCCGGGGCAGTGCGCCCGCCTCCCTGCCCGCCTCCCTCAACAGCCTGCGCCTCAAGGGCACGGCCTCCGGCACCCCGGACAGCCTGCGCCTCAAGGATCTGCGCTGCAGCCTGGGCTGGCAGCAGGTGGACGGCGAGGCTGCCGTGAACTGGAGCGGCACCCCGCAACTGGACCTGCGCCTGCATGCCGCGGACTTCGATCTGGACCGCCTGCTGGCGGAGATGTTCCCCGACCAGGCCCGCAGCAAGGGACGGAGCAAGGCCCCGGGCGCTCCCTGGGACCTGCGCTTCATGAAGGCCTTCGATGCCCAGGGGAGCCTGAGCGTGGACAGGGTGCGCTTCATGCGCCTGCGCATGCAGCAGATGACCACCCGCTTCAGCCTCAAGGACGGCCACCTTTCCGTGCCTGCGCTGGAAGGCAACTTTTACAATTCGCGCCTGCGTGCCTCGGGCGACTTCCGCTTCGACCGGGGCCTGAGCTACACCACCAAGGTCAGGGCCCTGAACATCAACCTCGACGCCGCCAGCAACGACCGCAACGACAAGCGCGCCGTGCGGGGGCTGGCCTCGGTGGAATCGGAGATGAGCGCCCACCTGACCGGCAGCGGCCAGATGCCCGCGGCCCTTTCCGGCACCTGGGGCGTGGCCATCATCAACGGCAGCTACCAGAACCGCGACAAGGCCGGGCGGCCCGGCGGCAAGCCCACCCGCTTCCAGCGCCTCAGCGCCTCGGGCAACATGCAGGGCGGTGTGGCCCGCAGCAGCAACATCTTTTATCAGGATGCCGAGATGCGCGTGCGCGGCGGCGGCCGCATCGACTTCAACAACGAAGACCTGGACTGCAACCTTTTCGTCAAGACCGACCGCATGCAGGAATTCCCCGTGCGCGTGACCGGCAAGCTCCATGATCCCAAGACCTCGGTCAGCGCAGGGACGGCCATCCTCTACGCCGTCACCAGCCTGACCCACGGCATCTTCGAGCTGCTGGGCGGGGTCATGGAAGGCACCTGGAATCTGTTCCGCTGATCCCGCGCCCCGGTCTCTTTCGCCCCGGTCCCACCGGCCTTCCCCTGCCGGAAAAGGCCTTGCACTTTCCCCGCCCCCGTTGACAGAACCGCCTGCAAAGGGTAGACAGGCTCTATCTGTTCTTTTTTGCACAAACCCAACAACGGTCCGTCTCAATAAGGAGAAGCGCCATGAATATCCTCATCTTTGGTCCCAACGGCAGCGGCAAGGGCACCCAGGGCAACCTGGTCAAGGCTAAGTACAATCTTGCTCACATCGAATCCGGCGCCATCTTCCGTGAGCACATCGGCGGCGGCACCGAGCTGGGCAAGAAGGCCAAGGAATACATCGATCGCGGCGACCTGGTGCCCGACGACATCACCATCCCCATGGTGCTGGAGACCCTGAAGACCAAGGGCAAGGACGGCTGGCTGCTGGACGGCTTCCCCCGCAACATGGTGCAGGCCCAGAAACTGTGGGAAGCCCTGCAGGCCGAAGGTCTGAAACTGGACTACGTCATCGAGATCCTGCTGCCCCGCGAGATCGCCAAGAACCGCATCATGGGCCGTCGCCTGTGCAAGGAAAACAACAACCATCCCAACAACATCTTCATCGACGCCATCAAGCCCAACGGTGACAAGTGCCGCGTCTGTGGCGGTGAGCTCTCCACCCGTTCCGACGACCAGGACGAAGCCGCCATCAACAAGCGTCACGACATCTACTACAACACCGAGAACGGCACCCTGGCCGCGGCCTACTTCTTCAAGAACCTGGCCGCCGAAGGCAAGACCAAGTACATCGAACTGAACGGCGAAGGCACCATCGACTCCATCAAGGAGACCCTGATCTCCCAGCTGAGCTAGCCTGAGCACGCCTTTTCAGGCCGGGGCCCTGCCCCGGCCTTTTTTTTGCCCGAAGATCCCGGAGCCCGGCAGGAAGCGGCCTTGCCTTTTGCCGCCGCGACCCCATCTTTATAGCGGGGGAAAAGGTCCGCCGGCCCGCAGCGAGCACGCGTTCCGAAACAGGGGCCCTACTGGACATGGCTGTCCAAGTTTGCCACTATGCCCCCAACTTCACAGCGAGGTATCAATATCATGCAAGTCTGCATCGCGATCATGCACGGCAATCCCGTCATGCTGGAACTGCGGGAAGGTGTCCCCTACATCAATGACGAACCCCAACCCATCAAGCACCTGACCGAAGATGACCTCGTGGCCTTCCACGAAGCCGTGAGCGCCATCCCCGATGACGGCGACCCCGGCAATGTCGCCCTTGTCAACGCCAAGCGCGCCGCATTCATCGTGGATCTGCTGAGCCATGCCGTGGGCGACGAATGCGTCTCCTACCTGACGCATGTGCTGGACCACGTGCACTACGACGTCATGGAATATCTGGGTGAAACCGAGCCCCAGGACTAGAAAGCCTGCCGGGCTCCCGCAAGGGAGAGGACTGCCGGCATAATTGAGGGAAACAATGCTTGAGATCCAAGACCTGCACGTTTCCGTCCACGGCACGCCGGTGCTCAAGGGCATCGACCTGAAGGTGGAAGCGGGCGAAACCTTTATCCTGTTCGGCCCCAACGGCTCCGGCAAGACCACCCTGCTCATGACGCTGATGGGCTTTTCCGGCTACGAAGTGACCCGGGGCAAGATCATCTTCAAGGGCCACGACATCACCTACGCCCCCATGTACGAGCGTGCCCGTCTGGGCATCGGCATGTCCTTCCAGCGCCCGCCCACCATCCACGGCCTGCCCACAGGCAAGATGGTGGAACTGTGCGGCCGCGGCCGCAAGATGGACATCCCCGCCATGGCCAAGCGCGTGCATTTCGATACCTTCCTGGACCGCGACGTCAACGCCGGTTTCTCCGGCGGCGAGATCAAGCGCTCCGAGCTGCTGCAGCTCATGGCCCAGCAGCCCAGCCTGCTGCTTTTCGACGAGCCGGAATCCGGCGTGGACCTGGAAAACATGGCCCTGGTGGGCAAGACCGTGCGCAAGCTGCTGGACGGCGTGCCCGACTGCTGTAGCGCCACCCTGCGCGAGCAGGGTCGCCAGCGTTCCACCAGCGGGCTCATCATCACCCACACCGGCCACATCCTTGAATATGTCAACGCCGACCGCGGACAGGTCATGTATCACGGCAAGCTCTGCTGTGAAGCGCGCCCGCGCGTCATCCTCGACCATATCGCCCAGCACGGCTACCAGGAATGCCTGCGCTGCCTGGCCGGCGACATGTACGGCAAAATCGCGGAGGCTCCCCTGGTATGAGCAGCATCGACCTTTCCCGTTTCAACTTCAGCGGCGGTGAGAACTCCGCCCCCATCGAAGATCTGACCCGTCTGCCCCAGGAAGACCAGCAGCGCCTGGTCCTGGCCGGCATCGACGTGCACGACACCAAGGTCAGCGGCGCCTTCATGCAGCTCAACCATGCCGACGTGCACTGCACCACCCGGCAGGAAGGCCTGGACCTCATGGACATCCGCGCGGCCCTCAAAAAGTTCGACGGCCTGCCGCAGTACTACTGGAAGCTGCTCGATCCCAACAAGGACGAGATCACCCGCATGGCCTACGAGCACCTCAACGGCGGCTACTTCGTGCGTGCCCGCAAAGGCGTGAAGATCAGCCAGCCCGTGCAGTCCTGCATGTTCATCAAGGGCAATGCCGCCGGACAGGCCGTGCACAACATCGTGGTGGTGGAAGAAGGCGCCGAGCTCAACATCCTGGGCGGCTGCGCCACCTCCCAGCACAGCAATGATGCCGCGCATCTGGGCATCACCGAATACTATGTGGAAAAGGGCGGCAAGCTGACCTTCACCATGATCCACAACTGGGGCGACTCCACCACCGTGCGGCCGCGCTCGGCGGGCGTGGTGGAAGCCGGGGGCGTGTTCCAGAACAACTACATCCTGCTCAAGAGCGTGGGCAGCCTGCAATCCTATCCCCGCATCGACCTCAACGGCGAGGGCGCCGTGGCCACCTTCAACTCGGTCATCGTGACGCCCACGGGCTCCTACGTGGACAGCGGCAGCGCCATCCACCTCAACGCGCCCCACACCCGCGGCGAGATCATCTCCCGCACCCTGACCACCGGCGGCACCATCATCAACCGCGGTTTCATCGGCGCTTCGGCCACTCCGGTCAAGGGCCATCTGGAGTGCAAGGGCCTCATCGTGGGCGGCGGCCGCGTGCATGCCATCCCCGAACTGGACAGCTGCCGCGACGGCGTGGAACTCTCCCACGAAGCCGCCGTGGGCAAGATCGCCCAGGAAGAGATCGAATACCTCATGGCCCGCGGCCTGGACGAGGACGAAGCCACCTCCACCATCGTGCGCGGCTTCCTCAACGTGGACATCATGGGCCTGCCCGCGCCCCTGAAGAAGGCCATGGACGAACAGATCAGCAAGCTCAACGCCGGCGGCGCCATGTAGCGCCCCGCTGCGATACCTGCCTGTTTGCGGGGCTGTCCGTACATGCGGGCAGCCCCGTTCGTTTTTGCGGAACCGCACAGGCCCGCCCGGCTGTCCCCGCCGGAGCCCGGCCCTCAAGCCCTGCCGGAAGGGCTTGACCGCCTAGTGTCCTTCCGGCTATAGTTCGCTTCCTTCGTGGGCCTATAGCTCAGTTGGTAGAGCCTCCGGCTCATAACCGGCAGGTCCCAGGTTCGAGTCCTGGTGGGCCCACCAATATTTGAAAGGCAGGTTCCCTTCGCGGAAACCTGCCTTTTCATTTTTCAAAGGTATCCCGGCGTCCTGCCGGGCCTCTCCGTCTTCCCTATCCCAATGCCCGCGTCTCCGCGAACGGCAGATAGCCGGGCGGCACGTCGTCCTTGAGATCCACACCGGACAGGCGCCGGACAAGGGCATTCTCCACCAGATAGCAGAGCTTGCGCACGGCCTCCTCCACGGGCAGGCCCGCGGCGCGCACGTTGGAAATACAGTTACGGGCCTCGTCGGTCAGACCGGGCATGGGCGCGTGGGTCATGTAGACGCCCAGCGAATCGGGCGAGCTGAGGCCGGGGCGTTCGCCCACCAGCACGACCACCAGCCGCGCATTGAGCAGGGCCGCCACATCGTCGCCCACAGCCACGCGGCCGAACTTCACCAGAGCCACCGGCGCGGCACTGAGCCCGGCAGCGGCCGCTTCTTCCAGAAAACGTGACGCGAAGGGCACGGCGTTCTCGTGCACGGCCCGTGCTGACAGACCGTCGCAGATGACCACGCTCACATCCGGCGCGCTGCCGGGATGCGCGTCCATCCAGGCGTCCAGCACCTGCCGCGAAGCCACGGAAAGACGACGCCCCTTGTCCGGCCGGGTCAGATATTCGTTCCTGTCCGCCACCGCGCTGCTCAGGGAGAGGCATTCCAGACCGTGGGCGCCCAGACCGGCGCGCACCTGCTCTTCATCCAGCGGCGTCATGACGGCATCCCGGGCGCGGGCATGGGCCAGACGGAATTCCAGCCAGCGCTTCACGGGCAGGCTCACCCCGCAATGGCCCAGACCGATGCGCGCATCGGTGAAGCGGCGCAGTTCTTCCCAAGGGTCCGGCGTCACGATGGCGGGCGCGGCGCCCGCGAGCACATCCTGCCTAGTTGCCATGGCCGCCCTCCTCCAGTTCCCGGCCCAGAGCGGCCATGCCCCGGCGCTCACCGGGCGGCAGCAGCTCGCCCGCGGCGGACAGGATGCCCATGCGCTCCAGCCATGCTTCGAATTCCGGTGCGGGCCGCTTGCCCAGCACCCGCCGCAGCCAGGCCACATCGTGGAAGGAGGTGGACTGGTAGCCCAGCATGATGTCATCGGCACCGGGGATGCCCATGACGAAATTGCAGCCCGCCACGCCCAGCAGGGTCAGGAGCATGTCCATGTCGTCCTGGTCGGCCTCGGCGTGGTTGGTGTAGCAGACGTCCTCGCCCATGGGCAGGCCCAGCAGCTTGCCGCAGCAATGGTCCTCCAGACCGGCACGGATGATCTGCTTGCCGTTGAACAGATATTCCGGCCCGATGAAGCCCACCACCGTATTGACCAGCAGGGGACGGTAACGCCGGGCCACGGCATAGGCGCGGCATTCCAGGGTCTGCTGGTCCACGCCGAAGTGGGCCCCGGCGGAAAGCGCGCTGCCCTGCCCGGTCTCGAAATACATGACGTTGTCCCCCACCGTGCCGCGCTTCAGGGAGAGGGTGGCGTCCCAGGCCTCGTCCAGCAGGGACAGGGAGATGCCGAAACTGGCATTGGCCTTTTCCGTACCGGCGATGGACTGGAAGCAGAGGTCCACAGGCACGCCGCGCCGGATCATCTCCAGGGTGTTGGTGACGTGGGTCAGCACGCAGCTTTGGGTGGGGATGTCGTAACGGGCGATGACATCATCCAGCAGGCGGAGCAGGCGCCCGATGGCGGGCAGGCTGTCCGAAGCCGGGTTGATGCCGATGACCGCGTCCCCGGAGCCGTATTGCAGGCCGTCGATGACGGAAGCCAGCACGCCGCGCGCGTCATCGGTGGGATGGTTGGGCTGCAGACGCGAGGAAAAACGCCCCGACAGGCCGATGGTATCGCGAAAGCGCGTCACCACGCTGCACTTGGAGGCCACCAGCACCAGATCCTGGATGCGCATGAGCTTGCTGGCTGCGGCCACCATCTCCGGGGTCAGGCCCGGCGCCAGGGCCGTCAGGGTCACCGTGTCCGCGGCAGGGGTCAGCAGCCAGTCGCGCAGCTGGCCCACCGTGAAGGAACTGACCGGCGCAAAGGCCTGCGCATCGTGGCTGTCCATGATGAGCCGGGTGACCTCGTCCGTCTCGTACGGCACCACGCACTCCGACAGGAAACGCTTCAGGGGCACATCGGCCAGGGCCATCTGGGCCCGGATGCGCTCCTCCTCATTCTCGGCCGCGATGCCGGCCAGCACGTCCCCCGAACGCAAGGGAGAGGCTTTGGCCAGCAGTTCGCGCAAGGAACATTTTTCCACAGGATTTTCCAGAAGTTGAAGATTGCCCAACGTCACCGCCGCCTGCCGTGCCCGTACCGGGGCCCTGCGGCGGCACCTCAGCCTGATACCCCCTCTGTATAGCCGCAGCCGACGGTCCCGACAAGGCGGTAGGGCCGAAACACAAAAGCGGACAAAATGCCCGGAGAGGGCGCGACAAGCACCTGCCCTCCCAAACGCCGGCACATGGCGAAGGCACGGCCCCGCTCCATCCCGGGATGGACGCGATGCCCGTATACCGCCTTGCCTGCCGTAACTGTGTATCAAACTGTACACTCCGGGCCCGGGGCATTGCCTTGCCCGGCCAACGGGCTATACTTCTTCCATGTTTTTCTGACCGGCAGCATGCTGCCGGATTTCCTTTCTGCCCCCGCGAGGGCGGGACTGCTCCCCCGCATCCCGTCCCATCAAGGACCGCCCTTTTCCGACGGTCCTTTTTTCATCCCTTATGGACACGAAAAGGGCGCTGCACATGCAGCGCCCTTTTTTCCTCAAACAGCACCTCTGGGAAGGCACAGACTGTCCCGGCTACTTTTCCTGCTCGGCCTCCCCGATCCAGGTCTGCAGGGCGTCCACGATCTTGCGGGCCTGATCGGCGCTGGAAATGGTGAACTTGCTCTGCTGCCGGTATTCGCCGCCCATCTTCTTGTAGCGGCGGATCACATACTTGTCGGGGCCGTAGGACGAGGTCTGCGGCTTCCACTCCTGATAGCGGAAGAGGATAGTGGTCCAGGCGCCCTTGCTCAGGACGATCTTGTCCAGTTCCTTGAGGATGATCTGTCCGTTCTCCTCATATTCCACTGTGAGATCATCGATGGATTCGCTCAAAACTGCCTTCCTTGCGAACGCGCACCCGGGACGTGCACGGTTGAAGTAAAGAGTCTGCACGGGCCGCCAGGGCCGTGCCATCCCTCTCATGGCGCACAATCTACGCATTTCGGGGCCAAACGGCAAGCCTGCCCCCCCTGGACGGGCATGGCTGCGGCCCGCACAGGCGCATGCGGCTTTCCCGGCTCTGCGCAGTATGGGCCCCTGCCCCCTGCCGTTTTCCCCAAAACGGATGGCCGTGCCGCCCTCTCGCCGCAGAAAGTGACGAAGGGCACGACCTGCCGCAACGGGCCTGCATCACATCAAGAAAATCACAGGAGAAGGACGAGCCTTCCGGCTCAGGGACGCCGCAGCAGCGACAGGGCGAAACGTTCCACCGGGGCGAAGTCGTCACGCAGGGGCTCCGTAACCGGCAGGGCAGGACGATAACGGCAGGCCAGCATGGCCGCCATCTCCGGCGAATGCCCCGGGCCGTCACGCAGGGCCGCGGCCGTAGCGGCGTCGCTGAACGCCAGCACCATCAGGTTCTGCAACTGGCCGGGATGCCCGGGGTCGGTGACGCAAAAGACCTCCACCCGGGCGAAATGCCGTTGCAGCCCGGCATGGATGGCCCGCAGCAGGCGGCCGTCCTCGCCTTCCACAGCAGCGATGACGTTCATGGTCAGCACGCCGCCGGGGCGCAGGGCACGGCGCATGGCGGCAAAGGCCTCCTGCGTGCCCAGATGGAAGGGGATGGAATAGCAGGAGTTGAACACGTCCACCAGCAGGATGTCATACTGTTCCCGCTGCCGGTTGAGGAAGGTCCGGGCATCGGCATGGATCAGGCGCAGACGCGGGTCGTCCCCGGGCAGGAAGAACCAGCGCCGGGCCACGGCGCTCATGCCGGGATCCAGCTCCACCACGGTCAGACGCAGGTCTGCGGCGTCCAGCCCGCTCTTGCCGGACAGCAGCCACTTGGGCACGGAGCCGCCGCCCCCGCCCAGCATGAGGATGTCCCGGGCCTGCGGACGGGCCAGCACGGCCAGGGCATAAAAGCGGGTGTAGTCGAAATAGAGCTCGTCAGGATCGTCCAGATACATGCCCGACTGGCTGTAGTCGGGATCCGTGGAGAGGATGCGCACCGGCCTGCCCCTGTCGCGGCTCTCGTGGATCAGCATGCAGTTGTAGGGGCTCTCCACCATCAGGGGGCCTTCCGTCCGGCGGAACTGCCGGTCCCAGACGGCCAGCAGGAGCAGCAACAGCACAAGGCCCAGCCGCCCCCAGGGACGGGAGGGCTCGGCCGGCAGCGAGAGCAGCAGCAGGCCCAGGGCCACGCCCCAGAGGATGGTGCCGCTGGCAAAGAAGGAGATGAGGACGAAGCCCCCCAGGAAGGTGCCCACGATGCTGCCCGCCGTGGACAGGGCGTACAGCCGCCCCACCGTGGCGCCGGACGTGGCCACGTCCCGGATGCGCAGCCGGATGATGTAGGGGCTGATCATGCCGCAGCACAGGGCGGGCAGGGCCAGGATGCCCAGGGCACAGGCAACGGCGGCCAGATGGATGTCCGTGATGGCGACGCTCAGCGCCTCCCCCACCAGACGGTGCGTCCCGGCGGCCAGGGCGCTGCCCAGGGAAGCTCCCGTCAGGATGAAGGCCAGCCCCCGCCGGGAAAGGTGCCTGTCGGCCAGGCGGCCTCCCAGCCAGGCCCCCACGGAAAGACAGGCCAAAACCACGCCGATGAGGCTGGTCCAGACCACGGCCGAGGTGCCCACATGCGGGGCCAGCACGCGCGCGCCCACCATCTCCAGCACCATGACCAGGGCGCCGCAACAAAAAGCGATGATCTCCAGCATCGTCGTCCCGTACGCGGGCGTACCCGCAAAAAAAGCGGGGTCAGTCCCGCCGTCCGGCAAAGAAGTCCTGCAACAGGTCCACGCTTTCCCGGGCCAGCACGCCGCCCATATGCCAGACCTGGTGATTGAAGAAAGGCTGGTCCAGCGTCTCGGTGCAGGAAGTCACGGCACCGGCCAGCCTGTCGGCCGCCCCGTAGACCACCCCGGCGAGCCGGGCATGGACCAGGGCCGCGGCGCACATGGCGCAGGGTTCCAGGGTCACCACCAGCACCCCGCCGCCCAGACGGTAATTGCCGCTGGCGGCCCCGGCGGCCCGCAGGGCCAGGATCTCGGCATGGGCCGTGGGATCGTGCAGGGCCACGGGCCGGTTGTGGGCGCGGGCCAGCAGACGGCCATCCGCCGCCACCAGCACCGCGCCCACAGGCACTTCGTCCTCGCGGGCGGCCTGCCGCGCCTCGTCCAGGGCCAGACGCATGAGGGACTCCCAGCTCCAGCCCGGCGGCGCGGAAGGCACGGGCCCGCCGCAGGGGCGTACCAGCGCCCCGTTGCTTACAGGATCACGATCTTGCACAGATGCTCCACCACCTGCTCGGGCGTGTCGCACACCGTGACGAGCTTGTCGATCTCTTCCCGGTTGATGAAACCGCCGTTGGCCATGCTCGTGCGCAGCCATTCCAGCAGGCCCGCCCAGTAGGAGGAATTATAAAGGATGATGGGGAAGGGCCGGATGCGTCCGGTCTGGGCCAGCACGAAGGCCTCGGACAGTTCGTCGATGGTCCCCATGCCGCCGGGCATGACCACATAGGCCATGGCGTACTTCACGAACATGAACTTGCGGGTGAAGAAGTAGCGGAAATTGCAGCGCGTCTTCACATACTGGTTGCAGCCCTGTTCGTGGGGCAGCTCGATGCGCAGGCCCACGGAAACGCCGCCCGCCTCGGCAGCGCCCTTGTTGGCCGCTTCCATGACGCCGGGGCCGCCGCCGGTGATGACGCCGAAGCCCTTTTCCACCAGCATCCGGGCCAGACGCTCGGCATCCCGGTATTCGGGCGTGTCGGAGGTGGAGCGGGCCGAGCCGAAGATGGACACGCAGTTGGTGCCCAGCTTGTTCAGGGTATCCAGGGCCTGGACCATTTCGGCCATGATGCGGATGGTGCGCCAGGACTCCGTGGTCATGGCATTGAGATCGTCGATGACGTTCTGCCGGATCTCCATGAAAGCCTCCTTGTTGCGAGGATCGCAGAAATGTTTCAATCCACAGTCGCCCCATCCGCCGACTGGCTCCGCGACCGACGGATAGGGGTCGTGCGGATCAGCCCTCCCTGAAGGGGGAGGTCTCAAACCAAAAAAGAATTTTTGATGAACATCCATCTTAAACCGCCCGGAACAGCCCGTCAAAGGTTTATGGGGCCTTGCGCTTCCGGGGCAGGAAGCGCATAGTGAAGAATCCCCCGCTTGCATCCGGCAAGCAGAACATCACCCCGGAGCATCCCATGAAAGTCCAGTTTCTCGGCGCTGCCCAGACCGTTACCGGCTCCTGTTATATGATAGAGGCCTGCGGCAAGCGTTTCTGTATCGACTGCGGCATGCACCAGGGCAACAAGGCCATCGAGGAGCGCAACCGCAATCCCCGTCCCTACGCCCCTGGCAATATCGACTTCATCCTCGTGACCCACGCGCACATCGACCATTCCGGTCTGCTGCCCCTCATGGTGCGCGAAGGTTTCAGCAAGCCCATCTACTGTACCAAGGCCACCAGCGAACTGCTGGACATCATGCTGCAGGACAGCGCCCACATCCAGGAGATGGAAGCCCAGTGGGAAGCCAAAAAGTACAGCCGCCGCGGCCTCAAGAACCCGCCCGCAGCCCTGTACACCACCGAGGACGCCCTCAAGACCGCCGGGCTCCTGCACCCCGTGGCCTACCATGAGGACTTCGAGCCCGCCCCGGGCATCAAGGTCACCTACTATGATGCGGGCCACATCCTCGGCTCCGGCTCCCTGCGCCTGGAAGTGACCGAGGACGACAAGACCACCAGCATCATCTTCTCGGGCGACATCGGCCGTCCCCAGGCCCTCATCGTGCGCGACCCCGAAAGCCCGCCCAAGGCCGATTACATCTTCATGGAGTCCACCTACGGCGACCGCAACCACAAGGACGAGGACATCAGCGACCAGGAACTGGCCGACGCCATCGCCTACAGCTACAGCAAGGGCGAAAAGGTCATCATCCCCGCCTTTGCCGTGGAGCGCACGCAGGAGATCCTCTACTGCCTGCACATCCTCCAGAGCAAGGGCAAGCTGCCCGCGGACATGCCCGTCTTCGTGGACAGCCCCCTGGCCATCCGCGCCACCGAGGTCTTCCGCCGCAACCGCGAACTCTTCGACGAGGACGCGCAGAAGATGCTCCACCAGGGCGACGACCCCTTCGAGCTGCCCAACCTGCGCTACACCCTGTCTGCCGCGGAATCCCAGAGCATCAACGACTACAAGGGCCCGGCCATCATCATCTCGGCCAGCGGCATGTGCAACGCGGGCCGTGTGCGCCATCACCTCAAGCACAACATCTGGAAGCCCGGGGCCAGCATCGTCTTCGTGGGCTATCAGGCCGTGGGCACCCCCGGCCGCAAGATCGTGGAAAAAGCCAGCAAGATCACGCTGTTCGGTGAAGATATGGACATCGCCGCCCGCATCTACACCATCAACGGCTTCTCCGCCCACGCCGGGCAGGACCAGCTGCTCTCCTGGCTGGATCCCCTGGTCCACGACAAGGCCAACGTGGTCCTGGTCCACGGTGAAGAAAAGGCCCAGACCACCCTTTCCGGACTGATCAAGGAAAAGTTCGGTGTGACCCCGCTGGTGCCCGGCTATATGGAAGAGATGATCCTCGAAGGCCATCAGGTGGCCCAGACCGTCCAGCACGAGGCCCTGGCCCATCCCCGCATCAACTGGGACTTCCTCACCGGCGAAGTGGAACGCAAGTGGGGCATGTTCAAGGGCAAGCTGGCCGACGTGGAGCAGAGCCCCTGGGTCCAGCAGACCGAACTGCAGGACGCCCTGGCCAAGATGGATTACGCCCTGACCCGGCTCCTTTCCCGCATGTGACCGCCTTACGGGGCGCGGCCTTGGGGCCGCGCCCTTCCGCGCTTTACGGGATGCCCCGGCCGCCCATTGACGGAAGGGCCGCCCCGCAGGTACAAGTCTTTTCCCTGCCCTGAGGGCACCCTTTGTACAGCCAACCGTCGTTCATCCACGGCACAGAAAATACAGGAAAAACCATGCGCATCATCTCCGGCAGACTGGGCGGCAGACGCATCAAGACCGTGGAGGGCGAAGGCTACCGCCCGGCCATGGGCAAAACGCGCGAATCCCTGTTCTCCATGCTCACCTCGCGGGGCGTGGTCTGGGAAGGGGCGCGCGTGCTCGACCTTTTCGCCGGCAGCGGCAGCCTGGCCTTCGAAGCCGTGAGCCGCGGCGCCGAGCTGGCCGTGCTGGTGGAGAACTCCGCCGTGGCCGCCCGCTGCCTGGCCGACAACATCCGCCAGCTGGGCGTGGAGGACTGCGTGCGCCTGATCCGCGACGACGTGCGCAAGACCCTGAACAATACGCCCATGGGCTGTTTCGACCTGGTCTTCCTGGACCCGCCCTACCGCAAGAACCTGCTCAACGCCACCCTGCAGGGCCTGCTCAAACGTAACTGGCTGGCGCCCGGCGCCCTCATCTGCGCCGAGATCGAAAAAGACGCCGTCGTGGCCGCTCCCGACAGTCTGGAACTGCTGGTGGAACGCCATTTTGGTCAAACCCGCATACTGATATGGACACTCGCATGAAACTGGCACTCTATCCCGGCACTTTCGACCCCCTGACCAACGGGCATCTGGCCCTCATCCGCCGCGGCCTGGCCGTCTTCGACCAGATCGTGGTGGCCGTGGCCGACAATACGCCCAAGTTCCCTCTCTTCTCCCAGGAAGAGCGCGTGGCCATGGCCCGCGAGGCCGTGGGCGACGACGACCGCATCCTGGTGGAACCCTTCACCGGCCTGACCGTGGAATATGCGGCCAAGCGCGGGGCCTGTGCCATCCTGCGCGGTCTGCGCGCCGTCTCGGACTTCGAATACGAATTCCAGCTGGCCCTCATGAACCGCCGCCTGCAGCGCGACATCCAGACCGTGTTCCTGATGACCGACTACCAGTGGCTGTTCATCAGCTCCACCATCGTCAAGGCCGCGGCCAGCCACGGCGCCGACATCGTGGGCCTGGTGCCCGAGAACGTGCGCCTGCGCCTGATGGAAAAGTACCAGCGCGGCGAAGTGCGTCAGGCCACCCCCTGCCTCTCCGCCCCCTACGGCGGCTTCCGCGTCAACAAATAAGATGGCCGCGCCCCTGCCCGTCATCTGTCTGGCCGGCCCCACGGGCTGCGGCAAGACCGCCGCGGCCCTGGCCCTGGCCGAAGCCCTGGGCGGCGAGGTCATCAACGCCGACTCCCGCCAGGTCTACAGCGATTTTCCGCTCATCACGGCCCAGCCCTCGCCCGAGGAACAGGCCTGCTGTCCGCATCACCTGTACGGGTTCTTGCCCACGGAGCAGAAGATCAGCGCCGGCCGCTGGGCCGACCAGGCCGTGGCCGAGGCAAAGGCCGTGCTGGCCCGGGGCCATGTGCCCCTGCTGGTGGGCGGCACCGGCCTGTACTTCCAGGGCCTGCTGCACGGCATCGCCGAGATACCGGCCATCGATCCGGCCATCACCGCCGCCCTCACGGCCCGGCTGGCCGAGGAGGGCCCGGCGGCCCTCCATGCCGAACTGGCCGCCAAAGATCCCGCCTACGCGGCCCGCATCCATCCCAATGACCGCCAGCGCATCGTGCGTGCCCTGGAAGTGCTGGCCGGCACCGGCCATACCTTCAGCTGGTGGCACGAGCACGGCATGCCCGAACCGCCCTGCGCCGGGCCCTTGCTGGTGCTGGACATGGAGCTGGATGCCCTGACGCCCCGCCTGGCCCGCCGCATCGACCTGATGCTGGAACAGGGGGCCCTGGACGAGGCCCGCGCCGCCCGGCGGCGCTGTGACGATGCCGCGGCCCCCGGCTGGTCCGGCATCGGCTGCGCCGAAGTGCTGGCCCATCTGCGCGGCGAGCTTTCCCTGGAGGAATGCCGCCGCCTCTGGCTGCACAACACCCGCGCCTATGCCAAGCGCCAGCGCACCTGGTTCCGGGCCCGCAGCGAGGCCCGCTTCTTCGCCCCGCAGGATCTGGACGGCCTGCTGGCGGCCGCCCGGCAGGCCTGCTGAACCGGGGCGGGCGGACGCCCGCTCTCCCCTCCCCAGCCGGCAGACAGATCACGGCACCATGCCCGGCACGGCCGCGGTATGGTGCTTTTTTCATGCCCGTACGGAGGTCCTTCCCCGCAGGGAGCAGGGCCCGGCCTCCGGAGCCCCCTTTTTGACGCGTACCACGAAAGATTTCTCAAAATATTTCTTGACATCCCGCCCGTTCTCCCCTCCCGCCCGCTCCCGCCTTCTTTGCCTGATCCGTTCCCGAAACAGGGCCAGCCGCAAGGATTTTTCCCGCCGCGGTCCCCTTTTTCTCCAGCCCGGATGCCCCAATACCAGCGTACAAGTAAGCTTTTCTGCTCGCGACCTCCCCTTGACGTGGCCTTGTGCCTGCGATAACTTGCCACACATTATTGGTGTGTTTGGCTCATGAGAGCCGGAGGACGCCCGCGGCTCCACGCTGCGGGAGAATGGGGAAAAGTCTGTTTCAAAAGGACGAGCACATGAGGAACGGTAAAGCACTGCTTTTGGCGGCGGTGATTGCCTTGGCCGGCGTGGCCTGTCTGATGCTTCCCGAAGCCAACCGCGCTGTGGCGGTGGGTCTGGAAGAATCCGACGCGGAAATGCCTAATGCCACGGTTCTCTTTCCGGTCAGCGAAAAGCCCAATCCCAAGGGCGCCAGCATGACGCCGGTGACATTCAACCATCAGGCTCACGTCGACAAGATCGACGATTGCACGGCCTGTCATCACACGGGCGACATGGTGGCCTGTAGCACCTGTCATACCGTGGAAGGCAAAGCCGAGGGCAACTTCATCAACCTTGAGCGCGCCATGCACGCCACCAAGATTGCCCCGCGCAAGGATGGCGTCACGCCCAAGAGCTGCGTGAGCTGCCACGAAGAGCAGTACAAGGAACGCCGCGAATGCGCCGGCTGCCACGAGATCGTCACTCCCAAGCGTGACGACCAGTGGTGCGGCGTCTGCCACGTGGTCACCTCCAAGATGACCCCCGAACAGTACCAGCTGGGCGTGGCCGGCAAGCTGTCCGCCGAGGACCGCGTCGCCCTGGCCGAAGCCACCATCGCCGAACGCAAGCCCGTGGACTACCTGGCCCCCGAAGCCTGCCCCTACAAGGTGGAGATCGGCAGCCTGTCCGACAAGTTCGAGCCCAACCTCTTCAACCATCGTCGTCACGTCTCTTCGCTCATGAAGCGCATTGAAGGCGACAATCTGGCCAAGGCGTTCCACAGCGAACCCGAGATCCTGTGCGCCACCTGCCACCATCGCAGCCCCCTGTCGGCCACTCCGCCCAAGTGCGGCAGCTGCCACTCCGCCAAGATCGATCCCCGCGTGCCCGAGCGTCCCACGCTGAAGGCCGCGTATCATCTGCAGTGCATGGGTTGCCATGACGGCATGGACGTTGCCCGTCCCCTCGATACGTCCTGCGCGTCCTGCCACAAGCCGCGTGCGACCGAGAACGCCAACTAGCTGGAGAGTACGATTATGGATCGTAGAAAATTTCTGACCATCCTGGGCAGCGCTGGCGTCGCTTCCGCATTGGGCACGGCACAAGTGGCCAAGGCCGGCGGCACCCATATGTTCCCTTACTATGAAGACAGCTACGGCGTCCTGCACGATACCACCCGCTGCATCGGCTGCCGCAGCTGCGAAGAGGCTTGCAACAAGGTCAACAACCTGCCCAAGCCCGAAAAGCCCTTCACCGACCTTTCCGTCTGTGACAAGCATCGTCGTACCTCCGCCGATGCCTGGACGGTGGTCAACAAGTACGAAGTGGGCGGCAAGCCCGTGTTCCGCAAGCTGCAGTGCTTCCACTGCAACGACCCGGCCTGTGCCTCCGCCTGTTTCGCCAAATGCTTCCAGAAGCAGCCTGACGGCAGCGTGACCTACGACGGTTCCCAGTGCGTGGGCTGCCGTTACTGCATGATCGCCTGCCCCTTCTATGTGCCCGGCTTCGAATACGACGAGGCCTGGGACCCGTTGGTCCAGAAGTGCACCTTCTGCGAACCCCGCCTGAAGGAAGGCAAGCTGCCCGGCTGTGTGGAAGCCTGCCCCATGGACGCCCTGACCTTCGGCCGCCGTTCCGACCTCATCAAGATCGCCCGCAAGCGTATCGCCGAGAACCCCGGCAAATACGTGGACTACATCTATGGTGAATGGGACGCCGGCGGTACCGCCTGGATGGTCCTGGCTCCCAAGCCGACCCCGTCGGCCGTCAAGGCCGCCGGTACGGCCGATGCCGGCCATACCTTCAAGGAACTGGGTCTGGACACCCACCTGGGCAACCGTCCCATGGGTGAACTGACCTACGGCGCCCTGGGTGCCGTGCCCATGATCATCGCCTTCTGGCCCATCCTCTTCGGTGGCGCCTACGGCATGACCAAGCGTCGTGAGGCCATGAGCAAGGCCGCCCAGGAAAAGACCGTCCAGACCGCCAAGGAAGATGTGACGGCCGCCATGGACGCCGCTGTGCGCAGCATCGAGCAGAATCAGGGTCCCGTGGCCGCCGATGAGGCCCGCAAGGCCATGATCCAGGCCCTCAAGGCCCGTGAAGCTCAAAACGGCTGCGACGGCTGCTGCGGCTGCAAGCACGGGGAGGATAAGTAAATGTCCCAGCACCAAATCGTGATCCCCACCAAGGACAAACTGTTCAACCTTGGTGAGTTTTCCCTGCGTCGCCCCGGCAACATGATCACCGCGGTCATCCTGGTCGTGGGCTTCGTACTGACCTTCATCCGCTTCACCCAGGGTATCGGCTCCATCACCAACCTGTCCGATACCATGCCCTGGGGCATGTGGATCGGCTTCGACCTGCTCTGCGGCGTGTGTCTGGCCGCCGGTGGTTACTTCACCACCGTGGCCTGCTACGTCATGGGCATGAAGCACTTCCATTCGGCCGTGCGCCCCGCTGTGACCACCGCCTTCCTGGGCTACGCCTTCGTGGTGTTCGCCCTGCTGTATGACCTTGGTCACCCGCTGCGTCTGCCCTACATGTTCTTCTTCCCCGGCACCACCTCCGTTCTGTTCGAAGTGGGTCTGTGCGTGGCTACCTACCTGACCGTGCTGTTCATCGAATTCTCGGTGGCTCCCATGGAATGGCTGTCCTGCAAGTTCCCCTTCCTCAAGAAGTGGCGCAAGGTCGTGGTGCGCTGCACCATCATCCTGACCATCTTCGGCGTGTGCCTGTCCACCCTGCACCAGTCCTCGCTGGGCGCCCTCTACCTGATCGCCCCCGGCAAGCTGCATCCGCTGTGGTACTCCCCCTTCATGCCCATGTTCTTCTTCGTCAGCTCCATGGCTGCCGGTTGCTCCATGGTCATCTTTGAAGGCATGTGGGCCCACAAGGGCGTGCACCACTACATGGACGAGACCCACCTGCGCGAAGCTGACGAAGTGGTCTTCAGCTTCTCCAAGGCCGGTGCCTTCATCCTCTTCGGCTACTTCATGCTGAAGCTCATCGACATGCTGGTCCAGGCCAACCTGCCTTACCTCTGCACCGGTTACGGTCTGTGGTGGCTGGTGGAAATGCTGTTCTTCGTGCTGACGCCCGCCCTGCTGTATGCCAAGGGCTCTCGCGACCGCAACATCAAGCTCTGCCGCTTCGCTTCCGCCAACGCCGTGCTGGGTATCGTCCTGAACCGTTTCAACGTGTCCATGATCGCCTTCAACTATGCCCTGCCCGCTGACGAGCGCTACTTCCCCAGCATCTGGGAAGTGTGCATCTCCATCTTCGTGGTGACCCTGATCGTGACCGTGTACCGCTTCATCGTCTATCACATGCCGGTGCTGTACGAACACCCCGACTTCAAGGACGCCCACTAGGACAGGAGGAAAATCATGGAATTCCATACCTTTTACGACTACTTCCTCTACACCAAGAACTGGGCCTACGTCATGATGTTCGTGACCCTGCCCGTCTACGTCCTCTACTGGAACACCGTGCTGTTCCCCAAGAAGGGCCCCTGGCTCTTCGGTGACGACGACGAGCATTAGGCCGTACGCAAACCACACAAACCGAAAGGGCGGGGGTGACCCCGCCCTTTTTTCGTGCCCGCGCTCCGGCGTTCGCCCGGGGAGCATTGCTTGCCCGGGAGCATGTTCCATCCGCCGGGCATCCCTCCCTTCCCCGCCATCCCCTTGCGGCTGCCCCGCCGGGCTGCTATGCTGTCGCCTGTCCGTGATCCGTCCCGTCCCTGCCGGGGCATCCGCGCCTGCACGGCCGGCGCCCATGCGACACCGGGCACGGCGGACACCACATCCCGCCCCCAGCGGGCGCAACTCCTGTACCGAGGATAGTATGGACAAAGTGCTTGTCATGGGTATCGGCAACCTGCTCCTCACCGACGACGGTGTCGGCGTCCACGCCGCCCAGACCCTGGCCGGGGAATCCTGGCCCGAAAACGTCACCATCATGGAAGCGGGCACCTTCACCCAGGATGTCTTCTATCTGTTCAAGGGCTTTGCCCATGTGCTCATCCTGGACATCGTCCATGGCCATGCCGGCCCCGGCACGGTCTATCATCTGACCGAGAACCAGCTGGTGGACAACGAGAAGCAGCGCCTCTCCATCCACGACATCGACCTGCTGGATTCCCTGCGCATGGCCGAGATGCTCCACGGCTCCCGCCCCAACCTCACCGTCATGGGCATGGAGCCCGCGGACTACACCTCCTGGAGCATGGAGCTTTCCCCCGTCGTGCAGGAACGCTTCCCCGCCTATCTGGACGAGGTCCGCAAGGAGATCCTGCGCCTGTCCCGCCAATACGCCGGGAACGATCCCGACAGTACCTGTTAACCATCGAGGAAGAGTCATGTGTCTTGCCATTCCGGCCCAGGTGGTCGAACTCCAGGAACAGGGCATGGCCCGCGTGCGTGTGGGCGAAAGCCAGACCTACCTTACCGCTTCCATGCTCCTGCTGCCCGAGCCGCCCAAGGTCGGTGATTACGTCATCGTCCACGCAGGCTTCGCCCTGCACAGCCTCACCCCTGAGCAGGCCCAGGAGAGCCTGGCGGCCCTGCGCGAGGTGGCCGAGGCCATCGAAGGGCAGAAACCCCTGTTCTGATCCGCAGCGACAGCAAAGGGCTTTCCCGTGGGAAAGCCCTTTTCATCATCCGGCAGCGGGGCCCGGCCGTTCACCAGCGTGTGCCCGCCCCCTGTCCCCTCTACGCCGTCCGCGGCCGTTTCCGCCAGCTTTCCCTGTCTCCGGCGGGGCCTTTGGCCCACCCGGAAAAGCCCGCATCCGCATGTGCCGGGCAGCGGCCGTGTCCCCGGCTGCGTTTTCCGGCGGAAAAGCGCGTCAGGGCGGCCTTTCCTGCTGCCCTTTCCTTGACTTTACAAACGTATTTGCCGAAACTTAGGCGCTTTTTACATTGCCTGAGGAGCCAGCATGAGCGACTATAAAAAAACCCTGAATTTGCCCAAGACCGCCTTCCCCATGAAGGCCAATCTTGCCCAGCGCGAGCCCCAGCAGCTCAAGCAGTGGGAAGAAACCAAAGCCTGTGAAGCCATGATCGAGAACTGCACCGACAAGGGTGCGTTCGTCCTGCATGACGGCCCGCCGTATGCCAACGGTCATATCCACATGGGCACGGCCCTGAACAAGATCCTGAAGGATATCGTGGTCAAGTCGCGCAACATGCAGGGCTATCGCGCCCACTATGTGCCCGGCTGGGACTGCCACGGCCTGCCCATCGAGCACAAGGTGGAACAGGAACTGAAGGAAAAGAAAAAGACCCTGCCCGCCCACGTGGTGCGCAAGATGTGCCGCGACTACGCCGGCAAGTGGATCGACATCCAGCGCAAGGAGTTCAAGCGCCTGGGCGTGCTGGGCAACTGGGACGATCCCTACAAGAGCATGAACCCCGCCTATGAGGCCGCCACGGCCCACGAACTGGCCAAGTTCGTGGACAAGGGCGGTGTGGTGCGCGCCAAGAAGCCCATCTACTGGTGCTGCTCCTGCCATACGGCCCTGGCCGAAGCCGAAGTGGAATACGGCGACCATACCTCGCCCTCCATCTTCGTGCGCTTCGCCCTCAACGATGCCGCCCTGGCCCAGCGCATCCCCGGCGCCGATCCGTCCCGCGCCTATGTGGTCATCTGGACCACCACGCCCTGGACCCTGCCGGACAACATGGCCGTCTGCCTGCATCCCGAATTCACCTACGTGCTGGTGGAGACCGGCGGTTGCCAGTACCTGCTGGCCGAAGAGCTGCTGGAAGGCTGCGCCAAGTCCTTCGGCTGGGAAGACGTGACCGTGGTGGGCCGCGCCACCGGTCAGGAGCTGGAAGGCCTCATCGCCCGTCATCCCTTCTATGACCGCCAGTCCCCCCTGATCCTGGGCCGCCACGTGACCCTGGATGCCGGTACCGGCTGCGTCCACACCGCTCCCGGCCACGGCCGCGAGGACTACGAAGTGGGCCTGGCCTACAAGCTGGACGTCTACTCGCCCCTGGACGATGCGGGCCGCTTCCTGCCGTCCGTGGAATTTTTCGCCGGTCTCAACGTCTTTGAAGCCAACCCCAAGGTCATCGAAAAGCTGACCGAAGTGGGCGCCCTGCTCAAGACCGCCAAGATCAGCCACTCCTACCCGCACTGCTGGCGCTGCAAGCAGCCGGTCATCTTCCGTGCCACCACCCAGTGGTTCATCAGCATGGAAAAGAACGACCTGCGCAAGAAAGCCCTCAACGCCATCGACACCAAGGTGCAGTGGATCCCCGCCTGGGGCCGCGACCGCATCTACAACATGATCGAGTCCCGTCCCGACTGGTGCATCTCGCGCCAGCGTCAGTGGGGCGTGCCCATCATGGCCCTGCTCTGCAAGGACTGCGGCGAAGCCTGGAACGACGCCAAGTGGATGCACGAGATGGCCGACCGCTTCGCCAAGCACCCCACGGGCTGCGACTACTGGTATGAAGCGCCCCTGGAAGAGATCGTGCCCGAAGGCCTCAAGTGTCCCCACTGCGGCGGCCAGCACTGGGAAAAGGAAGACGACATCCTCGACGTGTGGTTCGACTCCGGTACCAGCTTTGCCGCCGTGCTGGAGAGCCGCCCCGAACTCTCCGCGCCTGCCGACCTGTATCTGGAAGGCTCGGACCAGCACCGCGGCTGGTTCCACAGCTCCCTGCTGGTGGCCGAAGGCACCCGTAACGATCCGCCCTACAAGGCCGTGCTGACCCACGGCTATGTGGTGGACGGCGACGGCCGCAAGATGTCCAAGTCCATCGGCAACGTCATCGCCCCGCAGGAACTCATCGACAAGTACGGCGCCGAGATCGTGCGCCTGTGGGTCTCCTCGGTGGAATACCGCGAAGACATCCGCATCTCGGAACAGATCCTGGGCCGACTGGTGGATGCCTACCGCCGTATCCGCAACACCTGCCGCTTCATCCTGGGCACCATCAACGACCTGACCCGCGCCGACCTGCTGCCCCTGGACCAGCTGCTGCCTCTGGACCGCTACGCGCTCCATGCCGCCGCCCAGGTGCATGACCGCGTGCAGGATGCCTACATGACCTACGACTTCCACAAGGTCTACCACACCCTGCACAACTACTGCGTGACCGACCTCTCGGCCGTGTATCTGGACATCCTCAAGGACCGTCTGTATTCCTCCGCTCCCGCCAGCAAGGAACGCCGCTCGGCCCAGACCGCCCTGTACCACCTGCTCTGCATGCTGGTGCGCGACATGGCCCCGGTGCTGTCCTTCACCGCCGAAGAGATCTTCCACCACCTGCCCAACGACCTGCGCGACGACGTGCCCACCGTCTTTGCCCTGCCGCCCGTGGACAGCAAGCCCTATCTGCTGGAAGACGGCGTGCGCGACGACTGGAACGTACTGCTGGCCGTGCGCGGCGCCGTGACCCGCGCCATCGAGCCCCTGCGTCGCGACAGCGTGGTGGGCCATTCGCTGGATACCAGCGTGACCCTTTATGTGGCCGACGAACTGCGTGAACGCCTGGAAGGCCTGCACACCGACCTGCGCGCCTTCTTCATCGTCTCGCAGCTGCATCTGGCGCCCCTGGCCGAAGCTCCGGCCGACGCCGTGCAGGACGCCGAAGTGGCCGGTCTGGCCGTGGGCGTGGCCAAGGCCGCCGGTGAAAAGTGCGAACGCTGCTGGATCTACAGCACCGAACTGGGCAGCGATCCCGCGCACCCCACCCTCTGCCCCCGCTGTGCCAAGGTCATGGCGGAACTGCCTGAGGCGTAATGCGCAAATATACGATCCTGGGCGGCTACGGCCTGCTGGCGCTGGTCCTTGACCAGCTGACCAAGTGGTGGGCCGTGGCCGCCATCGATCCCCTGCAGCCCGTGACGGTCATCCCCGGCCTGCTGGATCTGGTGCTGGTCCACAACCGGGGCGCTGCCTTCGGCTTTTTGAACCGTTCCGACATCCAGTGGCAGTTCTGGCTGTTCCTGGGCGCGACCGTGGTGGCCGCCGTGGCCATCGTGGCCCTGCTGCGCAGCTCCCGCTTCAATGCCTGGCTCAGTGCCGGGCTGGGGCTGGTGCTGGGGGGCGCACTGGGCAATCTGGTGGACCGCATCCGCTTCCGGGCGGTCATCGACTTTGTGGATGTCTATGTGGGGCAGTGGCACTGGCCCGCCTTCAACGTGGCGGACATGGCCATCTGCGTCGGCGCCTTCCTGGCCTGCATCGTCATCTGGCGCACCCCGGAAGCCCCGGAAAAGAGCAAGGAGAAAAAATCATGACCTTTGCCTGGTGGCACGTCCTGGTGGCCCTGATCCCCATCCTGCCCAACCTCTGGAGCATCTGGCATATCTGGAACCACCGCTTCTCATCCTTCCAGCAAAAGGCCATCTGGCTGGTCATCGCTGTTTTCCTGCCTGTGCTGGGGGGCCTGATCTATATTTTCGCCGGTCGCAAGCACGCCGGTGAAAAACTTTAAAACGGGAGACCAAGACTCTATGAACAGCAAACGTCTTCTTCCTCTGTGTGGCCTGATCTGCGCCACCGCCATGCTGGGCGCTTGCGTGGGTCAGGGCAGCAGCAACGCTGCCAACGAAAGCATGTATCTTGAGCAGCGCGTGCAGGAACACGATACCCTGCTGCGCCAGATGCAGCCTGCCCAGGCCGAAGTCTGGAACCAGGTGCAGGCCATGCGCCAGGAACTGAACACCCTCAAGGGCCTGGTGGACGACCTGAAGAACGTGGGCGGTGCCGCTGCCCTGGCTGAACGCGTGCGTGCCCATGATGCCGCCCTGCGCCAGGTGGAGACCAGCATGGCCCTCAACCTCAACCTGGGCGAGCCCATGGCCGCCGGTGGCGCCGCTCCGGCCCATGCCGCCGCGCCCCAGGCCAATGCGCCCCTGTTCCAGCCCCAGCAGAACCCCT
>ERZ772882.136-NODE-136-length-100386-cov-4.948620_pt1 | contig 100386 bp, 82 predicted proteins | sample MGYA00580576_ERZ772882 | MGnify/ENA primary metagenome ERZ772882 (study PRJEB29015, sample SAMEA2737658) | human gut metagenome | biome: human gut; feature: human-associated habitat; material: faeces | place: China | collected 2012 ... | reverse complement strand
AAGCGGAGAGTTCAAATGCAGCAGTTGCCGGAACGTCATCCCAGGATCAGAAGGAAGAAAACAGAAGGGCGGCCGATGAAGCCCATGAGATGCTGAAAGACTGTAAAAATCTTTTGTATACAATTACCTATGATGATAAAGAACTGTACAGTAATGCAGGAGATCTGCAGCTGAACGGGGAAGAACATCTTCTTCCCGAAGGATATAATTTCCTTCTTTATTTTGACGGCAGTAAGGTGTATATTCAAAAGGACGGCAGAGAACTGGATATTTACGGGAATGGTATCTATACGGATAATGGAAGCTGGTTCGTGCCCGGTTATGAAAATTTCGCCGTGGACGATAAATATAAGGATGCCAGGATTACCATTGCCGCTGCAGAGGACCCCAAACAGTATACCGTTGCTGTATACGGGCAGGGGTATACCTATTATACCGGTGGAAACAGGTTATACCAAATAGTAAAAACCATGCAGGATACCAGAAATTCACTCACTTGGATTTTACGGAGTTTTATCGCTGCGGTTCTGTTTTTGAGTATCGCTTTCATCTTCCGTAAGGATATCAGGGATGTAAGGAACGGACTGGCTCGTTTTACAGGCAGGTTATGGTATGAAGTCAAGATTTTGGCTGTGCTTGTTCCTGTTGGGGTTCTGGTTTATTATTTGGTGCCTATAGTTAATTCCAAAGTATCCGGGATTTTAGATACCACCTTAATTGTGACTTATGATATGGCGGCATCTGAAGCCCAAAATCTTAATTATGGAAACCTGTTTCATGATATTTATTATCAGTTATCACTGATGGAATTACGCCCGCTGATCCTCTGTGTATTCTGGCTTATCTGGCTTGTGGTTAACGATGCCCGCCTGAACAGTAAGGTATGGAAAAACAGCCTGTTCGTGAAAATCCGCCGCAATCTTTCCAGTAAAGAAATGGAATATCCGTTCCAGAAGCGGCTGGTAAGAAGATTCCGCAAACTGCCTGTCATATCCGTTATTATGACAGCGCTTCTCCTTACAGTTATGTTTTTATGGGGGAAAGGGGTATCTTTTGGTGCCTTTAACGGCGTCATCCTGTGGTCGGCGGCAGCCTTGGCAATATTGGCCGCAGCGGCGGCGCAGACCGTTTATATTCGTTCTCTTCGGCGGGATGCCAGGGATATGGGTGATTTGGTAGACCAGATCTATGCCGTCAGGGAAGGGGATATGGAAGCCCCCCTGAACTTACCGGCAGATTCCGATCTTCATGATGCGGTAACCTGCATGAACGAAGTACGGGAGGGAATGAAGGAAGCGATTGATGAACAGGTCCGCAGCGAACGTATGAAGGTGGAGCTGATTGCCAATGTTTCCCATGACATCAAGACGCCTCTGACGTCCATTATCAGCTATGTGGAACTGCTGAAAGAAGAGGAAGAGCTACCGGATCATGTAAAAGACTATATTTCCATATTGGAAAGCAAATCCCAGAGGCTGAAAACCATGGTACAGGATGTGTTTGAAGTGAGCAAAGCCGCGTCCGGCGAACTCCCTGTCAACCCGGAAACAATTGATTTTGCCAAGCTGCTGCGGCAGACTCTGGCGGATATGGAAGAAGATATTAAAAATTCCAATGTGATCGTAAGAACCCGCATTCCCGAAGGAGAGCATTTTATCCGTGCGGACGGACAGCGGATGTACCGTGTTTTCCAGAATCTGATCCAGAATGCCCTGCAGTATTCGCTGGAAGGCTCCAGAGTCTATGTTTCCCTGGAAGAAAAAAAAGGCCTTCTGACTGCCAGTGTGACGAATACCTCTGCCGAAGAGCTTTCCGAGACAATCGACTATACGGCCCGGTTTACCAGAGGGGACAGCAGCCGTACCGACGGCGGCAGCGGCCTGGGGCTGTCCATAGCGAGAAGCTTTACCGAGGCCTGCCAGGGAAACTTTTATATTGAAATAAAGGCAGATTTATTCACTGCCTGTGTGGAATTTAAGGAAACGGACGAAGAGGAAAAGGAAATACTATAAATCTGAAAACCGGAAGGAGTAAATCTATGACAGAAAAAGAAAAATCACATGCGGAAATGCTTTACCAGCCGGGAGATCCTGAACTGGCGGCAGACCGTGATGTGACTGTAAAAAAGCTGCATGACTATAATAATATACATCCCCTTGACCGTGAAGCACGGCAGGCCGCCATACGGGAACTGCTGGGCCATGTGGGAGAAAACTGCGTCGTGGAGCAGCCCCTTTTCTGCACATACGGATATAATACATCAGTGGGAGATAATTTTTTCCTGAATGTCAATGGCAGGCTCATGGACAGCGGAAAAATCACCATCGGAAATAATGTTTTTATTGCGCCGGGCGTCAGTATCATAACCGAAGAACATGCCATGGACGTAAAACAGCGGATCGAAGGACTGGAATATACCCATCCGGTTACCATTGGAGACAATGTCTGGATTTGTACAGGCGTCATTGTCCTGCCGGGAGTAACCATTGGCGATAACAGTGTAATCGGCGCGGGCAGCGTCGTGTCAAAGGATATCCCCCCGAACTGCCTGGCAGTGGGAAATCCCTGTAAGGTAATCCGCAGAATAAATAATGACTGACAGCTGACACAAGAACGGGAACACACGGCCAGGCCGTTGTGTTCCCGTTTTTTGTCTTGAAACTCATAATTTCTTATGCTACATACTTAAACATGAATATGAAATGACAGATGCTTCCTCCCATAACGAAAAGATGGAAAATTTCATGGGAACCGAAGTATTTGTGTTTGGAATTAAAGATAGGAAGCTTTAACGCATAGATGATACCTCCTATTGTATAAATCAGCCCGCCCGCCAGCAGCCAGATAAATGCGGCTCTGGGAAGCGTATTCCACAGCTGTCCGAAAACAGCCAGGCAAATCCAGCCCATCGCAATATAGATGACGGAGGAAAACCATTTGGGACAGGTGATCCACACAGCTTTTATGGTCATACCCAGAATAGCCACGCCCCATACAACAGCCAGCAGAGTGTAACCCAGCTTTCCGCCCAGCACCACCAGGCAGATAGGCGTATAGGAACCCGCTATCAGGACGAAAATCATCATATGGTCAATTTTGCGGAAGACTCTCAGGATACGCCCTCCTGCGTTGATGGAATGATAGGTTGCGCTGGCTCCGTACAAAAGCACCATGCTTGCGATAAATATAATCATGGCTGCGAAAACCTCCGGCTGACCGGATAATACAGCTTTTATCAGTAAGGGAGTGGATGCGATGATAGCCATCATCATACCGATTAAATGGGTTATTGCACTCCCGGGTTCTCTTATTGTTACACTCATAATAAAATGCCTCCTTACACTAGCTGAAAGATAATATAAAATGTATCATGTAGTTATGATAACTATGTCATATATATTATGATACTACAGCATATTATTTCGAGTGTCAATAAAAATATACAATTTGTTTTTAAGATTTTTATTCAATATAAACAGGAGGACAAGGCAGGGCTTCCAAAGAACGAAGCTGCAGAATCCCCACAACGGCGGCTGCAGCTGCGGCAATACAGTGGCTGATTAGAACCGCCGCCCAGATACCGGTCAGCCCCTGCCCCGCGGCGGACAGCAGCCATGCCAGGGGCATTCGGATGATTAAATAATAAAGAACCATACAGAGCATGCTTTTAAACGGCATTCCCATCCCATTGAGCGCTCCCAGGAAACAGTTGGTCACGGTGTTAAGAACATAGCCGGCCCCTACAATAAGGAAATACTGCTTTACGATTCCGGATGCCGCACTGCCCGGCACAAAGAGGCCGGAGAGCTGCCCTGAGAACAGCACAACAAAGAGGGAAAGGAAGAGGAGAAGGCCGCCGCCATACAAAAGAGAGGCTTTGATATAATCTTTTGCCCGGTCACAGCGTTTGGCACCCACACATTGTCCTGTGATGGCTGTAAGGACCATATTCAGGGCCATTGCTGGATAAAAAAGTATGGTTTCCAGCTTTCCGGTAATCCCGTATGCCGCCAGTGCGGTGATGCCATAGGTACTGATAAGAGAGGTGAGAAAGCTGGTGCTGATGGCCGGAATACTCTGCTGAAAGGCGGAAGGAATGCCCTTCGCCAGAAACTGCCTGATAAATGCCGGATCAAAGAGGTGTAAATGGAAGGAAAACAGCTTTTTCTTCCATAAATAAACCAGCATACATACAAGACACAGCGTCTGTGACAGAAGAGTGGCCGCCGCCGCGCCCTGAAAACCGAACCGGCGGATAAACAGAGGATCCAGAACCGTGTTCAGCAGCGTGCATAGAAGCATGGCGAGCATTTGAAAAATGGAATTACCGAAGCTGCGGAGAACTGCTGTGAAATAACAATACAGAAATACCGTTATATAGCCCAGTACATAGACAGCCAGATAAGAATAGGCCATGGAAAAGGTTTCCTCCGGAGTTTTCAGAAAAGTCAGCAGAGGTTTTAACAGCAGTTCCAGCAGAACCGTGATGCCCGCCGAAAAAAGCAGGGCGATGCACAGGGAAGTGGCTATGAGGCTTTCCGTTTTTTCCGTATCTTTTGCTCCAACCGCCTGGGAAAGAAGAATGGAAATGCCGTTGGATGCCCCCATGGCTATGGCGCTGAGAATGAGGATGATCGGAGTGGAGTTCGTCAGGGCGGCATAAGCCGTTTCTCCCAGAAGATTGCCGATCCACAGACTGTCAACCAGGTTATAGGCCATGTTCAGGAACATGGCGGCGATCAGGGGAAGCGCCATGGAGAACAGGCAGCGTCTGGTATTCCCGTTTACGAAATCAAGTGTTGTTTCCATAGTTATTGTCCTTTCTTTGCAATAAGTGAATGAATATTATTCATTTAAATAGTAAAGATAATCCCTGCCGATAAGGCAGGGCAGTTAACAGAGATTTATCTCTTTTTTTGTTCAAGCTGCAGAAATTCCAGAAGGAAAGCCCTTATGCGGCTTATCCGTTCTTCTCCCGGGAGATCGGTCTGAAGAAGGATCCCCAGCTGTCCGTAAAGACAGAAGGACGCCGCTGTTTCCGGATCGTTCAGATGAATTTCCCCCTTTTCTTTTGCACGAAGAAGCAGGTCCGTAACAAAAGGCAGAAGCTTGCGGCAGATACATATGGAAAGCTGGTAATGAGTTTTCATGCTGTCGGAGCCGTGACACAGCTTATAGGAAAAGGTATCGTCTGTTTCCACCTCCATGAAGCCGGGCATTTGGAGAATTATCTGTTCCAGCGTGAGATCGGTGCGTTTCAGAACGGCAGCATACCGGCCGGCCAGCAGCTCCGCATATTGATCGACAGCGGCGTCAAACAACGCTTCCTTGGACGGAAAATACCGGTAACACAGACCCTGTGCCACATGCATGGCATTGGCTATGTCGGTGATGGATGTTTTCTCATATCCATTTTCATAAAAAAGCCTGATGGCAGTATCCAGAATTTCCTGCCTGCGTACTTCAGGCGCCTTCGTGATCCGCTGCATATAAAATACGCCTCCCTTTTTCTGCGCTCAGACAGAGAATAGCATACAAAACAAAATAAGTCAATGAATAATATTCATTCATAATAACCGCAATAACTAATCTTCTTCAATCACCTGTATTTCAAGAAAATCAAAATCAATCTGCTCTACAAAATTATCCGGGGTAAACCGGGCCTTGCTGTGCTTCTTAAAATCCAGGACGGTCACATCCAGCCATATAGGCTTTCCCAAATCAAACTGGTAACAGATTTCATCCAGGGCATGGAAAACCTTATGGGTTCTGGTATCATCAGAATCATCACAGATGACGGTATCTTTCAGCATGCGATTGTCTTTAAAGATTTTTGCCCATAAACGGAACATAGGTAACACCTCTTGTCTTTAGATTCCGGATGCTTTGCTTAAAGCCTGAGACTGCACTGCTTTATCCGAGTAAGCATAGTGTAGCTGAAAATAGATAAAAACGCAATAGCGGCGGCAAAACAGGGTATAATTATAACAGAGGATGCATAAATATTGTTTTACAGGTGTTTTACCAGGGAAACCGGCTTTTTTTACAAAATCCGATTGCTTATTATTAATTTTTTGTAAACTATCCATGTTTACGGTAAATCTATGGTATAATAAACCCGTATAAAAGTTAAATCGAGGATGAAGAAAATGGAATATGTGGTAGATAATGATAACCAGGTTGACAGCTGGCAGGAGGTCACCCTGGTCTATAATGCGGCATTGAAGCAGATTAATACAAAACTGGAAATCCTGAATGATGAATTCCAGCATGTGCATCGTTATAACCCTATCGAGCATATAAAGTCCCGCATGAAAACTTCGGAAAGCATTGTAAAGAAGCTGAAGAGATACGGCTATGAATCCACCATTGAGAATATGGTGAAATATATCAATGACATTGCGGGAATCCGTGTCATCTGTTCTTTTACATCAGATATTTATCGGATTGCGGATATGATAAGAAACCAGAATGATATCAAAGTGATTTCCGTGAAGGATTATATGAAGCACCCCAAGGCCAGCGGCTATAAAAGCTATCATATGCTGGTTACCGTCCCTGTTTTTTTATCTGACCGTATTGTAGAGGTCAAGGTGGAAATCCAGATACGGACGGTCGCCATGGATTTCTGGGCAAGCCTGGAGCATAAGATTAATTACAAGTTTGAAGGAAATGCCCCTCAGCATATCAAAACAGAGCTGGTGGAGTGTGCCAGGATGGTGTCGGATCTGGACGCGAGGATGCTGTCGCTTAACGAGGAAATCCTCAGCCTGAGTGGGGAAACGGAAGATTGATGGCGTAAGACTGTTGCAATAGATAAATAGATATAGGAAGCTGTGTAGGACTGGAAAATTCAGTCTTATGCGGCTTTTTTTGTTGAGAAAAGAAAAAACAGGGCAGAAACAAAAAAATAACATATTGTCAAACCAAAGAATGACATTTGTTGTGCATTATAGACATGGTAATCTATGATGTATCACCGATGTATATGAAAAGAAGAAAAGATGCGCAGGTATTTATCTGCGTAAATATACAGGTGCTACAAAAGAAAATATGGGGATAAGGAGGGATTTTGTTGGAAGAAGAAAGAAAACAATTTTATCTGAAATTGTTAAGAAGTGAAATATCACCGGCTCTGGGATGTACGGAACCTGCTGCGGCAGCGCTTTGTGCGGCAGGTGCGGCTGAGATGCTGGGTGAGAAGGTGGAACGGGCGGAAATTCATGTAAGTGAATATATATTGAAAAATGGAATGAATGTAGGAATACCCGGCCTGGATTGTACCGGATTGTATATGGCGGGGGCGTTGGGCGCAGTCAGTGCGGAACCGCAGAAGAAATTACTTGTTTTGAGCAGCTTGTCTGAGGAACAGAAGCAGCAGGCGGCGGAATTGGTCCGTAAAGAAAGGGTATCGGTAACTCTCAAAGAAAATGTGGAGAAAATTTATATTGCCGTTAAGGTGTACGGGCAGAATCACTGTGCAGAAGCAGTTATAGAAGGGCAGCATACAAGATTCATCCAAAAGCTTAAGGATGGCGAAGTAATATGGGAAAATACCGGGAATACAGGATTACCGGAATCCACAAAGAAGGATGCGGACAGTCTTTCTCCGTCAGACATAACGATGGAAGAGATATGGGAATTTATACAAGACACCGACAGCGTCAGCCTGGCCTTCCTGCAGGAAGTGATTGATGTGAATATGGCAATTGCAGAAGAAGGGCTGCGGAAGGATTATGGGCTGCATGTGGGAAGAGGGATTATACGGAACGAAAAAGGAAGCTTGATCGGACGTGATATAGCCAATACGGCATCCTTTACAACAGCAGCCGCAGTGGACGCAAGAATGGCCGGCTGCACAAAGGCAGTGATGAGTGTGGCAGGCAGCGGAAACCAGGGGCTGACAGCAACAATCCCCGTTATTGTAACAGCGAATGCCATTGGGAGCTCAACGGATAAACTATATCGAAGTCTCGCATTAAGTATTCTGATTACCATACATGCAAAGCAATATATCGGACGGCTGTCCGTTCTGTGCGGATGCTCCATTGCTTCGGCAATCGGAGTCGGCGGGGCAATGGTATTTCTCTATGGAGGCACATTAAAAAATGTATATGCAAGTGTCCGTACGATGACAGCCGATATATCAGGAATGATATGCGACGGAGCCAAACCCGGATGCGCATTAAAAATAGCCACCTCGGTAAATGCGGCAGCAAGAGCGGCCCAGCTGGCGCTGAATGGCATAGGAGCGACACAGCAGGATGGAATCGTCAGGGGGAACGTGGAGGAAACCCTGGAAAATCTGGGAAAACTGGGAAATGAAGGAATGTCCGGAACAAACGGCATTATTCTGAACATGCTGCTGAATAAAGCGGCAGCGGATTTATGCAGCTGACAGAAAGGATGAAAATGTTATGGATAAAAAGAAAAGGTTTACTCTGGACAAAATGACTTTTTTGTTATTTACAATAATACCATTGGTACTTTATACTTTTTTTTACATCATTTCAGTGGTATCGGGTATGTATTACAGTCTTACAGACTGGAATGGCCTGAACCCTACTTATAACTTTGTGGGAATATCCAATTATATCGCTTTATCTAAAAATATATTCATGTGGCGCTCATTAGGGAGAACCCTGTTATATGCGCTGATGCTTGTGGTATGTATCACCATTTTGTCGCTTATTATTGCTCTTGTTTTGAATTCTGTAAAACGGTTTAAAGTTTTCACGAAATCGGTATTCTTTTTTCCTGCCATGCTGGGTTCCGTAGCCGTTGCTTTAATTTGGGATCAGATGTTTTATCAGCTGATTCCTGCATTAGGCAGAATGGTGGGGCTGAATCTGCAGACGCCTTTGGCGGGTTCCAAAACAGCTATATACGGAGTCTTATTCGTTAATGTCTGGCAGGCGGTTGCCATGCCGACCATTATTCTGCTGGCAGGACTTCAGTCTATTCCCGAAGATCTCTTTGAATCGGCAATGATTGACGGGGCATCACGCTGGCAGAGCTTCCGTTACATCACACTTCCTTTTTTAGTTCCGACATTGACTGTAAATATGGTGCTTAACCTGAAAGCAGGCATAACAACTTTTGACTATGCATTTGCCTTAACAGGAGGCGGCCCCAACCGTGCAACGGAATTTATCGGCCTTATGATTTATAATGACGGGTTTAAGGATTCCAATTTTGCGGCTGCTAATGCGAAAGCGGTAGTATTGGCGCTTATCATTGCAATTCTGTCCTTTGTCCAAATCAAACAATCGCAGAAGCATGAAATTAATTAAGGGAGGAGGGAACGTTAATGAGAAAAGAGGGAATTGTCTGGAAGACCTTTAAGGTCCTGGTTATTCTATTGGGGATGGTGCTGATACTTGGACCGATTTTTGTTATATTTATTAATTCCATGAAAACGATGCAGGAGGCCGGAAGAAACTTTTTTGCTCTGCCGTCAGGACTTAATTTTGACAATTATAAGGAATTATTCGGCAGGAGTGATTTCTGGAGCAGCTTCCGTAATTCAACTATTGTTACGGTGACGAGCGTAACTTTGATAGTGCTTATAATACCGGCCCTTTCGTATGCAGTGGCAAGAAATCTCAATAAAAAATATTATAAGATGCTGTATTATTATATTCTGGCAGGTATATTTATCCCGTTCCAGGTATTAATGCTGCCGATGGTAAAACAGATGACACAGCTGAAGCTTTTAAATCAATTTGGACTGATTTTACTGCATCTGACCTTCAGCCTTCCTACCGGCCTGTTTTTGTTTGTAAACTATATACGATCTTTACCTGCGGAGGTGGAGGAAGCCGCCAGGGTGGACGGCTGTAATGTATTCCAGACCTATGTACAGATTGTGTTCCATTTAATCAAGCCTATGATAGCGACAATCATTGTCATGGATTCGCTGGGATGCTGGAATAATTTTATGATGGCGCTGCTCATTTTGAATAAGAGCCATAATATGTGGACGCTCCCTTTGATGCAGTACAATTTCAAGGCAGAATTCAGCTTTAATTATACGATGGCATTTACCGCATATATTGTATGCATGATTCCCATCGTGATTGTATATGCATTGGGACAGAAATACATAATTAAAGGATTGACGGCAGGGGCCGTTAAATCGTAAGCAGCAGGAAGGGGAGAAGCAAACTCCCTTTTTCTGCATATTTGGCGATTGGGAGGTAATTTATGAGGGTTTTAATTGCAGAAGACGAATATTGTTCCCGGTTAAATCTTATTCGCCAGGTGAAGGAATGTATACCTTTTGCACCCGAAGAAATCCTGGAAGCAGAAAATGGAAAGGAGGCCTGGGAGATATTTCTGGAAAAACGACCGGAACTGGTTCTTACAGATATCCGGATGCCTGTGTTGACGGGCCTTGAACTGATGGAAATGATATATAAGAGCCAGATTCCTGCAAATGTGATCATTGTCAGTGGTTTTGCGGAATTTGAATATGCGCAGAAAGCGATGGGTTACGGGGCCATAGGATATCTGCTGAAGCCTATACAGGAGCAGGATCTGATATCTGTCCTGCGAAAAAAAGGAATTGTCCGGGATGAGGCCCCCATATTGAGGCCTCAGGATACGGGGACAATGTCCAGTGTGTCGGAGCGGCTGAGACAGCTGATTACGGCGACAGGAGAAAACTTTGGGCGTGAGGGAGATAAGCTGTTGGATGATATGTTTGACAGCTATTGCGAAGTATTAGTCTGGATGAACACTAAGGACAGCAAAGGGACAGAAGCAGAAGCGGTGAGGACTTCCATGCTTCGGTTTATCCGAAGACAGAATGATATCTTATGCAAAGCCGTGGAGCTGGATCCGGAAATGTGGGCTGTTATAGTTAATACCAGCCACAGGGAAGATGTGGAGAAATTTATTGAAAACCTTCTGCCGGACAAGCTGCAGGACATGGAGGTCTGCATCGGAGTGAGCAGGGAGGGGACTTCAATCAAAGATATACAGGAATATCATAAACAGGCGCTGTATGCATTATCCGGAAGGCTGTTATATCCGGGAAAGAAGGTTTTGTATTTCGAAGAGCTGAGTGGCCGGATGAACTATAAAAGTGTCTGGAACCCGTCGGAGATAAAACAATTAAAGGCATATATTGCGGCCGGTGAAGCGGATAAAGCATTTGCCCTTGTTAAAGTATCCATGTATGAGCTGCTTCAGGTTGAGGATCTGTCCATATACAGCATCATTGATACATTAAAGATGATAGAAATTGTGCTGAATGAAACGGTTTTTCATATCTACAAGAATAATGCGGATATCAAAAAAGAATATCCGGTTCTGTTTAACACACATTTTGAGCTTTTCCATTACCCGGAGCCTATGAGGCTGCTGGATGAAATACATGGTAAGCTCATTCAAATCTGCCGCCTTACAGAAATTACCGGCGAAAAAGATACGGATAATACGGCACAGATGGTAATCGACTATATCAGAGAGAATTACAATAATGATATTACACTTAAAAGTCTGGCCGAGAATGTCTTTTTTCTGAACTGCAGTTATTTAAGCCATCTTCTGAAGATAAAAACAGGGAAAAATTATCTTACCTATCTCACGGAGGTTCGGATGGAAAAAGCCGCTGAATTGTTATCGAGATCAGATATGACTGTCACAGAGGTTGCCGGATTGTGCGGGTATAATGATATATCTAAATTTATACAGGTATTTAAAAAATTCTATGGAGAAACACCAAAAAAATACAGAGAAAAAGAAAGATAAGGAGGATTACATTTGATGACAGCGAGGGATAATTTGGAGCATTCTATTGATGCGTGGATTGAAGAAAATAAGAATACACTGGCAGAGGAAATATGTGAACTTATAAGAATCCGCAGCGTGGCGGATAAAGATGATAAAATAAAGCCTTTTGGACAGGGATGCAGGGACGTGCTTGAAAAGTTCACGGAAATATGTGAGAGACATGGGCTTGAAACACAGAATCATGCCTACTATGTGGCGGAAGCCTATGATCCGGCGCAAAAAGAAAAGAAAGACAGAATCGGATTAATGGGCCACCTGGATGTGGTGCCCGAAGGAACCGGCTGGCTTTATCCTCCCTATGACGGTATCCGTAAAGGCGGATGGATTATAGGAAGAGGTTCTCAGGACAATAAAGGCCCTTGTATGGCTGGTTTGTATACCCTGCTTTGCCTGAGGGATCTGGGAATAGAATTGAAACATGATATCAGAGCACTGGCAGGGACGAATGAAGAAAGCGGAATGGAAGATGCCGTTTATTACAGGGAAAATTGTGAAACACCTGATTTTACTATCGTTGTAGACAGCCCTTTTCCTCTTTGTTATGGGGAAAAGGGGATTGTAGAAGCATGGATGGTATCGGATAAAAAATTTTCTGATAAGGTAATCCGCTTATCCGGCGGTGAGGTGTCCAATCAGGTGCCGGGTGAGGCAGAACTGGTACTGTCCCGCAATCCGCAGCTGGAAGCTTTATTGGAGGTTAAGGATGAGGAATGCGAATGGAAAACAGACGAAGACCATATCATCATTCGTGCAAAAGGTACAGCAGGCCATGTGGCATTTCCGGATAAGACCAAAAATGCCATTACCATTCTTGCCGGGTTTGCTCTGCGAAGAGGACTTTTGCGGGAAGAGCAGGATCAAAATATTATGAAATACATACTGGAGGCTTCAGCAGGTACGGACGGAAGCGGTCTGGGTATCGCCTGCAGTGATGATATATCAGGTGCGCTGGTATGCGGCTGCGGAATTGTTCAAACGGAAAACGGGACAGTAAGGCTGAATGTAAATGCAAGGTGCCCTGTAACTGCAGACGGGCATGAGCTGTTGGCGAAGCTTCAGAAGCATGCGGAGGATAAGGGATTCCATCTTGAAAAAACACGTGTGCTGGAATCCAATTACTATCCGAAAGAGAAAACTGTCATTCAAAAACTCAGCCGGACGTTTCAGACAGTGACAGGACTTGACTGGGAACCACAGATTTTTAATGCAGGGACCCATGCGCGTAAACTGCCTAATGCAGTAGCCTATGGCCCTGGCTGCCTGAATGATCTGGTTCCGCCATGTGAACCGCTGCCGGAAGGGCATGGGGGAGCACATCAGCCGGATGAGGCACAATCGATAGACAGTCTTTGTCTGGCGCTGAAAATATATATTTTTGCCGTCATAAATATAGATGAGCTTAATTTACGGGAAGACAAATAGATAAGATAAAGGAGAACTTTATCAGACGGAGTGCTGTTTATGCAGAGGAGAGGTAAAATGAAACGTCGGTATATCAGCTTTATGACACAGATATCATTAATTTGTGTAGGCATCGTATTGCTGCCATTTATAGGAATTATGGCTTTTTTCGCGGTAGATATGTCACAGAAGATTGATGAGGAATACCGTACTGTACTGGAGAAAGCAAATATACAGATCGATACCGGAATTTCATCCATTTTTTCAGATGTGGAAAGGCTTTCCTACCTGCATGTTGTAAATGACAGTCTTTCTGAGGCGCTGAGACACAAGCATGAGGTCTATGACAGAAGTTTTCTGGATGATAACAAGGTAGTTACTAATATTGTAAGAGATGCCGTTCTTCTCAACCCCAATATATACAGTGTGGTGATAATTAATAATGCGGGGAATGCATATGATAACAGCTTTAACAGCTATTATTGGAAAAATATGTACAGCGACCTGCCCATATGGGGAGAACTTGCCAAAAGTCTGCCCGGAAGGCGTTTTATAAATATCCAATATCGCAGTTCCAATGAACCGGAGGCTCTGATGCTTGTAAAACCGCTGGAAGATATCGAAAGAGGAAAAACATTAGGGACAATTGGAATTACCATAAGTTTCCGATCCATCCGGAATGTGTTGAATAATGCGGTACAGAATCATGGAAATCTGGTGGTTTATAATGAAGCCGGGACACCAGTTTATACCTATTCCAGTTCCGATATCCAGGACAAGGAGGCAGTTATAAATGATATCTGGAAGGAACTGCAGTCGGATAATACGGATCAGAGCTCTGCAGTAAAGGATTTTACAATAAACAGAGTCTCCTATATCGGCGGTGTGCAAAAGCTGGAACAGCTGGGCTGGACGGTGGTGAATTATACAAACCGTTCTTATATCAGGAATATTTATTATCAAAATATAAGGATGTTCATGATTATTACGGTATTAGTGATTGTTTTTGATTTGCTGATAGCATTTATTTTTATCCGTCGTCTGAATATTTCTGTTCATGGGCTTTGCCAGGCTATGGAGAATTCCGGTGAAAAAGGAATTTTGGAATCCATACATCCGGAACGGACGGAGTTTAAGACGGAGATAGACATGCTGATCCACAGCTACAATAATGTGATCCGCAGACTGAAGGATTCCATGGAACGTTCCCTGGAGCTGCAGATGAATGAACAGCGTATGGAATTCCGGATGCTTCAGGCACAGATCAATCCTCATTTTTTATATAACACCTTTAATCTGATAAGTTCCATTGCGGGGATACAGGGAGTGGACAGTATCTGCAAAATTACGGGATGTATATCGGACATGTTCCGCTACAGTATTCAGGAAAGCCTGATAGTAAATCTGAAGGATGAACTGAGGGAAGTCAACAATTATGTGACAATCCAGACAATTCGTTTTAAGGACAGACTGTATGCTGATTTTGATATAGAAGAGGAGACACTTGAGACACCTGTTCCTATTTTCCTGCTGCAGCCTCTTGTGGAAAATGCCATCATACATGGATTGGAACCAAAAGAAGGAATTGGATATATCAGTGTCGTCGCTTATATGGCAGATGATGAGGTGGAACTTATCGTAAAAGATAATGGAGTAGGTATTTCTCCTGTTAAAATGAAGGAACTTTTAAAGGCTATGGAGAAAGAACAGATAGAACCAATAAGCACGGAAGGGCATTCGTCGATCGGCATCAAAAATGTGAACCAGCGGATAAAAGCATATTATGGGGATGCATATGGAATCAGGCTGGAAAGCAGGCAGAATTCGGGAACGTCTGTTGTTATCAGGATACCTAAAAATATCACAAAAAGAATATGAAATAGAAATAAAAAAAGGCATATATGACAAATAATAAAGCACATATTTTTTGCGGACAGTATTTTGTAGAATAATAATATCAAAAACAAAGGCTTTTTATAAGCGAATTTTAGGAGGAGGTTACAAATGAAGAGAAAACTGTTAGCTGTTCTTTTAACATGCTGTATGACAGCCGGGATGCTTGCCGGCTGCGGAGGAAGCAGTAAAGAAGCAGGAAGTGCGCAGCCGGAGCAGGAAGGAGCCGGGGCATCGGCTCAGGCAGGTACGGAAGCTGCTGCGGAAAGTACTGGTGAGAATATCACAATTGAATTCTTTAACCAGAAGCAGGAGGAGGCTGCACAGCAGGCTTATAGAAATGCCGCTGAAGAATTCCATAAAGAATACCCTAATATTACAGTAGAAATCAATACTGTGCCGGATAGTGACAAGGTTCTTACAGCACGTATGGCAGCAGGAGATGTCCCGGTGGTATTTCACGGAAAACCTACGTCCCAGGCATTTTTTGAAAGTGCAGAAGCAGGATACTGCATGGATTTGACGGATCAGCCTTTTATAGAAAAAGCGATTCCTTCCCTTTTGGAAGCAGTAAAATCTGAGGATGGCAAGGTATATGCCATGCCTTACAGCCAGAACTTTATGGGTGTTTTTTATAACATGGATATTTTCGAAGAACAAAACCTGGATATTCCTGAAACCTGGGATGAATTTATGGAATTGTGCGGGAAATTGAAGGATGCCGGAATCCAGCCTCTGGAGGAAAGCTATAAGGATACGGGAATGGCTGGACATTACCGCGGCGGCGCTATGGCGGCCTTATTCCCGGATGGTGCTTTATGGCTTGCGGAATGCGCACAAGATCCGGAGAAAAAACCTTCTGATAATCCTGACTACAGAACCTTTGCAGAAAAAGCGATCCAGATCATGGATTACTGCAATGAGGATGTATTTGGAATACCGCAGACACAGGCTATGGAGAATTTCGCAAATGGGAAGGCTGCCATGATGATTTATGGTTCTTATGGAAGAGGTACTTTTTTAGTGGCGAATCCGGATCTGAACCTGGGCGTATTCCCGATACCGGGACTGACAAAAGACAGCGGTCTTGTATATGCGGGAGTGGATGCCTGCTTCTGTGTTTCCGGAAAGGCAACCCCTGAGGAACAGGATGCCGGTCTTAAATGGATAGAATTCCTTTCCCGGCCGGAAAATGCACAGAAATGGTCCGATACGGAGGGTGCTCCATCAGCAATTGACGGCGTACAGTATGGAAGTGAAGGAAGCCTCCCCATGCTAAATCGGATTAAAGAAGGAAAAGTGCGGGAATGGAAGGCTTACTATGATTCCAGATTCAGTGATACGGAAGCCTTCCAGGGTCTTTTGATGGATCGGGATGTCGATAAATTCCTGAAAAATGCGGATGAAGTATGGGCCAACGCCCATGTTTCAGGCTGACCCCATCCTAATTGACAGCAGTCTGCTTTTTGCGGGGAGGATGAAGAGAAAAGCCAGCTTCATCCTCCCCGGTTTATGTGATTGAAGGTATCTGGTTTAGGAGGATTTTTAATGGAAGAAAGGTTAAAAAAGCTGATGGAATGCCTGCCGGAAGGTATGGATGGAGCGCTTTTGCTTGCTCCGGTTCATCGCAGATACTATCTTGATATAGTAAGCAGTGCAGGAACCCTTCTGGTGACCAGAAGCAAATGCATTTTTATAGTGGATTTCCGTTATATTGTGATGGCAAGAGGTCATATACGCGGAGCGGAGGTTCTGCTGCAGGATAATCTGGAGGAACAGCTTAAGCAGCTGATCGTTGATGAGAATTTAAAATGTATAGGAACGGATGTCCGCCATATCACCTTACAGAATTTTCAGGAGTATCAGAGGATGACGGGAGGCCTTCTCACCTCAGATACCCGGCTGGAAGAGGTGATAGGCAGACAGCGGAAAGTGAAATCTGCCGAAGAAATCAGCAGATCGGCGAAAGCCAGGGATATTCTGGAACGGATGTTTGAACGTATTACCCCCTATGTCCGTCCGGGAGTCAGGGATGATGAACTGCAGCGGCGTCTGGGTATCATAGCATCGGAAGAAGGCTCCCAAATGGGCTCCTTTGGTTTCCTGGTATCATTCGGAAACAACAATTTGGACAGCGATTCCCTGCCGGATTCTATTTTGTCGGGAAAATCTCTGCATAAAGGTGATTTGCTGACCCTGAGACTGGCCTCTCTTTATGAAGGCTATTGGGCAAACATGAGCAGAACGATATGTGTGGGAAAAGCGTCGGAGGAACAGAAACGGCTATATGCACAGACTGTGAGAGTAAAGGAATGTATAGCTGAAGGGTTAAGATGCGGAACTCATCTGTCGGAGGCTGTCGGGCCGGCCATAGAGGCGGCAAGAGGAGAGGGTGTGTTGATTTCCTGTGACTTCGGCCATGAAATAGGCCTGGAAGCGGAGGAAGGAATCCGGCTATGTGAAGATACGGAGGGTATATGTGAAAAAGGAATGCTTCTGTGCATCGGGGCAAGAATGGGCATTCCCGGAAAATACAGTGTGAAAATAGAAGATATGGCGGTAGTGGAAATGGACGGGGCATATATACTGGGAAAAGCGTGCAGCCCTTCTCTGACTGTAGTATAGGAGGAAGAAATGGATAAGAGAATAGAGATATTAATGAATAATCTTCCGGACGATATGGATGCGGCACTCTTATCCGGATATGATATCCTGCGGTATTATACCCGGCAGTCCGTCCCTGATTCCTTTTTGATGGTAACCAGATCTTCGGCATGGTTTTTTGCATCTCCTTTCTGTCGGGATAAGGCCGGAAACATAGAAGATGTTGTGTATGTGGAAGGGAACCGTATTCTTCCCCGGCTTGCTGAAATACTGGAAAAAGAAAAGGATAACATAAAGACCATAGCAGTTCAGGCGGATCAGATGACAGTAGCCAAATTGGAACAGCTGCAGAAAATAGTCCCCTGCCGAGTGACGGCAGACGGCCGGCTGGATGAAATCCTTTATCAGCAGAGCTGCAGAAAGACAGCGGAAGAGATACAGGCTGTCCAGGATGCCCAGGACGCAGCGGATAAGATGTTTACGGAAGTCCTCAATTATGTGCATGCCGGGATGGATGATATGGAGCTGCAGAAAATAGTGGGTGTACTCTTGCGGGATTTCGGTTCACAGAGAGCTTCTTTTGATCATGTGACAGGAGTGGGCGTGAATACGTCTATGCCTCATGTACGTCCGGACGGTACGGTGATACAGCCGGGAGATTTTGTAATGCTGGATGTGGGTGCGACAATTGATGGTTATGGTTCGGATATGACCCGTATGTTTGCGGTGGAGTATGCGGATGACAGAAAGCGGGAGATATATGATATTGTCCGTCAGGCCCAGAAAGCGGGATGTGATGCCATTGAATTGGGAAAACCATGCTGTGAGATTGACAGGGCTTCCCGGGATATCATCGGGAGGGCAGGATACGGCCAGTATTATATGCATGGTCTGGGGCATTCCATTGGGATACCGGTTCCCCGCGGCCCGCGGTTTAATCAGACTGACAGGACGCCTGTATTCAGCGGACTTATAATGACTGTTGAACCGGGGATATATCTGCCGGGAGAGTTCGGAGTCCGTATTGAGGATATGCTTTATATTGGTGAGGATGAAATACGCAATATGGCTCACAGCACCCATGAATTAATAATCGTCTGAACAGGGAGGAAAAATTAAAATGAATAAACGTGAAAGAATGAAAGCATTATTTTCAAATGAGGAAACGGACTATGTCCCCGCCGGTTTTTGGTTCCATTATCCGGCAGATTACACTGTGGAACAGCATCTGGAAGGTCATTTGAAGCTGTTCCGTGAAACGGACCAGGATATAATAAAACTGATGGATGATAACTTTGGTAATTTACTGACAAAGGGGATTTCCATTGATAAAGCTTCTGATTGGAGGCATATTAAGCTGCCGGGCAGGAATTGTGTACATTTTCAGAGGATGGAGGAACTGGTCAGGAAGACCGTTGATCAGGCAGGCCAGGAAGCCATGATCTTTCCAACCATGTGGAGCCCTTTTAAAATTGCTTCCTTTACCTATGTATTCGGCGGCAGCAGTGATGAAAAATTTATGCAGCATTGCAAAGAGGATCCGGATTCCGTACTGGCCGGCGTACAGGCTATTGCGGATACTCTGGAGGATTGGGCGGAAGGGTTCCTGGAGGCAGGGGCAGATGGCTTGTATTATTCCGGACAGTTCAGTGAACCCGGCCGTTTTACGGAAGAAGAATGGGAAAAGCTGGTTAAGCCCTTTGATTTACAGATATTAAACAGGGTACACTGCCACGAGGAAAAATATAACATAGTCCATATCTGCGGGGAAGCAGAGCATAATTTTACAGCTTCTCCTCAAAGATACAAAGATTATCCCGGTGATTTATTTAACTGGGATGTACACAGGGATAATTTTACTCTGGAACAGGGAAGAGAATATTTCGGTAAGCCGGTTCTTGGAGGACTGGATAATCACGGGATATTGATTGAAGGAAGCCTGGAGGATATTGCCGGGGAAACACACAGGATTATTAAAGGTTTCGGAAAGAAAGGACTTATGATAGGGGCTGACTGTACTGTGCCTGCAGATATTGATATAAACAGGCTGAGAGCCGCTGTTATGGCGGCCAGAGAAGTATAGGATTACGCTAAGCCAGAAGAGGAGCAGAGCATGAAATATATAAAGATTAAAGGAACTTCGCTGGAGGTTTCCAATATTGTTATGGGCTGTATGCGGCTCAACAGTCTGGATGTCCGGGAAGCACAGCGTCATATTGAAACGGCTATTGCAGCAGGCATTAATATGTTTGATCATGCCGATATCTATGGCGGAGGAGAATGTGAAGAGCTTTTTTCCAAAGCAATTGATATGAAGAGCCGGATAAGGGAAAAAATAATTATCCAGAGTAAATGTTCTATCAGAAACGGATATTATGATTTTTCCAGGGAATATATTATAGCAGCAGTGGATGGAATATTGAAAAGGCTTCATACCGAATATCTGGATATTCTTCTGCTGCACAGGCCTGATGCGCTGATGGAACCGGAGGAAACCGCGGATGCAATCAGGAGTCTGAAAAAATCCGGAAAAGTGCGTTATTTTGGGGTCTCCAATCAAAATCCCATGCAGATTGAACTGCTTCAGAAATATAGTGAGGAAAGGCTGTTGTTCAATCAGCTGCAGTTCAGCCTTGTTCATACACCGCTGATCGACAGCGGAATGGCGGTTAATATGCAGATTGGACAAAGTGTGGACCGAACCTGCGGGACGCTGGAATATTGCCGGCTGAAGGATATCACAATACAAGCCTGGTCTCCGTTCCAGAGAGGATTTTTTGAGGGGCCTTTTATCGGGGATATGGAGCATTATGGTGAATTAAACAACATGATTAATCATCTGGCGGAAAAATACGAGGTCACTCCGTCTGCAGTTGCAGTCGCATGGCTGACCCGTCACCCCGCAGATATCCAGGTGATTCTTGGAACAACGAAGGACAGCCGTATGCTGGAAGGATGCAGCGGATCATGGATTCCGCTGACAAGGGAAGAATGGTATGGTTTATATAAAGCGGCAGGAAATATGATTCCTTAGAAGTGCGAGAAGCCTGGAAATGATAAAGAAAAGGAGCGGATGAAAAGCCTGGCTTTCCATCTGCTCTTTTTTGCGCGGCAGCATATCCCTAAAAATGAGGAGTGCCCCGATGCTATAAGCACCGGGGCTATTATGAAAAAATTTATCTATGTTTGCTAATGGATTGTTGCGTTTGTTTCCTTTGAACTTATGAACATAGTATAACAATGATTTATGAATAAACTATGAACAAGTTGTAAATGTATAGTTAATTATAATAAAAAATAAAATGACATTAATGAAAAATAGTGCATAATATACAAAAAACCCGTACCTGCATGAGAAAGAGACAGTAATAACCGGTTGTAAAAAGCAGGGAATGATGCTAAAATGGGGAAAATAGTGGGAGTGTATCTGTTTTGTCAAACAGGTTTTAGGTTTACTCAGGAGGAAATGTCAGATGGATAATTACAATGAAGACCAGGCTTACCGGGGAGGATCTGCGGGCGCCTTGACACCGGATGCCCAGGAAGCAAAGCGTCTCAGAAACCAGTTGGTGGAATATGACGGATACCTTCAGGAAATGAGAAAATCCAACATGAAAAATGTGGAAACACTGGATGTGATCCAGCGTTATACGGATAAAAGCGCGGCAGGCATTCAGAAGCTGACGGAAGAAAGTGCGGCGGGAATGCAGAAACTGGCGGAGGAAAGCCTTCACGGAGTACAGAAGCTGGCGGAGGAATGCGCTTCAGGACTGCGCAGATATTCTGCGGACGGAAGCAGCAGCCTGCAGGAGATGGCGGAGAATGGGAGTGCCGGGATTGCCGGTGTGGCCAGGAGCGGGGAAGAAGGGCTGAACCGTCTGGCAGAGGATGGGCTCCAGAAGCTTTCCCATCTGGCTGAAATAAGCCTGCAGCAGCTGGAAGGTGTGACCGAAGAAAGCCTTACCCAGATCAAAGCGCTTGCGGAGGAGAGTGTTTCCCGGATTCTGGAGGTGAATAACCGGAATGTGGAAACCGCGGAAAGAGTGGATGAAATCCGTGAACTTGTGGCAGGGCAGACGGAAAGCCTGCGGGAAATGCAGAAGGAAACGGACGAGTTCACCCACAGGGAAAATGTAAAGGTTTACCGTAATGTACAGGCCGTTGTAGTGGAAGAAGTAAAAAAACAGACGGAGGAGCTGAAGGAAGCCAACCGGGGGCTGAAGCCCATGCTGATCATAACGCTGGCTGTCACCCTGGCAAATGCGGCCCTGTTTATTTTACAAATTCTGGGAATACTTGGTGTGTAGGAAAGTTTCTGCATAAACATAGACAGGAAGGAGCAAGGCGGATTCAATGGGAAAGCAAGAGTGGAAGCCCGGCAATATGCTGTACCCGCTTCCGGCGGTTATGGTAAGCTGTGCCGATAAGGCCGGGAATAGCAATATTCTTACCGTAGCGTGGGCGGGAACCGTATGCAGCAATCCTCCCATGGTTTCGATTTCGGTCCGGCCGGAAAGATATTCTTATGCCATGCTGCAGGAAACAGGGGAATTTGTCATTAACCTGACCACGCAGAAGCTGGCTTTTGCCACGGATCTGTGCGGCGTGAAGAGCGGCAGGGATACGGATAAATGGAAGGAGGCACACCTGACCCCGGTTCCGGGGAAGGCAGTGAAGGCGCCTCTTATAAAGGAAAGCCCGGTGAGTCTGGAATGCAGGGTCAGGCAGGCTATGGCTCTGGGAAGCCATACCATGTTTGTGGCGGAGGTGGTATCCGTCAGCGTGGATGAGGCGTATCTGGACAAGAATAACCGGTTCCATCTGGAGAAAGCCGATCCTATATGCTATTCCCACGGCATGTATTTTGCCCTCGGCAAGGCAATAGGTAAGTTTGGATACAGTGTTGCGAAGAAGAAAAAATAGTTTGCGGGAAGAAAAGCGGGATTCATGGAAAGTATTACAAAATATTATAAAAGATTAAGAGCTACCTTTCTTTTGACGGCGTTCTGCATCATAGCAGCCGCTGTCCTTTTTGTGCCTTCCTTCGGCAGATATGTCCGCGGGGAAAATAATGTGGCGGATATTCTGCTGAACGGGACGCTGGTGGGATGCACGGATGAGCCGGAAAAAGCGGAGGAGCTTCTTCAGAGTGCAAGGGAAGAGCTTGTGAGAGACAGCGGGGAGCTGGTCTTTATGACGGCGGATATGGAACTTCAGGGCAGGCGTATGGTGGTCGGCAGGGTGGACAGCGAGGACGCCATCCGTAAGAATATGGAAGAGGTATTAAGCAGCAGCACCTGCAAAATACTTCAGCACGCATACACGGTAAAGATTAACGAATATACGGTAAATCTGAAGACAAGCCAAGAGGTTTTGGCACTCCTTCATGCCTGTCTGGAAAAATACGATCCCACAGGCGAATATGCAGTGGAGCTTGTGGTGGATCCGATGCGGGAGCTGAATGTGCTTACCACTTCCATCTGCAGGAAGGAAGAGCTTAAGGATCCGGATGAGGTGGATACGGCCGCGGGTATCGCCCTGTTCATGGACGAGATATGCGAGGCTGCCGCACCCGGGATTGTGGGTGATTTTGATACTCTGGACTATGGGCTGAAAAAGCTGTCTTATGCAGATACGGTAGAGGTTGTGGAAGCCTATCTCATGGAGGATGAAATCACCAGCCTGAACGATGCCATTGATCAGGTGACGAAGGAGCAGGAAAAGGAACAGATCTATGAGGTGCAGCCCGGAAACACTCTTTCCCAGATCGCATTGGATAACGGTCTCACCGTGGACGGACTGGTTGCCATCAATCCCTCCCTGGAAAGTGCGGAATCCACGATACGTGTGGGCGATGAGCTGATTATAACTGTGCCGGAGCCGGAGCTTTCCGTTATTCATGAAGAGCTGGTTTATGCGGAGGAGAGCTATGACGCGCCGGTTCAGTATGTGGATGTGGATGACTGGTATACGACCAAACAGGAGGTGGTGCAGGAGCCTTCTGCAGGACACCGCAGGGTGGCCAGTGTCATTACTTACAAGAATGCAGAGGAATTGGGAGAGGAGATCATCCTGGAGGAAGTGGATTATGAGGCGGTTCCCAAGATTGTAAAAAGAGGAACCAAGGTGCCTCCTACCTATATCAAGCCGATTTCCGGCGGACGCCTTTCTTCCAATTTCGGGGGCAGGAGCGCTCCTACCAAGGGCGCATCCACCTATCACCAGGGAATCGACTGGGCGACGCCGGTGGGAACGGCGGTTATGGCATCTTCCGGCGGAACGGTTACAAGGGCAGGCTGGGGCAGCGGTTATGGTTATGTGGTTTATATCCAGCATGCCGACGGACGGGAAACCCGCTACGGACATTTGAGCAAGGTGCTGGTTTCAGTAGGACAGCAGGTCAGCCAGGGCCAGAAAATTGCTCTCAGCGGCAATACCGGCCGCAGCACGGGGCCTCATGTGCATTTTGAAATACGTATAAACGGACAGGCGGTCAACCCGCTTAAATATCTCAACTAATAATTATTTTTCCTCTCTGATAGTACGGATTACGGACAAGTTCGTTTCCGCTCTTTGTCAGAGGGGATTTTTTTGTAAATTTATGGGTTTACCTGCCCTTTAAGGAATTACTCATTTACAAAGTAAAAAAATATGATATAATCGCTTTTGGATTATTAAGTGGCAAAAGTTTTGTATATATGGTATAATAATCGAAAATTTGTATGTCAGATTTTACTAATCGGGTTTTGCATAAAGAATTTAGGACAGACAATAATAATTCATAACGATAAATATTTAAACAGGCGGTGTATGCTGCGCATAATCTGCAGTTAACAAAAATCGTGAGTAAGAATCGGTATGTTGGTATTGTATGGGACTGTCTCGAACGAGAGTATCTGATACGCGGCCTGCATACATAATGAGGTTAATATGGAACAATATGTGGTTGAAGGCGGAAATCCGCTTGTCGGAGAAGTGGAAATAGGCGGTGCCAAGAATGCGGCGCTTGCTATACTGGCAGCTTCGGTTATGACTGATGAAACAGTTTTGATAGAAAATATGCCTGACGTGCGGGACACGAATATCCTGCTGCAGGCAATGCAGAGCATAGGTGTGATTGTGGATCGTGTTGATCCGCATACGGTCAAGGTGAATGCATCCCATATCCATGATCTTGTGATTGAGGATGATTTTATTAAAAAAATCAGGGCTTCCTATTATCTTCTGGGAGCGCTTTTGGGGAAATACAATAAAGCGGAGGTTGCGCTTCCCGGCGGCTGCAACATCGGAAGCCGTCCGATTGACCAGCATATCAAAGGCTTTAAGGCTCTGGGCGCCGATGTGCGCATCGAGCACGGACTTATTATTACAGAAGCGCCGAACCTGAAGGGCAGCCATGTATATATGGATGTGGTGAGCGTCGGAGCTACGATTAACGTGATGATGGCGGCGGCCATGGCCGACGGCATGACTATTATTGAAAATGCGGCGAAAGAGCCCCATGTTGTTGATTTGGCCAATTTCCTGAACAGTATGGGAGCGAATATTAAAGGCGCAGGTACGGATGTGATCCGTATCCGCGGCGTACAGAAGCTTCACAAAACAGAATATGCCATCATTCCGGATCAGATCGAGGCGGGGACATTTATGTTCGCGGCTGCGGCGACGCAGGGGGATGTGACTGTTAAGAATGTAATTCCCAAGCATCTGGAATCCATCAGCGCCAAGCTCATGGAAATCGGCTGTGAAGTGGAAGAATCCGACGATGCGGTAAGAGTTGTGGCCTCCAGGCCTCTGACCCATACCCATGTGAAGACACTGCCTTATCCCGGCTTCCCTACGGATATGCAGCCGCAGATCACCGTTGCGCTGGGACTTTCCCAGGGGACAAGCATTGTTACCGAAAGTATTTTTGAGAACCGTTTCAAATATGTGGATGAGCTCACCAGGATGGGAGCCAGCATTAAGGTGGAAGGGAATACCGCCATCATTGACGGGGTTGCCAGATATACAGGCGCCAGCATTACCGCTCCCGATCTCAGGGCAGGCGCAGCGCTGGTGATAGCGGCATTGGCAGCGGAAGGCGTTTCCACGGTAGATGATATACGCTATATCGAAAGAGGCTATGAGAATTTCCCGGAAAAGCTCCGCGGCCTCGGAGCGCAGATCGAAAAAGTGTACAATGAAAGAGATATCAAGAAATTCCGCTTTAAAGTAGTCTGAATACCGTATTGCACATTTTTATCAATTTGTCCCGTTGACAGACAGATATTTATGGTGTATTGTAGGAGCGTAGTCACAGATAAGAAAATTCAATATTGTATCATCTCTTATTCAGAGTGGTGGAGGTACATAGGACCTGTGAAGCCACGGCAACCCCTCAAAGGAAGGTGCCAACCTGAGCGAGCTTTTCGAACAATAAGAGGATTTGATTATCATTAACATCGGGTCCGCTTATACAGCGGACTTTTTTGTGCGGCAGAATACTTTTTGCTGCTGCATTTGCAGGACAAATCATTGTCCAAAGGAGGAAAAATGGAGAAACATTTATTTACATCCGAATCCGTAACGGAAGGGCATCCCGATAAAATGTGCGATGCGATTTCCGATGCGGTGCTTGACGCACTGATGGAGCAGGATCCCATGAGCCGTGTGGCCTGTGAAACCTGTACCACCACGGGCCTTGTTCTGGTGATGGGCGAAATCACCACAAACGCCTATGTGGATATCCAGAAAATCGTACGCGATACCGTAAGGGAAATCGGTTATACCAAGTCCGAATACGGATTTGACGCCAACACCTGCGGCGTTATGGTAGCGCTGGACGAACAGTCCGCAGACATTGCCATGGGCGTGGATAAGGCTCTGGAAGCAAAAGAGGAAGAAAAGGTATCGGCAGAGCATAAAATGACGGAAGCCCAGCTGGACGCCATCGGCGCAGGCGATCAGGGAATGATGTTCGGTTTTGCCACCAACGAAACAGAAGAGTATATGCCTTATGCCATCAGCCTTGCCCATAAGCTGGTGAGACAGCTTACCAAGGTGCGTAAGGACGGCACCCTTCCTTACCTGAGACCGGACGGAAAGAGCCAGGTCACCGTGGAATATGATGAAAATGAGAAGCCTGTCCGCCTGGAAGCGGTAGTGCTTTCCACGCAGCATGACGCGGATGTGACTCAGGAACAGATCCATGAAGACATCAAAAAATATGTATTCGATCCCATTCTGCCTGCAGAGATGATCGATGATGAAACCAAGTTTTTCATCAACCCCACCGGACGTTTTGTCATCGGCGGACCCAATGGGGACAGCGGCCTGACAGGACGTAAGATCATCGTGGATACCTACGGCGGCTATGCCCGTCACGGCGGCGGCGCTTTTTCCGGAAAGGACTGCACCAAGGTTGACCGTTCCGCAGCGTATGCGGCCCGTTATGTAGCGAAAAATATCGTTGCGGCAGGCCTTGCCGATAAATGCGAAATCCAGCTCTCCTATGCCATCGGTGTGGCCCATCCTACCTCCATCATGGTGGATACCTACGGAACAGGCAGGCTTTCCGATGAGAAGCTGGTGGAAATCATTCGCGATAACTTTGACTTAAGACCCGCGGGAATTATCAAAATGCTGGATCTGCGCCGTCCCATTTACAAACAGACCGCAGCATACGGACACTTCGGACGCCATGATCTGGATTTGCCCTGGGAGAAGCTGGATAAAGCGGATGCTTTAAGAAAATATCTGTAAACCATAATACTTTACCTTGATTTTACATAAATTTTTCTCTTTTCGGATAGATATAAAGTGTGGGATTTGTTACGCTTGATTCAGAAAGGAGGAATTTATATGGAAAACAGGGTATATGACATGGAAAAAGGTCAGTTTGCTTTTCTGTACAAATTGCCGCCTAAACTGATTTTGCTTTTAAGTACCATAGTATGGCTGGCGGCCGGGCTGCTTATCGGGGCCGTGGCAAAGAGCCTGCTGGGACTTCCTGTAAATATAGAAGGTATGGCGGCGTTTATTTCCCTGGTAATGGGATATTGCGGAAGCGTGATCTATTTAATAAGAAGAAAGTAAGTTTTCAGGAAAGCACCGGTTAATAGCCGGTGCTTTTTTTCCGCATTGTTTTGCCCGCTCAATCATGGTACAATTATTTGATATATAAACCGGCAGCAAGGATTACGGAAAGGTATGATAATAATATGAAATTATGTGCATCCTGTATGCGCTGTCTTGTGGACAGGCAGGAAGAAAGAGTCAGGGATAAAGGAAAAGAAGAGGATAGAGATGCCTATATGCGGCAGGTCGCCCGGATTATTGCGGAAAGCGCCCCGGAGGATTCCGCGCCGGTGCTGGTGGAGAGGATCAACGAGGTATACCGGCAGTATTTCGGGCCGGTTACGGATTATGATGAGATAAAAAAAGAATTCAATGAGCTGATGCTTTCTCTGGAACCGGATATCCGTTCCGTGATGGAAGCGGGGGAGGATCCCTTACATACGGCATTTGTATTTGCCAGGGCGGCTAATTATATTGATTTCGGCATGGCGGGCCAGGTGGAGAAGGAAACCCTGTTTCAGCTGTTGGAAAAGGCCGCCGGAGACAGTATGGATGAAAAGGTATATGAAGAGATGCTTTCCGATCTGGGGAAGGCACGGAAAATGATATATGTGACGGATAACTGCGGAGAGGTGGTCTGTGACAAGCTGGCTGTGGAAGAATTGAAGAAACGTTTCCCCGGCCTTGATATCACCGTCATGGTGAGGGGAGAAGCGGCCCTGAATGACGCCACGATTGAGGATGCCATACAGACAGGCCTGGATAAGGCGGCCAGGATTACGGATAACGGCTGCGGTGTGGCAGGGACGCCTCTGGACTATGTGGGAGCGGACGCCAGGCGCCTTCTGGAGGAGGCGGACGTGATTGTGGCAAAGGGACAGGGCAACTTTGAAACCATGCATGGCTGCGGCCTGAACATTTACTATTCTTTCTTATGTAAATGCGACTGGTTCCGGAAGCGTTTCGGAATGGAAAAAAATAAGGGCATGTTTGTCCGGGAAAGGAGTTCATAATTCATGGCATTTGCACATCTTCACGTCCATACGGAGTACAGTCTTCTGGACGGGTCGAATAAGATAAAGGAATATGTGAAGAGGGTAAAAGAGCTGGGGATGGACAGTGCGGCCATCACCGACCATGGCGTTATGTATGGGGTTATCGACTTCTACAGGGCCGCCAAGGAGGCCGGGATCAAGCCTATCATAGGCTGTGAGGTTTATGTGGCTCCCAATTCCCGGTTTGACAAAGAGCTGACCGGCGGAGATGATCGGTATTACCATCTCGTCCTTCTGGCGGAAAACAACACCGGCTATGCCAATCTGATGAAAATCGTGAGCAAAGGCTTCACCGAAGGCTATTATTATAAGCCCAGGGTGGATATGGAGATCCTGAACCGTTACCATGAGGGTATCATAGCCCTTTCCGCCTGTCTGGCAGGAGAGGTGGCCCGCTATATCCAGAAAGGCCTGATTGACGAAGCCAAAAAAGCGGCGCTGAAATACCAGGCCTGTTTTGGAAAGGATAATTATTTCCTGGAACTTCAGGATCATGGGATTCCCACCCAGCGTACGGTGAACACAGCGCTTCTTTCCATGAGCAAGGAGCTGGATATCCCTCTTGTAGCTACCAACGATGTGCATTATACGTACCGGGAGGATGAAAAGCCCCATGATATCCTCCTGTGCATCCAGACGGCCAAAAAGCTGGCTGATGAGGACAGAATGCGGTATGAGGGCGGCCAGTATTACGTGAAAAGCGAAGAAGAAATGAAGGGGCTGTTCCCCTATGCATGGGAAGCCGTGGAGAATACCCAGATCATTGCGGACCGCTGCAACGTGGAAATCGAATTCGGCGTAACGAAGCTGCCTCATTTTGAAGTGCCTGAGGGATATGATTCCTGGAGCTATCTGAACAAGCTCTGCACCGATGGCCTGAAGGAACGTTATCCGGAGGACGACGGCACGCTGAGAGAACGGCTGGACTATGAGCTGGGGATAATCCAGCGTATGGGATATGTGGATTACTTCCTCATAGTGTGGGATTTTATCAATTATGCCAAGAGCAACGATATCATGGTCGGACCGGGAAGAGGATCGGCGGCGGGAAGTATCGTATCCTACTGCCTGAAAATCACCAACATTGATCCGATAAAATATAATCTGCTGTTTGAACGTTTCCTTAACCCGGAACGTGTTTCCATGCCGGATATTGATATTGACTTCTGCTTCGAAAGACGGCAGGAGGTCATAGATTATGTGGGAAAGAAATACGGAGCGGAGAAGGTGGTCCAGATCGTGACCTTCGGTACCATGGCAGCGAAGGGCGTTATCCGGGATGTGGGAAGGGTAATGGATCTCCCCTATTCCTATGTGGACGGCATTGCCAAAATGATACCGAATGAGCTGAATGTCACCATTGACAGGGCGCTGCAGGCCAATCCCGAGCTGAGGAAGCTCTATGAAACCGATGAGCAGGTAAAGGTGCTTATCGATATGAGCAAGCGTCTGGAGGGCCTTCCCAGGCATACCTCCATGCATGCGGCCGGCGTGGTTATCTGTCCGGCCAGCGCGGATGAATACGTTCCACTTTCCAGAGGTTCCGACGGCTGTATCACCACCCAGTTTACCATGACCACTCTGGAGGAGCTGGGGCTTCTGAAAATGGATTTCCTGGGGCTGCGTACCCTGACGGTAATCCAGAATGCGGTAAAGCTGATAAAAAAGGATAAGGATATCAGCCTGGATATCGATAATATTGATTTCAACGATAAGGCTGTCCTGGATTCCATCGGCACAGGAAGAACCGACGGCGTGTTCCAGCTGGAAAGCGGCGGGATGAAGAACTTCATGAAGGAGCTTAAGCCCCGGAACCTGGAGGATATCATTGCGGGGATTTCCCTGTACCGTCCCGGCCCCATGGATTTTATCCCCCGGTATATCAAGGGGAAGAACAATGCGGCCAGCATCACCTATCTGTGCCCGCAGCTTCAGCCTATCCTGGAGCCCACCTATGGCTGTATTGTTTACCAGGAGCAGGTTATGCAGATCGTGCGTGATCTGGGCGGGTATACCATGGGCCGAAGCGACCTGGTGCGCCGTGCCATGAGTAAGAAAAAACAGTCCGTCATGGAAAAAGAAAGAGCCAATTTCATTTACGGAAATGAAGAAGAAGGCGTTCCGGGCTGTGTGAATAACGGAATATCGGAGCAGGTGGCGGGGACCATTTATGAAGAAATGATGGATTTTGCCAAATACGCTTTCAATAAATCCCATGCCGCCTGTTATGCGGTGGTTTCTTACCAGACCGCTTACCTGAAATATTATTACCCGCTGGAATTCATGGCGGCATTGATGACCTCCGTGATTGATAATCCCGGAAAGGTATCGGAATATATCCTCACCTGCCGGAGCATGGGCATCAAAATTCTGCCCCCGGATATCAATGAAGGGGAAGCGGGCTTTTCCGTGTCGGGCGGTTCCATCCGGTACGCGCTCACAGCCATCAAGGGTGTGGGAAGGCCGGTGATTGACGCTGTGACGGAGGAACGCACGGTCAGAGGCCCTTTCCTGAGCCTTCAGGATTTTGTCACCCGTATGGCGGACTCGGAAGTGAATAAGCGTACCGTGGAAAACTTTATTAAATCCGGTACTTTTGACGGGCTTGGGGGAACCAGAAAGCAGTTCATGAGCGTATTCGCACAAATGATGGATTCCCAGCAGCACAATAAGAAAAATAACCTGGCGGGCCAGATCAGCCTGTTTGATCTGGTCAGTGAAGAAGAAAAAAGCGATTTTGAGATTCGTCTTCCCGATGTGGGGGAATACTCTAAAGAGCTGCTGCTTGGCTTTGAAAAGGAAGTCCTGGGAATCTATATCAGCGGGCATCCCCTGGAGGAGTATGAGCAGACCTGGAGAAAGCATATCACAAGAACCACAGCGGACTTTATGATCGACGAGGAAACCGGTGAAATGAATGTCCGTGACCAGGAACGGGTGACTGTTGGCGGCATGATCGCCGAAAAGAAGATCAAATATACCAAAAATGATAAAATCATGGCCTTTCTCACGCTGGAGGATCTGGTGGGAAGTATTGAGGTGCTTGTTTTTCCCAAGGTTTATGAGCAGGAAAGCGCGAAGCTGACGGAGGAAAATAAGGTCTTCGTGAAGGGCAGGGTATCTGCGGAGGAAGACAAGGACGGAAAGATTATCTGTGAATCCATCCAGGCTTTTGATGATATCCGCAAGACTCTCTGGATCAAGTTCCCGACCATGCAGGAATACGAAACGGCGGAAAAGCAGCTGATGGAAACGCTGGCCGAGTCCGACGGAAACGACGGAGTCGTGATTTATGTGGAGAATCCCAAGGCGAAAAAGGCATTGCCCCCCAACCGGAATGTCAGGGCGGACAAGGAACTTCTTTCCCGGCTGGAAGAGCTGTACGGGGAAGAAAATATCAAGGTGATATAGTCCGGAAGGTCTGCAAAGAAAAAGATTGAAAACAGTACACATATCGATTAAAATAAAAGCAAAAGTTAAGTCACATACAGGGAATGCCCGAAGCGGCAGACTGGAGGATAAATCATGGCTAAGGCAATTAAGACAATAGGGATACTGACAAGCGGCGGTGACGCGCCGGGCATGAATGCCGCCATACGTGCCGTTGTCAGGAAGGCAATCACCAACGGCGTTAATGTAAAGGGAATTAAAAGAGGCTATCAGGGCCTTTTAAATGAAGAGATCGTGGATATGCAGGCCCGCAGTGTTTCCGACATCATTCAGAGAGGCGGAACCATACTGGGAACGGCCCGGTGCCAGGAATTCAAAACAGAGGCCGGACAGCAGAAGGGAGCCGACATCTGCCGCAAGCACGGCATTGACGGACTTGTGGTTATCGGCGGCGACGGCTCTTACCAGGGCGCGCAGGCGCTGTCCCGCCACGGGATCAATACGATTGGCCTTCCCGGGACCATCGATTTGGACATCGCATGCACGGATTATACCATAGGCTTCGATACGGCTGTAAATACGGCCATGCAGGCCATCGATAAGGTAAGGGATACCTCTTCCTCCCATGAACGCTGCAGCATCATCGAGGTTATGGGCAGGAATGCAGGATATATCGCACTGTGGTGCGGTGTCGCCAATGGCGCGGAGGATATCCTTCTCCCTGAAAAGTATGACTATAACGAACAGAATATCATCAACAATATCATCAACAACAGAAAACGCGGCAAAACCCATCACTTGATCATCAATGCCGAAGGAATCGGCCATTCCACATCCATGGCCAGAAGAATTGAAGCCGCGACCGGCGTGGAAACGAGAGCGACCATACTGGGATACATGCAGCGCGGCGGAAGCCCTACCTGCAAGGATCGGTATTACGCTTCCATCATGGGCTGCCTTGCGGCGGATATACTCTGCGAAGGGAAAACCAACCGGGTGGTAGGCTACCGTCACGGAGAATTCAAGGATTTTGATATCGAGGAAGCCCTGGCGATGCAGAAGGATATTCCGGAATATGAATACAAAATCAGCAAGCTGCTTGCGGTATAGTCAGGCGGCGGGAAAATAACGAATGCCCCTTTGCCGGGGAATTCCAAAAAAAATGAGGCGTCCGGTGGGAACCGGCGCCTTACTGTTTGTCAGAGGAAATTTATGCTTACAAAAAAGAAAACCAAAATGTCTTACACCAGAATGCTGGCCCTTGGTTTTGCGCTCATTATCCTGATAGGTGCCCTTCTTCTGAGCCTGCCCTTTGCGACCAAAAGCAGGGAATGTATGCCCTTTCTGGATGCTCTTTTTACCGCGACTTCAGCGACCTGCGTAACGGGACTGGTAGTGGCCGACACATATCAGAACTGGAGCCTGTTCGGCCAGCTGGTCATCCTTACGCTGATTCAGATCGGCGGCCTCGGCTTTATCACGATTGGCAGCTATATTGCGGTAGTCATGAAAAAGAAAATAGGCCTGAAGGAGAGGACGGCTATCCATGAGAGCGTGAGCACCATGGAGCTGGCGGGAGTGGTGAGGCTTGTACGCAAGATCGTCATGGGAACCTTCGCCTTTGAACTCGCCGGGGCGCTGCTTCTGTCCCTGCGTTTTGTGCCTCAATACGGACTGCTGCGGGGCTGCTATATGGGGCTTTTCCATGCAGTATCCGCGTTCTGCAACGCGGGCTTTGATTTAATGGGGATTAACGAAGCCTACAGCTCCCTTGTATCCTATGAAGGGGACATCCTCGTGAATTTTACGGTAATGGCCCTCATCATCATAGGCGGGACAGGCTTCCTTGTATGGGATGATATCCAGAGGAACGGGCTGCGTTTCAAAAAATATCTCCTGCATACCAAAATTGTGCTGATAACCACAGCCGTATTGATTTTCGGAGGAGCCCTCCTTTTTTATCTGCTGGAAAAGGATAATGTGTTCGCAGGCATGAGCGGGAAGGAACAGCTTTTGGGCGCCCTTTTCAGTGCAGTTACGCCCCGAACGGCAGGCTTTAACAGCGTGGATACCGCGGCTATGAAGGAATCCAGCAAGTTCCTTACCATGGTTCTGATGTTCATCGGAGGAAGCTCCGGCTCCACCGCAGGCGGTGTGAAGGTGACCACAGCGGTGGTCATGCTGCTTTCCACCATAGCCATGGTAAGGGGAACCCATGGAGTAAATATACTAAACAGGCGCCTGGAAGAGGATACGGTAAAAAAAGCCAGCGCCATCGTCACTATAGATTTAAGCCTGGCGGTAGCCGCCGCGCTGATTATTATGGCTGTACAGCCCCTGAAGCTTACGGACACGCTTTTTGAGGTTTTTTCCGCCATCGGTACGGTTGGAATGACTACAGGAGTTACGAGGGAGCTGGTTCCGGTATCTCGTATAGTCATCATTCTGCTGATGTACTGCGGCAGGCTGGGAAGCCTTACCTTTACTCTGGTATTTGCCAGAAGCAAGCCGGAACCGCCGGTAAAGCAGCCCGTGGAAAAAATAGTGGTGGGATAAGCCTGAGGAGGAAAATCCTCTGCCCGTCAGAGGACAAATTTCTAAAGAAATTACATTTTGCTCCGCAAAACAAGGAGGAAAATCCTCTGCTCGTCAGAGAACTCGCATTTTGCTCCGCAAAACAAGGAGGATAAAAAAGATGAAATCTATGCTTGTGATCGGTTTGGGACGTTTTGGACAGCATCTTGCTTCCAATCTTCTTGATCTGGAAAACGATGTGATGATCATTGATGTGGACGAAAAAAAGCTGGAGGGTCTTGTGCCTTATGCGACCAGCTCCAAAATAGGGGACTGCACCAACCCGGAGGTGCTCCGCAGCCTGGGCATCGGTAATTTTGACGTGATTTTTGTATGTATCGGCACCAATTTCCAGAGCAGCCTGGAAATAACCAGCCTGGTGAAGGAAATGGGCGGAAAGCATGTGGTCAGCAAGGCGACCAGGGATATCCAGGCCAAATTCCTCCTGCGCAACGGGGCGGATGAGGTCATCTATCCGGAAAAAGATATAGCGGAGCGCTGTGCGGCAAAATACAGTATGGATAATGTATTCGACTACATTGAGATATCATCCCATTACGGGATATACGAGATCAGCCCCATGAAGGAATGGGTGGGCAAAACCATCCGGGAATCCAATATTGCCGCCCGCTTCCGAGTGACAATAATAGGTATCAAGCGGGAGGGCTACGAGTCCCAGATCATGCCGTCCGCGGATGATTATATTGAAGAAGGGGAGCATCTTATTGTCCTCGCTTCCCATGAAACGGCAAAAAAACTGTCCAAACAGCTGTAAAAGGAGATAGAAATGATTACATCGGCATCCAATACCCGTATTAAAAAAGTGGCTGCTTTGAACCAGAAGGCGAAGGAACGCAGGCAGGAGGGCAGATATGTGGTGGAAGGGGTGAAAATGTTCCTGGAAGCGCCTGAAGAGGAAATCGAAGAGGTGTATGTATCGGAAGGCTTTCATAACCCTGCCTGCGACAGGAAGCTGAACGGCCTTCATGCGGAACAGGTATCGGAAGAGGTCTTCCGGAAGATGAGCGATACCTCCACCCCCCAGGGGATACTCTGTGTCATGAAACGTAAGCAATATACCCCTGATGACCTTCTGCAGGCAGCAAATCCTCTGCTCATGCTTCTGGAAGACATCCAGGATCCGGGCAATCTGGGGACAATACTGCGTACCGGTGAGGGCGCCGGAATTGACGGTGTGATCATGAGCCGGGATACGGCCGATATTTATAATCCCAAAACGATCCGTTCGACCATGGGGAGCATTTACCGCGTCCCTTTCCTGTATGTTTCTTCCCTCTCCGACATGATTGCCGAACTGAAACAAAAAAAAATCACGGTTTATGCCGCGCATCTGAAAGGAAAGCAATGGTATGACCAGGCGGACTACAGCGGCGGAAGCGCTTTTCTAATAGGAAATGAGGGGAACGGCCTGAAGGAAGAAACCGCGGCGCTGGCGGATTCCTACATAAAAATACCCATGGGCGGAAAAGTGGAATCTTTAAATGCCGCAATGGCATCAGGAATTCTGATGTATGAAGCATCCAGGCAGAGGCGGTTTATGACAGACGGTGCAAAAAAGTAAAATATTATGTAATATTTGTAACAATTAAATAACTAAATAAAGAAAAACTTAAGAAAAGTTGCTCTCTGCGTAGAAAAAAATACGTGGTGGCAACTTTTTTGCTGTTAAATATTAAGATAAAATGAAAATAATGTAAAAATAATGTCGATGTAATGATAAAATAAAACGTAATAATATAAAATATAAAACATATAGTAGTTAATTTAAAGTAAAAAAACGTCGAAAATCCTTATTTTAAGCCTGTTGTATCAAGGGGTTGACAAATGGCAATAATGTTGGTATGATATCAAACGTAACATTTGTTAACAAGTTTGTAACAATTGTGAAAATGTTCCTGATGACCACAGGAACTAAAAACGGAGGTTATTTATGAACACAAATGGCAGAAGGTTGTATAAGCGTGCTGCTGGATGGCTGACCGGTGTTATGGTGCTCAGCTCTGCATGCGGAACAACCGCTATGGCAAATGGTGTTATGCTGGTTGATGCGGCCAGTGTGGCAGATGTCCATGCAGAAGCTGATGAGACCTCTCCGGTTCTGGTAAAGCTTTCCGGTACACAGGCAGTAGTACTGGGGCATGATGAGGACTGGACGAAGGTACAGGTCGGTGACATTACCGGCTGGGTGGAAAGTGAACACCTGACAAACGGCAGTGATACAACGGAAGATATCGTGCCGGAGAGCCCGGAAAAGACAGAACAAACGGGCAGTACGGAAGAAAAAATAGAGCAGAAGGAACAGACGGAAGAAAAAGAAAGCAACTCTGAACCGGTACAGAACGAAGCGGTTCAGGCCGTGATGGCAGCGGCAAAGGATACACAGAGAATCAACGAACAGCAGAAAGCAATAGAAACACAAAAGGCAGAGGAAGCCGCAAAAGCGGCCGAAGAACAGAAGGCCATACAGAAAGCAGCAGAAGAAGCAGCAAAGAAAGCTGCGGCGCAGGCACAGGCCGTAGCAGAAGAAGCAGCCAGGAAAGCCGCAGCAGAAGCACAGGCCGCAGCAGAAGAAGCAGCCAGGAAAGCGGCAGCAGAAGCACAGGCCGCAGCACAACAGGCAGCCGCAAAAGCGGCGGCAGAAGCACAGGCCGCGGCAGTTCAGGCCGCACAGCAGGCCGTGATAGCACAGGCAGGGGTAAGCCCCCAGGATGTGGATCTGCTTGCAGCCCTGATTCAGTGTGAAGCGGGCGGAGAACCCTATGTCGGCCAGGTGGCTGTGGGAAATGTGGTCATGAACCGTGTGGAATCAGCAGGACACCCTGCCAGCATCCCGGATGTGATTTATGCAGCTGGCCAGTTCAGCCCGGTACGCAATGGAAGCCTTTCACGCACATTATCCACAGGAAGAGTGAGCGCATCCTGCAGACAGGCGGCCGTGGAAGCCATAGCCGGTTCTTCCCCGGTAGGCGATAAACTGTATTTCAGAAGAGCAAACGGAAGAGGCGGCCAGATCATCGGCAACCATGTTTTCTATTAAACACAAGTTCATATATTTATGAAAGAAGCCGATAAATAAACGGCGGCAAAATAAAGTACGGCCGGATTGTGAACCACTGCAATCCGGCCGTTTTCTGCCATACTCCCACACCCATCATCCGCACAAAGCAGCCATTTTCCAAATTGTTTATAACAAATACTTAACAAATATTGACAAAATTTGCAACAATTGTTAACATAGCTGTAATAAATACAGAAATTGGAAACAAAAGAAACTGCAGCTTTTGCAGCAGTACATTTAGTGGGGGAAGAGTGTGAAAGCACTTGACAGGGGTTAAACTATGACAGAACAAGCAAAACAGAAGAGCCTTATTCCCGTCCTCAGGACGCTTTTAATCCTTACTGTTTCCGCCCTGGCTTTCGGAACGGAAGCCATGGCACAGCCGGGAGACACAGACAATCCCGGAGCAGGCGTGGCGGCAATCCTGGACGAGGATACGGTTCCGGAAGAAGCTTCCCTGAAAACGGCCGAACAGGAAGTACGTGTGGGCGAAGCCGCCCTCGCCGTCAGCGTGGGAAGACAACAGAATAAAAATACCGGAAAGACACAGGAAGAAGAATTGGAACTGGTTATGACCAATGTATCCAATACACTCAACGTCAGAAAAGAACCCGATGAAGAAGCGGAGAAAATAGGATACCTATATGCCGACTGCGGCGGAACCATTCTGGAAAGAAAAGACGGCTGGACCAAACTGGAATCCGGCGGCCTGATCGGCTGGGCCAAAGACGAATACCTCCTCTTTGATGAAGAGGCTGTCCAGGAAGCCAGACAGGTAGGCAGAACCATGGCTACGGTTACAGGAGACACCCTCCGCATCCGCAAAGAACCCGACCCGGATGCCGGAGTATACGCCCTGGCCGCCAGAGGCGAGAGCTTTGAAGTAGTCGGCGAGAGCGAACTTGAGTTCAGCGATGGAATCCACCTAAGTGAAGACTGGGCGGCCATCGATTACGAAGGCTGCACCGGCTATATCTCCTCCGACTTCATCTCCGTAGACTTCGAAGTAGACAGCGGCGAGACCCTCCAGGAAATAGCCGCCAGAGAAGCCGCACAGACAAAAGCAATCACCGCTTCCGCAGAAACAGCCAAAGGCGGCCGTACAAAAGCCGACACACCGGCCGGTGAAACCAAAAAAGAAAATGCAGGCGTAGTCCCCGCAGGCGTCAGCGATGCCCAGCTCCTCGCAGCCCTGATCCAATGCGAAGCCGGAGGTGAAAGCTACGAAGGCCAGCTTGCCGTAGGCGCAGTAGTAATCAACCGCGTCAGAAGCGGATCCTACCCCTCCACAATTTCCGGCGTCATCTACGCCTCTGGCCAATTCGGCCCCGCCGGAACCGGCAAAGTAGCCTCCCTGCTATCCAGCGGAACCATCAAAAACAGCTGCCTCCAGGCCGCCAACGAAGCCATAAACGGCATAACCAACGTAGGAAACGCCACCCACTTCCGCCGCGCCGGCAACCGCGAAGGAATCGTCATCGGCAACCACGTCTTCTGGTAAACTTTTAATTTTTTAAATTCCAACCAAACAAACCAAGGGACCGCTCTTCCGGTCCCTTTTTATATTCAGTAAAGCATCGCATGAATATCACAGTACTGAGTGCGATATTATACTAGTGAAAGGGCTGCCTGAGCCGCATGCCCGCCCTCCGGTTTCCGGTTTTTCTGTGTGGGCCGCCGGGCTGCAAGGATTCCTGTAAAGGCCGTATAAACACGCCGGTCCTTACGCTGCGTCCTTTGCAGCGTTAGTACCGCTGCGCGTTTATCCGAGCGAAAGCGTGCCTGCACAGGAACCTTGCAGCCCGGCGGTCCACACAGAAAAACCGGAAACCGGAGGGCAAAGCATGCGGCTCAGGCAGCCCTTTCACGTGGCTCCTCCACAAAATATTTAAGCTTCCTCATTCTAAAAAGATTGAATATCTTTTTGCATTATAGTATTATGGAGAAAGTGAAAGAAATGTGCTTTTACTTAAGAAAGAAGTAGGCTTTCACTTGCCGGAAAGGAGGAAATTGTATGAACCAGGTTGTATTCTGGCTGATTTTGCTGATAATATTAGTTGCTATAGAAATTGCAACTATGGGGCTTACCACCATTTGGTTTGCGGGAGGCGCTTTTGTCGCCATCATTGCGGCGGCTTTAAATACACCGCTGTATGTGCAGATTACGCTGTTCCTGATCGTATCGGTGGTACTGCTGCTGTTTACCCGGCCGATTGCCATGAAATATTTTAACAAGGACCGGATTAAAACAAATGCGGAGAGTCTGATAGGCAAACAGGCTGTGGTTACGGAAGACATCGATAATCTTCTGGCCGTGGGTCTGGTGAGCATCAACGGACAGGAATGGACGGCAAGGAATGTGGTGGACGGGATGAAGATTCCCAAGGGGACAGTTGTTATTGTCCGCGCCATCAGCGGAGTAAAATTAATCGTAGAAGAAAGAAGAGAGGGAAAGTAATATGACTGGAGCAATTGTGTTGTTGATTATTCTTGTGCTTATCATTATCCTGCTGGCATCATGTATCAAGATTGTGCCTCAGGCACAGGCATATGTTGTGGAAAGATTAGGCGCTTATCAGGGAACCTGGAGTGTGGGGCTCAAACTGAAAATGCCCTTCATCGATAAAATAGCCAGAAAGGTGAACCTGAAGGAGCAGGTGGTTGATTTCGCTCCCCAGCCGGTTATCACCAAGGATAACGTAACCATGCGGATTGATACGGTAGTATTTTTCCAGATTACGGATCCCAAGCTGTATACTTACGGCGTGGAAAATCCCATCATGGCTATTGAGAACCTGACGGCTACCACCCTTCGTAACATTATCGGTGATCTGGAGCTGGATCAGACGCTGACATCCAGAGAAACCATCAACACCAAAATGCGCGCGTCCCTGGACGTTGCCACAGATCCCTGGGGAATCAAGGTTACCAGAGTAGAACTGAAAAACATCATTCCTCCGGCTGCTATCCAGGATGCTATGGAGAAGCAGATGAAGGCGGAACGTGAAAGACGTGAGTCCATCCTTCGTGCGGAAGGTGAGAAGAAATCCACCGTCCTTGTTGCAGAAGGTAAGAAACAGTCTGCAATCCTTGAAGCGGAAGGTGAGAAGCAGTCTGCAATCCTTCATGCGGAAGCGGAGAAGGAAAAGATGATCCGTGAGGCGGAAGGTGAAGCGGAAGCTATTCTTAAGGTACAGCAGGCGACTGCAGACGGTATCCGTTTTATCAGGGAAGCAGGCGCTGACGAGGCCGTATTGAAGATTAAGAGCCTGGAAGCATTCGAAAAGGCTGCGGACGGAAAGGCAACCAAGATCATTATCCCTTCCGAGATTCAGGGAATGGCAGGCATGCTCGCTTCTGCCAAGGAAATTCTGAACGGCTGAGCCGGAGACAGGTTATAAAAGCATGCGGCAATGTCCGGAACCCCTTTTCAGGGAGGACGGCTTTTCGCAGGTGTAAATAAATGGAGAAAGGTCTCACATCATAGAGGAAACGGATGTGAGACTTTTTCGTCAGGGCCCTTCCGGCTCTGGGACACGTATTTTAAGGACGAAAGGAGAGAATGCTATGAATCTGAAAGGACGTCATTTTTTAAAACTGCTGGATTATACGCCGGAGGAGATCACATATCTTTTAGACCTTGCCGCAGATTTGAAGGATAAAAAGAAAAAAGGGATTGCGGTAAACTGTTTTCAGGGAAAAAATGTGGCACTGATATTTGAAAAGACCAGCACCCGGACGAGGTGTGCCTTTGAAGTGGCGGCCCACGATCTGGGGCTCGGAACTACATATCTGGATCCTTCAGGCTCCCAAATCGGGAAGAAGGAAAGCATTGCCGATACGGCAAGGGTGCTGGGAAGAATGTACGAAGGAATCGAATACCGCGGTTTCGGGCAGAATATTGTGGAAGAGCTGGCACAATATGCAGGGGTTCCGGTATGGAACGGCCTGACCAATGAATTCCATCCCACACAGATGCTGGCGGATCTGCTGACCATCAGGGAGCATCTGGGGCGGATACAGGGCGTAAAGCTGGTATATATGGGAGACGCCCGCTATAATATGGGAAATTCCTATATGGTGGCCTGTGCCAAGATGGGTATGCATTTCACCGCCTGCGCGCCTAAGGAATACTTCCCTGACAGTGAACTGGCAGAGCAGTGCAGGGCTATCGCGGCCCAGACCGGAGGAAGCATCACGCTCACGGAGGATGCCGCGGAAGGAACGAAGGATGCGGATGTGATCTGTACCGATGTATGGGTATCCATGGGCGAGCCGGACTATGTATGGGAAGAACGTATCCGTCTGCTTTCCCCTTACCAGGTAAACAGCAAAATTATGGAAAATGCGGGAAATGCCATCTTTATGCACTGTCTCCCTGCATTCCATGACCTGCATACCAGGATTGGGAAGGAAATCGGAGAAAAATTCGGAATCAATGAAATGGAAGTATCCAATGAGGTGTTTGAGTCCCCGGCTTCCGTTGTGTTTGATGAGGCGGAAAACAGGATGCATACGATCAAAGCGGTCATGGCGGCTTCTTTGGGCTATGAATTCTGAAACAGGAACCGGTAAAGGAGTGCTTACAATTTCATGAAATCAGAAATTCTTTCGCTGCTCCGGGAAAGCATGCTCCGGGAAAAGGCAGCAGATGCGCCGGCCGGGGAAAACCAGCCGTCAGGCATGCCAGCCGGCAAAGAGCAGCCGTCAGGCAGGGAATATATATCGGGCCAGGAGCTTTGCAGCCGTTTTGGGGTATCCAGAACGGCTGTCTGGAAAGTGATCAATCAGCTGAAGGAAGAGGGCTATGAAATTGAAGCGGTACAGAATAAGGGCTACCGGCTGAAGGCTTCTCCGGATGTGATAGGGGAAATTGAACTGGGAAGCCGTCTTCAGACCCGCGGGGAGGGCCATTGGGCCGGGAACAGCCTGATTTATTATCCCAGCACAGGCTCCACGAATATCGATGCGAAAAGGGCGGCAGAGGATGGCGCGCCGGAAGGTACACTGGTGGTAACGGACTGCCAGAACACGGGAAGAGGCCGAAGGGGAAGGGACTGGAGTTCACCCCAGGGCTGCAACCTTTATTTCACGCTTCTTCTGCGGCCGGACTGCAGCCCGGATCAGGCCTGCATGCTCACCTTGGTAATGGCTCTCGCCGTGGCGGAGGCAGTGAATGAGCTGGGGCTGGAAGCGGGTATCAAATGGCCCAATGACATCGTTCTGTCCGGAAAGAAAATCTGTGGGATTCTGACCGAAATGAGCGCCGAGCCGGATTATATCCATTATGTGGTGATCGGATGCGGCATCAATGTAAACCAGGAGGAATTCCCCTCCGAAATCAGTCGGACAGCCACTTCACTGAGGCTGGAAAAGGGAGAAAAAATATCCCGATCCGCTTTGCTGGTATCGGTGATGGATCATTTCGAAGAGGCTTACGGGGCTTTCCGGAAAACATGGGACCTGACGGAGCTTCTCCCTTCCTACCACAGGTTTCTCCTGAATAAGGATGCCCGGGTGCGTGTCCTTGACCCGAAGGGGGAATTTGACGGAATTGCCAGGGGAATCAACGAAAAAGGGGAGCTACTGGTGGAAACGGAGCAAAACGGGATTGTGAACGTTTATGCCGGAGAGGTTTCTGTGCGGGGCGTTTATGGATATGTTTAATGAAAAAAGCGGGCGGAATGCCTGTGTTATGTGGAAATGGAGCCAGGAATGAGTGACAGGAAGGAAATGACGGGCAGGGAAAGCGGGGAGAACGGCTGGAATACGGGAAAAAGCGGAGACGGCCGCATTGTGCTGTGCGGCGCCAATTCCTATGAACAGAAATATTATTTCAACCCGGATTTCAAAATGCTTCCCAAATCCGTGAAGGAGGAGCTGCATATCCTGTGTGTGCTGTACACCGAGGATGTGGGCGGGATTTTTACCATTATTTTTGAGCCGGACGGCGGGGTGACGCTGGAAACAACGGCGGCCGAAGAGGATTTTTTATATGATGAGGTGAGCAGCGGCCTTTTGCTGGGAGAGATCCGCAGGAAAAGACGGGAACTGCTTGAGTCCTTGAGCCTTTATTACAGGGCCATGGTGCTGCATGAAAATGTGGCTGATTTCCTGGAGGAGGACGAAGAAGGCGAGGTAGACGAATGATATTAGTAATTGATGTGGGAAATACCAATATTACATTTGGTGTATACGAGGGGAAAAAGCTGGTAACAACCTTCCGTATGATGTCCAAAATGCTCCATACCTCGGACGAGTATGGGATGAATATCAGGCAGCTGCTGATGTTTGACGGAATTTCAAAGGATCAGATAGAGGGGACTATTGTTGCCAGCGTTGTTCCCAATATCATGCATTCCCTGGTGGGCGGTATTACCAGATATCTGGGAACGCCTCCGCTCATTGTGGGAGCGGGAACCAAGACCGGCATACGAATCATTACGGAAAATCCCAAGGAAATCGGACCTGACCGTATTGTGGATGCGGCAGCCGCATATGAAAAATATGGCGGCCCCGTGCTTGTTCTGGATTTCGGAACGGCTACCACCTATGATTATGTGACCGTGGACGGCTGCTTTGCGGCAGGAATTACGGCTCCGGGGATTCGTATTTCCGCCAAGGCCCTGTGGGAGGATACCGCAAGACTTCCTATGGTGGAAATTAAGAAGCCGAAGAGTATTCTGGCGCAGGAAACAATTTCCAGCATGCAGGCCGGGCTGGTATACGGTCAGATAGGACAGACCGAATACATCGTGAATATGGTGAAAAAGGAAACCGGGATTGCCGACATGAAGGTGGTGGCGACAGGCGGCCTGGGCCGTATTATTTCGGATGAAACGGATTCTATTGATATTTATGACAGTTCGCTGACTCTGGACGGGCTGCGTTATATTTACGGAAAGAACAGATAACTGTTCGGCAGGTCTTCGCATATACTGCGCTGGCCGTAAGAACGTGATTCAGGAGTGCAAAAAATCAGGAAACGGAAATGGCAAAAATACAGATTGGAAATGTGACTTTGGAAAACCAGGTTTTTCTGGCACCCATGGCAGGCGTAACAGACCTGCCATTTCGTTTGCTCTGCAGGGAGATGGGAACGGGCCTTGTATGCAGTGAAATGGTGAGTGCCAAAGCCATTTATTATAAGAATAAAAATACGGAAAGCCTTCTGGAAATCCATGAAAAGGAGCGTCCGGTATCCCTTCAGCTGTTCGGATCCGATCCGGAGCTGATGGCGGAGATGGCCAAAAGAATTGAAGAAAGGCCATTTTCCATCCTGGATATCAACATGGGCTGTCCCGTCCCCAAGGTGGTAAATAATGGGGAAGGCTCCGCTCTCATGAAGAATCCGGTGCTCGTGGGGAAAATCATATCCGCCGTTGCCGGAGCCGTTAAGAAGCCGGTAACGGTAAAAATCAGAAAAGGCTTTGACGAGGAGCATGTCAATGCGGCGGAAATTGCCCGTATTGCCCAGGAAAGCGGGGCCGCGGCCGTGGCGGTGCACGGACGCACCAGGGAGCAGTATTATGCAGGCAGCGCCGACTGGGATATCATCAGAAGGGTAAAAGAAGCGTTAACCATACCGGTTATCGGAAACGGGGATGTGACCGGGCCGGAATCCGCAGAAAGGATGCTCAGAGAAACCGGCTGTGACGCGGTGCTTATCGGGCGTGCCGCCAGGGGAAACCCATGGATTTTCCGGCAGACCATCCACTGTCTGGAAACGGGGGAGCTGATCCCCAGGCCTTCCATGGAGGAGGTGCGGACGATGATGCTGCGCCATGCCGCCCTGCTGAAGGAATATAAAGGAGAATATACGGCTGTCCGGGAGATGAGGAAGCATGTGTGCTGGTATACGGCCGGCTATCCTCATTCCGCAAGACTGCGGGAACGTATCAATGAAATGGAAACGATGGAGCAATTGGAGGAAATTATCTGCATGAAAAGCCCCGATCCGGCATAACCTTAAGCATGATATATGTGAATGCATTTTTACCCTGGGACAGGGGAACATTATCACAGATGCCGGTTGTCCGGAGCGGGCTGGGGAATTTTTTTATACAGAGAAACAGACCTCTCATGTGGCAGGAGGCAGAGGAAGAGGCAAGCTTTTCATTCTATATGCTTCCGGAGAACTGGATGAAGAAGCCTGATAAATTAAAGAAACGGCTTCCGGAATGGCTGGAATGGGCGGGTTCATCCGGCCAGCTGTGGCTGGCGCCTGAAATCCGGAGGATATATGCCTGGAGGCCCGGAGTTCCGGAGACGGAGCTGATGAGGCTGTTCTGGAAGGAACAGAAATCCTGCCGCAGCATGATTGTGGTGATGCCGGATTTCGGGAAGGAAGACTTTTATGAAGAAATCGGGGAAGAAGCGGACTGCCTCAGGCAATTCCTGGGGGAGGATTACGGCGCCCTGAACGGATTGCTGCTGATAAGCCGGGTTTTGGAAAACGAAGAGATACAGATATCCCTGGAAGAGGAAGTACCGTACTATGCCCATATTTATCAGGATACCGGTCTGCCTGTCATCTGTGCGGGGACTGCCGCCGCCCATGGTTTTGATGACGGGATATGCATAGATATGCGTCCCGGATACCGGATTCCCTTCCGAAAACTGCCCCGGAAGCTGCTTTATCTGGATATGACCTCTGATCCGGAAAAGGAAAGGCTCCTTTCGGTGAAAAGAAAGGATATTTGTTATGTGAGTGCCCTGAATTTCCTTGACACTTATGTGAGAAAAAGGTATAATACGAACCGTTACTGAAAGTGAAACGGTGGATTGTATTGTATAAAGAATGTAATTTCTGATTTGCTTAAATTGGAATATGGTTAAATGGTAGAAAATGGTGTGATGAGCCCTGCAGCGAAAATATGGCATTGCTTGTAGTTAAAGCATTGCCATATTCTCGTGCTGACCTTGACCGGCCCCTGCAGGAACTGCCCGGAATCAACCGTAAGGTACGGACGAGAAAGATTTATTAAGAAAGGGAGAAAGAAATGGAAGAGAAGAAAAATATCCTTACTTATGAAGGACTTCGCAAGTATGAGGACGAGCTGCATAATCTGAAAGTGGTAAAAAGACAGGAAGTGGCACAGAAAATCAAAGAGGCCAGGGAACAGGGAGACCTTTCCGAAAATGCAGAATATGATGCTGCCAAGGACGAACAGAGGGATATCGAAGCCAGAATTGAAGAACTGGAAAAAATCCTGAAGAATGCGGAAGTGGTAGTGGAAGACGAAGTGGATCTGGAGAAGATAAACATCGGCTGCCGCGTGAGAATCCTGGATATGGAATATAATGAAGAACTGGAATATAAAATCGTAGGCTCCACAGAGGCCAACAGCCTGAAGGGAAAGATTTCCAATGAATCTCCCGTGGGCAAAGCGCTCATCGGAGCTAAAGAGGGCGATGTGGTTGAAGTGGAGACCCAGGCGGGCACCATTACCTATAAAGTGCTGGAGATCCAGCGTTCCAATTAAGCAGAACAGAAAAAGCAGTTTCATGAATGAATAAGCTAAAGACAGCCGGAAGCAGGCGCACGCTTCCGGCTGTCTTTGATTCCCGCGGACAGACGGGAGTGATAATAGCAAGAATTGGTGAATTCCTGCAAGGAAATGCATTGTATTTTTCTTTTCCTTTTTGTATGCTGAAGTTATATAATTCGGATTTTGTGCATGCGGGGATGAAAGGCTGCCCTGCGGGCGCAGAAGCTGAACTGCTTATTTATAAAACGCCGCCTGTGCGGCGGAATGGAGGACGCAATGAACAGAGAATTTCATGTATCGGTAAACGGCTGCGACCATGCCGAAGGGACAAAGGAAAATCCGTTCCGGACAATTTCAAAGGCTGCGGCTGCTGCGGAGACAGGGGACAAGGTTATTGTCCATGAGGGAGAATACAGGGAATGGGTAAAGCCCGCCCATACAGGCTACAGCGATATAAGCCGTATCACCTATGAAGCGGCAGAAGGGGAAAGGGTTGTCATTAAAGGCTCGGAAAGAATCCAAAACTGGGAGAATACGGAAGGGACCGTATGGAAGGCTGTTGTGCCTAATTCCATGTTCGGGGATTACAATCCTTATTCGGAGGTGCTGACTGGCGACTGGTTTCTCTATCCCTGCATCAATGAGCCGGAAGGCTATGAGATACATACGGGAGATGTATATCTGAACGGAAAGTCTTTTTATGAAGCGGGCTGCCTGGAGGATGTGAAGAATCCAGTAATGCGCACGCATGGATATAATCCGCCGTGGACCAAACACACGGAGCCTATTCTCCGCCCGGAGGATACCATTTACCAGTGGTATGCCTGCGTGGAGGAAGAAAATACCATCATTTATGCCAATTTCCAGGGCGCCGATCCCAATGAGGAACTGACCGAAATCAATGTGCGCAAGTGCTGTTTCTATCCGGAAAAGCCGGGAATGAACTATATTACCGTGCGCGGCTTTGAAATGGCCCAGGCCGCATGTCCCTGGACGCCTCCCACCGCCGATCAGCCCGGCCTTCTGGGAACGCATTGGAGCAAGGGATGGATCATTGAAAATAATGAAATACATGATGCGAAGTGCAGCGGCATAAGCATCGGCAAGGAAGCCTCCACAGGACATAACCTGTGCACGAGAAGACACCGCAAGCCGGGCTATCAGTATCAGATGGAAGCGGTATTCCGCGCCCTTCAGATTGGCTGGAGCAAGGAAAAAATCGGTTCCCATATCATCCGCAACAACGTGATCCATGACTGCGGACAGAACGGTGTGGTAGGCCATATGGGCTGCGTTTTCAGTCAGATCACGAATAACCATATTTATAATATTGCCGTCAAACATGAATATTTCGGCTATGAAATCGCCGGAATCAAGCTGCATGCCGCCATCGATGTGGAGATTTCCCATAACCATATCCATAACTGCACGCTGGGAACCTGGCTTGACTGGCAGGCGCAGGGAACCAGGGTGAGCAAAAACCTGTTCTATGCCAACGACAGGGATTTGATGGTGGAAGTGACCCACGGCCCTTATATGGTGGACAATAATATCTTCGGCTCCGAATACAATTTTGACAACATCGCCCAGGGCGGCGCTTATGTGAACAACCTCTGCTGCGGCACCATGCGCAGGGAGCCTGTGCTCAACCGCTCCACTCCCTATCATTTCCCCCACACCACACAGGTGGCGGGAACTACGCTCGTTTACGGCGGGGATGATCGTATTTACCAGAACATTTTCATCGGCGGTGCGGAGACCTACACAGAGCAGTCTGTGGCGGGAACCACCGACTATAACGGAAGCTGTACCTCCCTGGAGGAATATGTGCAAGAAGTTACGGCTCTCGGAAACGGTGATGTGGAGATGTTTGAGAAGGTAAAGCAGCCGGTTTACATAAATGGAAACGCTTACCTGAAGGGAGCCGGGGCCTTTGACCGGGAAAAAGAAAATTATATCAGCCAGGCGGATCCTCAGGTGAAGATAGTGTCTGAAGGAGATGCCGTATATCTGGAAATGAATGTGGAAAAAGAAATGCTTTCCATCCCCACGGAAGTGATTGATACACAGAAGCTGGGAATGGTGCGCCTTGTGGAAGCGCCTTTCGATGATCCCGACGGAAACCCTGTTGTGCTGGATACGGACTATCTGGGAAATACCAGAGAAGCCGGCAGCGCGGCCGGAGCGTTTGCGGATCTGAAGGAAGGGTTTAACCGTTTCCGTGTATGGGGCTGAGGCCGGAAGAGTTGCTTCAATAAACAGATATACAAAAAAGAGGCCGTCGGCCTCTTTTTTGATCCCTCCCCCATTTAGGGAAATAACTCATTTGAACGCGTATGGAATAATCGGTCCCTAAAAAAGGGAAGGAATCCGTTCCGCAAGAGCCCGTGCAAGAAGCGTATGGCTTTCCCTGTCCAGATGCATGTAATCATTCGGATGCATACGGATTCCCGGAATGCTTCCGGCATCCAGGAAGCTGCAGCCTGTGCGTGCGGCGACATCCTCAAACCAGAAGGCCAGTTCCCGGGACTTTTCCACACAGTCGGGCCCCATCTCTCCCACAACCGGGGCGGAGAGGCAGCCTTCCTCAATGGGCGCCGGAGCCACAATCAGGATCCTGGGGCCGTTCCTCCAGGCATCTTTTATGGAAAGGGCCTTATTCACAAGGCGTTCCAGGCCTTTGGAAATGTTCTCGCCGTTACAGGAAAAACGGGCTTTGGTATCATTCGTCCCCAGCATGATGATCAGGAGATCCACCGGCTCATGGGTCATCAGACAGGGAAAAATGTAAGACAGACCGCTTAAGCCTTCAAACAGAGGATCCTCAAAGACAGTGGTCCGTCCGCTCAGTCCCTCCTCCATAACACGGTATTCTTCACCCAGATACTTTTCCAGAAGGCAGGGCCAGCGTTCCTCCTCGCTGAAACGTCCGCCTGTTTCCGAACAGTACCCATGTGTATTGGAATCTCCGAAAGCTACAATTGTTCTTTTCATTCTGACTTGTTCTCCTGAAATAGATTGTCTTACCAGTTTCTGGTTTCTTCCACCGCGCCGCGGATATCCTTATAAAGCTGTATGATGGCAGGATCCTTTTCGTCCACGGGAAGGAATGGAAGCCGGGGTTCCCCGATGTCCACGCCGTCCATGCGGATGATGGTCTTGCATGCGCCATACATGGAAGGGAAGGAGCACAGGCGGTATATAAAATCAGTCACCATGATCTGCAGCTTCTGCGCCTTTTTAATCTCTTCCCGGCCAATCAGCTCATCCAGCTTCAGATACAGCTCCGGCATGGCTCCGTAGGTCCCTCCGATGCCTGCGTCAGCCCCCATAAGACGGCCGGCCAGGTACTGTTCGTCGGAACCGCTGAAAACGATGAAGTCTTTGCCGCCCGCCTGCTTGAACCGGAGGATATCGTGACAGGGCTCTGAAGAACATTTTACTCCGGCTACCCTCTCGTTGGCAAGCATACGACCGAATAATCCCATGGAAAGGTTAAAGCCCGTGAGCTGAGGAATGTTGTAAATAAAAAACGGCAGATCCGCCGCCTCGGTGATGGCCGTCCAATGGCGGTATACACTTTCTTCACCCAGCCGGTAATAGACACTGGGAACTGCGCTTGTAGCGTCTGCGCCGGCTTTTTCCGCATGGCGGGCCAGCTCCGCGGAATGTCTCGTATCCGGGCAGCCCACATGGACAATAATGGTCATGGCATCGCCCGCTTCTTCCTTTACAGCCTCCACCACGGACATCCTCTCCCGGCTGTCCAGCAGGAACCCTTCCCCCGTGCTGCCGCATACATAAAGACTCCTGACTCCCTTTTCGATATAATAGCGCGTGAGTTTTCTGGCAGCAGCCAGATCCACATCGCCATTCGGGGCAAAAGGAGTATTGAGTGCCACGGTTACATTGCGGAATCGCGATACATCATATTTTGACATGTTTTTTCCCTCTTTTCCTTCCAATGCAAAAGATTGACTTTGTTCTGACAAAATCATATCATTTTATATAGGAACAGACAAGAAAAAATGAAAAATATTTTCATAATATTAAAAATAATAAAAAAAGTTGCCAAAAGCTATTTCCCGGTGTAGCATAAGGAGAAGAAAGAGGAGACAGAAAAATTGAGTAAGGATAATTTCGTTCTGCAAATCAAGGCATCATACAATCAGTTTACCAGGGCCGAAAAGAAGGTTGCGGATTATGTGCTGGATAATCAGGAGAAGGTCCTGTACATGTCCATTACGGATTTGGCGGATGCCTGTGAAGTGGGAGACGCCAGCGTATACCGCTTCTGCCGGACCATGAAGCTGCAGGGATATCAGGAATTCAAAATGAAGCTGTCCTTAAGCCAGGCGGCTTCGGAAGGCTTCGGAACCGAAGCCGGGAGAGGCCGGGAGGACAGCTTCGGCGCCATGGCGCAGAGAATCATGGAACAGCATATAAGCGCCATCAGGGAAACCTATATGCTGCTGGAGAGAGAAACCTTCAGCAAGGTGATTTCCATGTTTGAAGCAGCCGGACGCATCCATTTTTTCGGAATAGGAGACAGCCTTCTGACGGCGGAGGAGGCCAGGAACAAATTCCTGCGCCTGACCAACAAGGTCAGCTGCATTACCGATCCTCATATGCAGTCCATGGCGGCGTCCCTTTGTACACAGGATGACCTGATCATTATTATTTCCTATTCAGGCGCTACCAAGGATAATATCCATGTGGCGAAGCTTGCCAAAGAGGCCGGGGCAAAGATTGTATGTATCACGCATTTCCGCAAATCCCCGCTGACGGAATACTGCGATGCGGTACTTCTGTGCGGATCCAACGAAGCCCCGCTGGAAGGCGGATCCATGAAGGCTAAAATGAGCCAGCTCTATCTTGTGGACATGCTATACCAGGAATATTACGAAAGAAATTTCGAAGAATGCAAGCGGAACAACGAAATTACCTCCCGGTCCGTGGTGGAAAAATTATTTTAATCTTCGCTAAATTACAGCAACTGACAGTTTTTTAGCTGTTATGGCAATTTTATAGTATATTATGACCAATTTCTTAAAATATTCGAAATTTTGTTTGTTTTTTAAAAGAAATGTTGCAAAATGAAAGGTAAATAGTGTACAATTAACAATGCAAAACCTTAGGGTTAAAAGGTAATGGAGGGATTTGAAATGACCAAAGCACAGATCTTGAAAAAAGAAATTTTAAGCCAGTACAGAAGCGTAAGGCAATTTGCATTAGAAATGCAGATCCCTTACAGCACACTGGTGACGGCACTGGAAAGAGGCATTGATGGGATGGCCTACGGTACCGTTATCAAAATGTGCAACAAGCTTAACCTGAATCCGGTAGACTTCAGTTCTCTGGAAAGAGACACTACCATCAGCGAGCAGCTTCTCGAAAACCGCGTAATGCAGTATTACGTAAAGCTGAACCAGGAAGGCAGGGACAAGATCCTTGGACTGATGGACGACTTTGTACAGATTAAGAAATACAAAGCAAAATAATGAAGGAGAGATTCCATGCATTATGATTATCTGATTGTGGGAGCCGGGCTTTTCGGAGCCTGTTTTGCACACGAGATGTACGGACGCGGTAAACGCTGCCTGCTGATTGACAAAAGAGACCATATTGCCGGAAATATCTACACGGAAGAGAGTATGGGCATCCAGGTACATAAGTACGGTGCCCATATTTTTCATACCTCCGACAAGGAAATATGGGACTATATAGGGCAGTTCGCAGAGTTTAACAACTATATCAATTCACCCATTGCGGTGTATAAGGACGAGCTTTATAACCTGCCCTTTAATATGAACACCTTCAGTAAAATGTGGGGAATCCGCACACCGGCGGAAGCACAGAAAATAATTGCCGGCCAGATAGCCAGCCTGAATATCGGGGAACCCCGCAATCTGGAAGAACAGGCGCTTTCCCTGGCAGGCAAAGACGTATATGAGAAATTGATCAAAGGATATACCCAGAAACAGTGGGGAAGGGACTGCAGGGAGCTGCCTGCTTTTATCATTAAGCGCGTTCCCCTTCGGTTCCGGTACGATAATAATTATTTCAATGATCCCTATCAGGGGATTCCAAAAGGCGGCTATACGGCAATAGCGGCCAAAATGCTGGAGGGTACCGAAGTACGCACCGGCATAAGCTACAGGGAGTTTCTGAGGGATAACAGGGAAAAGCAGTCTCCGGATACATGGGATAAAGTATTGTATACCGGAATGATCGATGAGTATTTTGATTTCCGTCTGGGAGCGCTGGAATACCGTTCCCTCCGTTTTGAGACGGAGGAGCTTCCTGATGAGGATAATTTCCAGGGGAATGCGGTAGTGAATTATACCGACGAAGCCGTTCCCTATACGAGAATTATCGAACACAAGCACTTCGAATTCGGGACACAGCATGGGACTGTGATCACAAAGGAATATCCTGCGGAATGGAAACCGGGGGATGAGCCTTATTATCCCGTGAATGATGACAAAAACATGGCGCTGTATGCCGGATACCGGGAATTGGCACAGCAGGAAAAGAATGTGCTTTTTGGGGGAAGGCTGGGGCAGTACCGCTATTATGACATGGATAAGGTTCTGAGGGCGGCCCTTGATATGGTGGCGGAAGAGCTATGAATATTTATTATCAGGATATCCTGGAAAGGATACGCCTCCACTATCAGGAAATGACGGATACGGAGAAGCTGATTGCGCGTTTCTTTCTGGACAACCAGAAAAAACAGGATTTTTCGGCAAAAATCTTAAGCAGGCAGCTGCATGTCTCTGAAACCGCCCTGTCCCGGTTTGCCAAGAAAATAGGCTTTTCCGGCTACCGGGAATTTCAGTATATGTATGAAATAAATTTTCATATGCCCAAATATACCAATGATGATGTGGTGCAGAAAATCCTTGATACGTATCAGAAGCTTCTCCAGGGATTTAACGGAAAGCTTGAGATGGATAAAATAAATGCTTTCTGTCAGTCGCTGTCCAAGGCGGAACGGGTTTTTATTTTCGCATTGGGGAGCTCCGCCTGCGCGGCATCAGAGTTCAAGCTGCGTTTTATGAGACTGGGCCTCCAGGTGGAGGTGATCGATAATCCCCACCTGATGCAGATGCAGGCGGTTCTTGCAAGGCCGGAGGATCTGGTGATCGGCATGAGCCTGAGCGGCGAGACGAGAGAGGTGCTGGGAGCGCTGAAGGCGGCAAAGCTGCGCAATGTGGGTGTGACTCTGATCACATCCAACCGCAGAAAACAGCTTCAGGAGCTGTTCCGGCATGTGCTGATTATACCGTCCATTGAGGGCCTGTCCCTGGGGGATAATATCTCTCCCCAGTTTCCGCTGCTCATATTGACAGATATCATCTACAGCTGTTATATGGGAATGGATTCCAACTACAAGACGGCATTGCTGCAGGATACGCTTTCGGCGATCCAGGCAGAGGAGCCGAATGACAGAATCGTGTTTTAACAAGAATAGCTGCAGTCGGTTATGGCTGATTAAAACTGCTGTTCCGGAGAAATCCGGGCAGCTTTTTTTGTGCCCGGATGCAAAATAAAAAAAGCGGCGGGTGCGGATTGAAAAAACATAAAATATACAAAATCACCAAAAATATTTAAAAAATGAAGGCTTAAAAAGACATAACGTAAAATATTTGAATTGAAATTTCTAAAGGAACGCAGTGAATTGTAATAAAAACCTGAAATTAATATAATAAACCTATGGAATCCTTCGGTAAAAGAAGGAGCGTTGCAAAAGCCGTCCGTAATCAGGTGGATGTGAGAAGAAAGGGGATAACATGTCAGAGAAAATAAGTCAGATATATAAGAAGCTTATTGTATCCTGTCAGGCACTTCCGGATGAGCCGCTGCACTCTTCCTTTATCATGGGAAGAATGGCAAAGGCTGCAAAGGAAGGAGGCGCCTGTGGTATCCGGGCTAACAGCAGGGAAGATATTGAAGAAATTAAAAGAAATGTGGAGCTTCCCATAATAGGAATTGTAAAAAAAGAGTATGCGGACAGTCCGGTTTACATAACTCCCACAATGCGGGAAGTGGATGCCCTGGTGGAGGCGGGAGCTGATATTATAGCCCTGGATGCCACCGGATCCAGGCGGCCGGGCGGTGTCCTTCTGGATGATTTCGTGGAGGAAATCAGAAACAGATATCCCGGACAGCCTCTGATGGCGGACTGCTCCACCGTGGAGGAGGTGCTGCATGCGGATCGGCTGGGCTTTGATTTTCTGGGAACCACCCTTGTAGGCTATACGGAGCAGAGCGCGGGAAAGCAGATAGAAGAAAATGACTTTGAAATCATAAGGCAGATACTGGAAAAGGTAAATCATCCCGTGATTGCGGAAGGAAACATCAATACCCCGCAGAAGGCGAGAAGAGTTCTGGAAATCGGCTGCTACAGCGTGGTGGTGGGATCTATTATTACAAGGCCGCAGGTGATAACAAGAACCTTTACGGAAGAGATTGATAAGCTTGCGATGGCGCAGGAATAAAAAGAAGAGGAATCTGATATGATACTTGGAAAATTAAAAAATATAGGAAGATATGCCGGGCTGTACGCTAACCTGGATAAGGCAATCCGTTTTCTGGAGGAGAATAACCCCATGGATTTTGAGGCCGGCAGCTATCCGATTGACGGCGATGAAGTTTATATGAACCGGTTTGATTATTGGACGGAGCCGGAGGGAGAAATTTTTGAGGGGCACAGGGATTACCTGGATATCCATATCGCGGCGGACGGATGTGAATATCTGTGCTGCGCCCCTGCGGAGGAGCTTCAGGTGAAGGAGGCTTACAGCAGGGAGGGTGACTGCTGTCTGTATACGGGAAAGCCGAAGGTGAGATTTCTGATGGGGGAGGGGGATTTTGCCATATGCTTTCCGGAGGATGCCCATATGCCCAAAGTAAGTACAGGAAAGCCGGAATATGTCCGAAAGGCGGTTATTAAAGTCAGGCTGCGGCAGGAGGCGGAATGAAAGAATATGTGTGTGTAGATATCGGGGGAACCGCAATGAAGTACGGGGTTGTGCAGGAGGAAGGTAAATTCCTGGAGACTGGCGAAATCCCGACAGAGGCCTGGAAGGGCGGGCCGGGCATTCTGGAAAAACTGGAGCAGATCTGCGAAGAGGCCGGAAGGAGGCATCATCTGTCGGGAATCTGCATTTCCACCGCCGGCATGGTGGACTGCGAAAAAGGGGAAATTACTTTTTCAGGCCCTCAGATACCGGATTATGCGGGAACCGGCTTGAAAAAAAGGATGGAAGAGAGGTTCGGCCTTCCCTGTGAGGTGGAAAATGACGTGAACTGTGCAGGGCTGGCAGAATGTCTTGCCGGAGCGGCAAAAGGATGCGCTTCTGCCGTATGCCTGACCATCGGGACCGGTATCGGGGGCGCCATTCTGTTTCATGACCGGGTTTATCATGGCTTTTCGGGAAGCGCCTGCGAGGTGGGATATATGAATATTCCCGGCGGGATGTTCCAGGATCTGGGATCCGCCGGCGCTCTGCTTTCCAGGGTGGCCGGAGAAAAAGGGCTGGCTGCTGCCGATATAGACGGGAAATGGGTTTTTGAACAGGCGGAAGCGGGAGACGGCTGCTGTATACGGGCAATTGATGAGATGGCGGATGTCCTCGGGACAGGGATCGCCAATATCTGCTATGTACTGAATCCGGAGATCGTGGTCCTGGGAGGAGGTATCATGTCCAGGAAGGAATATCTTCTCCCCCGCATACAGGCCGGCCTTAAAAAGCATCTTCTGCCGGCAGTCCGGGAGAAAACCAGGATCGCTTTTGCGCAGAACGGGAACCAGGCAGGCATGCTTGGGGCTTTTTTTCATTTTATGGCAAGACATTGAAAAAAATACTTGCACGCGGGAGGCTGCGGTAGTATACTGACTTTCCTTCTCTCAAAAAACGGGAGATGAAAAATGGAAAAGGAAGGTGCTGTGTATGAGTATGCTATGCGTGGATAAGGATATTAAAGCCGCGGTTTTTGATGTGGATGGTACGCTGTATGATTACAGGAACGGCTGTGTACCCCATTCGGCGATAGACGCGGTGGCGCGTCTGAAGGAAAAGGGTTATTTTATCATTGTTGCCACGGGCAGGACGATGGCCATGCTGAATCCGCAGATTACAGAGGAATTGGCTCCGGATTATTATATTCTGTCCAATGGGGCGCTGGTGTCCGACAGAAACAGCCTGATATTTTTTTCAAACCCCTTTTCCAGAAAAGAAACGGATTTGCTGGTGGACCTGACAAACGCTTACGGAGGGGCCATGATTTTAAAATACCAGAATGAAAACTGCATTTATTTCGATTATGAGGCGGGAAGAAAGCTGTGGGATGTGGGGCCCGGAATGGTGGAGGAACAGACCTTTTTTGACGAAAAACACAAGACACACAACCGAAAGCTGCCGATAGGAATCAGCATATATGGGGACGGGGAACTGAAACAGGAAATACAGCGGTTTTTTACCGTGGATGAATTTAAGGATGCCCACGGGATTGACGTAATGCGGGAAGGCGTCCACAAAATGGCAGGGCTGAAACGGCTTCTCAAAGGGCTGGGGCTTGGGCCGGAAAATATCATCGCCTTCGGGGACAGTGGGAACGATGTGGAGATGATAACCCAGGCGGCCATAGGCGTGGCGATGGGAAATGGGAAAAAGGAACTGCAGCAGGCCGCCGATTATGTAAGTCCCTGCTCCTGGGAGGACGGAATCGCGGAGGCTCTGCATACCCTGCAGCTGATTTGAAAAAAAAAATTTGTGAGGAGGAAATATGGAAGAAAAGCTCCACTTGTTATTTGATTCGGGATTTATAAAGAGCTATGGAAATATGGAACCGGTTTTGGGAAAGCCGGAAAAGGCGGCTCAAAACCCTCTTTTTAGGAACGACAGCAGGAAGAAAACGGGGGTTATTCCACAGAATGACCCGTGGAAATATCAGATCTACTGCAGCTATCCCAACATATTCCGGGATCCCGTCCTGCGCCGGTACCGGTGTTATTATACGGTTTTGCTGGAGACGGAGGAGGGAAAAGCCGGAACGAAAACGGAGCGCGGCTCCGGCCTGATTACGGCGTTAGCCTATGCGGAATCCGAAGACGGCCTGCACTGGGAACGCCCGGCGCTCGGCCTTGTGGAGTTCCGGGGCGGCAGGGAGAACAATCTGCTCCGCCTGTATGCCCACGGAAGCAGTTTGTTTTATGATTACAGCGAAGAGCGGGCGGACAGGCGGTACAAGCTGTTTACCAGGGATGACAGAAATCCCGTCGGAATGTGCGTGGCGTTTTCGGAGGATGGCCTTCGGTTCGGTGATTATATCCCGGCGGGAATCGAAGAGAGAATTATCGGCGATACCCATAATTTCTGTTCCTTTGATGCCGAAAAAGGAGAATACTTCCTGACAACCAGGGCCTTCAGCAATAAGAACCGCCTGGTGATGGCCTGCTCCAGCCGGGATTTCATTCACTGGTCCGGAGCGAAACAGATTTTCAGAGGGGACACCCCGGAGGATCAGTCCTACTCCATGCCCGTGTTCTCTTATGCCGGACTCTGGTTCGGGCTCGTTTCCATCTATCATGGAGGGGACATGGATTCCCCGCTTTATGATAAGGTGGAATGCGAATTAGTCTATGGCACGGACAGAGAGAGCTTCAGCCGGGTTGTTCCCCATGAGAGCTTCCTTCCGCTGGGCAGCGGAAAGGATGCATACGATGACGGCTGCATTTACTGCGCGGCCCCGGTGGAGCATGAAGAGGAGTTCCTTTTTTATTACACAGGGGGAAACGGAAAACATACCGGCTTTAAAAATGCATCCCTGCAGCTGGCGAGTCTGAAGAAATCCCGTCTGGCAGGAATGGCGCCGAAGGATAGGGAGAGGCCGGGCCGTCTGACCACCTTGCCCATGCCGCTGAAGGGACAAAAGCTGCTGCTGGATTCCGAAAGGGAGAGGGGTGGATATATTTGCTGCAGACTCCTTGCTGCAGACGGGAAAGTGACGGCAGGCTTCGATTTTCAGGATTTTGACAGGCCTTCGGAGAAAAACGGGGAATGGACGCTCACATGGAACGGACAAAAGTCCCCGGCGGTTCCGGGTGATTATATGCTGGAGTTCACAGTTTATAAGGCGGCAGTTTATCAATTGAAGGAAGTGTGGGAGGCATGAAAAAATATTTATTTCTGGACAGGGGATTATTTAACGGCAGATATATGACCAATGCAAAAGTGGAGCTGGCGTCCATACAAAAAGAGGGAACTGTTTTTTTCAGGGAAGATTTCTTTGCTGATCCGCCCAGAAAGTGGGAGGTGCGTTATGATAACGGATATCCCAATGTGTTGTATGACAGCAAAGAGAAGATATACCGGTGCTATTATACCTTGTTCATCCATGACAGGGACAGCGAGAATACGCCGCTGAAGGAGCGGGCGGCGAAAACCTATGTCCCCGGCTCCGATCGTGTGACGGCCCTGTGCTACGCCTGTTCCACAGACGGAATCCACTGGGAAAAGCCGGAACTGGGGCTGGTGGATTTTAAGGGAAACAAACGGAACAATATCCTGTATGCCTATGTCCATGGAACCGGCGTTTTTCTGGATGAGGAAGAGCCGGATCCGAACCGGCGCTATAAGCTGGTGACCAAGGTGGATTATGCCCCCGGGTGCGGTTATATGGCCGTTGGCTTCTCCGCCGACGGCATTCATTTCGGGGAACTGAAAAAATGGACAGGCGGCCAGCCCCGGGCGGATACGCATAATTTTGTGTTCCGGGAGGAACGGACAGGAAGATTTGTGCTGATTACACGGGTATGGAAAAACGGGCAGCGTATCGCGGCAAGATGTGAGAGCTCAGATTTCCTGAACTGGACGGAGCCGCAGGAAATATTCCGCGGACGGGGATTTGAGGATCAGATATATTCCATGCCGGTTTTCCGTTATAACGATATTTATCTGGGAGTCCCTTCCGTTTACCATGAAGGGGATACGGCGGATAAGGATTATGATACGGTGGATTTGCGGCTGGCCTGGTCTGTCGATACATTGGACTGGGAAGAAGCGGCCTTCGGAGAAAATTTTATGGATCGGGGAAAGGGAACCTATCCTGATGGTGAATTTGACTGCGGATGTATCTATTCCAGCGCGCCGGTTCCCATCGGTGACAGGCTCTATTTTTATTATATGGGAGGGAACGGGCGGCATACGGACTACCGCGAAACATCCTTCTCCAGAGGATATATCCCAAAAGACTGTTTCGCGTATTACAGGCAGAAGGATCCCATGCGGGAGGCTGTGCTTTCTGCCAATCCCTTCTTTTTCAGGAGCAGCAGATTAGAGTTTCTTACGGAAAGAGGGCGTTCAGGCAGTATTTTGGCGGAACTGACAGATGAGTCGGGAAGAATCTGCCTTACAGGGAAAACGGAGGATTCGGGAACTGAGCCGGAAGGGAATGCCGGTTCCGGAGAACCCCGCTGGGAAACCGTTTTATGGGATGGAACTATTCCGGAGGAAGGGAAAATCTATACCCTCCGCATTCGTTTTTCAGATGTATTTCTTTACGGAATGCGGGGAGATATGGAAGCGGCCGGAAATAAATAGGAGTGAATGGGAGGCTGGCAATGTTCGGATTAGAGGATATGAAGAAAATAGTCTATGGGGGACTTGTAAGGGAGAAGGAAACAGGGGCCTTCACCTTTTCCAGAATGACGGTAAAACAGTATGGATATTTTACAAGGGAGGAGGATGCGCGTTTCCTGGTACGGATGGGGTGTACCGCCGGAATCTGCATGGATTTCTACACGGACAGCGGCAGCCTGGAATTTGATTATGAGATTTCCGGGATGTCGGACAGGGATATCGTCCAGCTGGATATCTGCCAGAACGGCGTCAGAACAGGAGGCCCTGCACAGAAACCGGGAAAGGATACAGTCGGCAGTATCCATCATAGGATTGACAGGGACGGCCACCGCTGGAACCGCATTACAGTATGGCTTCCTTATATGAGCAGCATAGCTTTAAAAAATATAAGCCTTGCGCCCGGCGCTTCCCTATGCACGCTGGAGGAGGGGACGCCTGACGGGGATTTCCCGGGAAGGATCCGTAAAAAGCTTTTATGCTACGGGGATTCCATCACCCAGGGATATGATGCCCTTCATCCGTCCCAAAGCTATGCTGTGCGCCTGGCCCGCTATTTTGACTGGGAGCTGTGGAATGCGGGCCTGAGCGGTTATATTTTCGACGCCGGCCTGCTGGATGACAAGCTTCCCTTCCGGCCTGATATAGTGACGGTGGCGTTCGGAACCAATGACTGGAATTGGGCGGAATCGAAGGAAGAGGCTGTCCGGAATGCAGAAAGGTATTTTGATAAAATCATGGAATTGTATCCCGGCCGTCCGATCTTTTACTTCTCTCCGCTGTGGAGGAAAGACACGGGCGTACCCACGAAAGCCGGAGAGTTCAGGCCGTTCTGTCTCGCTTTGCTCAATGCGGCCAAAGAGAGGGGAATAGAAACCATTGACGGGTATCTTGCGGCCCCTCACAAAGAGGATGCCCTGGCGGACGGGATCCTTCATCCAAATGATGAAGGGATGGCATGTTACAGCGAATATGCGGCAAAAATATTTATGAAATACGGTCTGACGGAAGATTTTTGGCCGGGGTGGTTTGCGTGCAGGTATTAAGGGAAAAAGCCGGTGAAAAGGGGCGGAATCCATATTATGGAAATGGGGTTGTGAAAATGCACAAACGGCTGGTTGGAACACCTCAATAATGTGCAGACATATGTGGAAAATAAACAAAAATATCTTGCAATATAAATGTATTTTATGTGCAGCATGCACATAAAAATGGGTTCAAAAAACAGGCATTATAATTGACATATGAAAAAAGTATGGGTTATCATTAGTACATCAACAGAAGAAAAAAAGTAAAAGGAAGGGAAAAAGGAGGAAAAAGAATGAATAAGTTGTGGAAGAAATTGATGGCGGCTGTCTGCTGTACAACATTGGTAATAGGTCTCAGTGCCTGCGGCGCGAAGGACAGTCCGGCAGCGGATAAAGGAAGCCAGGCGGCAGAGGATGCCGGGAAGGAAAGTATGGCAGAGAACACGGGGGATTCCCTGCTGACAGAGCCCGGAACCTATCCCATTGTAACGGAACCGGTAACCCTGAAGATAATGATTATGTCAAAGCCTTATATTGAAGATTACAATACCAACGATTTCACAAAGTACATGGAAGACTTAACGGGAATCAATCTGGAAATCGAAGCGGTAAGCTATGAGGATTCCCAGGAAAAGATAAACCTGGCGATGGCCGGCGGTGATTATCCTGACGTATTTATGACACTGGAGCCTGATGTTGTTAAATATGGCGTGAAAGAGGGAATGCTTATTCCGCTGGATGATTTAATTGAAAAGAACATGCCTAACTTTATGGCAAATGCTTCTTATACCCTGGATTCCATCAGGCAGAGTGATGGAAAAATCTACGGACTGCCTTCTATTAATGAAGCCTATCATGTAATGTATGGAAACAAGATGTGGATGAATTCCTACAAGCTGAACGAAATGGGGTTAAGCGTACCGACAACTACACAGGAATTCTATGACGTGTGCAAGGCTTATCTTGAGAAAAATCCCAATGGAGTAGCGATAGGCGATATGAATGACAATGCGGCGATTAACTGGCTCATGAACGCCTTCATCCTCACACCGGATGATCCGCATGGTTCCCATGATAAGACCAATTCCGCCAAGTGTATTGTATCTCCTGACGGAAAGGTGATTTCTGCAGCCACACAGCCTCAGTTTAAGGAAGGGCTTAAATATATCAAGAGTCTTTATGATATGGGCGCATTTTATGAAGGAAACTTTTCCAATACGGAAGACGGCCTGCGTTCCCTGATTAATCAGGATGGAGAACCGGTATTGTTTTTCCCCCATCTGTATTCCGCCAAATATATAGATTCTACTGCAAGCAATGAAATGTATCGTCATTATGAGGCCCTGTCGCCTGTTGAAGGGCCGGAAGGGGTACGGGTAACTCCTTATTACTATAACGATGGTTTATATGAGAACCGTTTTGTCATTACCGACAAATGTGAAAATCCCGAAGTCGCTTTACGCTTTATTGACTGGTTCTATCAGCCCAAGAGTTATGTTATGGCCCAGTACGGTACGGAAGAAGGCGTAGATTATATCTGGGAACCGGAAGGAGAGGTTGGCGTTAACGGAAAGCCTGCCATGTATACACTCCTGAATGGCTACACAACGGACGTGCAGAATCACGACTGGCAGGTGACGAGCCTTTTCTATGGCCCCTCCGACGTACGTCTCGGGGAATCAGCGGCGGCGGATCTGGATAAATACGATCCCACAGCCCTGGAAAAATTCCTTTATGAGGAAACCAAAGAGAAAATGGAGCCTTATGCTCCGAAGAAAGGCGATTACAACATCCTTCCTATCATGCATCTGACGCCGGAAGAACAGGATGAGGTAGCAGTTCCTCTGGTAGAGGTGAGCAATTATATCAAAGAAAGCCAGGTTGCTTTCATCACAGGAAAGATGGATATTGACAAGGACTGGGATTCTTATGTAAGTCAGCTTGACAGCCTTGGATTACAGCAGATTCTTGATGTGTATCAGCAGGTAATAGACAGGTAAGAGGTTAGGGGGCGGCTGCCCCCTTCCCTGTTGTTCGGAAAGGAGTGGCCATGGCAGCAGCAGTAAAAAAGAAAAAAGTAAAAGGATCCACATGGCAGTTTTGGGCGATCATTTTAATTCCCCTGATTATCATTATGGTGTTTAACTATCTCCCCATGCTGGGAATAGTCATTGCCTTTAAGGATTACAGTCCAAGAAAAGGAATTATGGGAAGTGATTGGGTCGGATTGAAATATATTATGCAGTTTCTGACGTCACCTTCCAGCGTTAAGGTTATACGCAACACATTTATACTCGGTTTTTACCAGCTTGTTTTCACGTTTCCCATTCCTATTATTCTGGCAATTGCATTAAATGAGTGCCGCCGGGTGCGATTTAAAAAATTTGTACAGATGATAACTTATGCGCCCTATTTTATATCTACAGTTATTCTGGTCGGTATCCTTATGCAGGTAACGGATATGAGAACCGGAATCATGAACCGGATTATCGGTATATTCGGCATTGCCCCGATTAACTTTTTCGGTGACAAGGATATGTTCAGAGGGGTATTTGTAGGCAGCGGAATTTGGCAGACCATGGGATATTCGGCAGTTATTTATATTGCCTCCTTGGCCGGAGTAAGTCCGGAGCTGAAAGAGGCGGCTATCTGTGACGGCGCATCAAGAATGCAGCGGATCAGGCATGTGGATATCCCTGCTATTTTCCCTACTATCGTAACCATGTTTATTTTCAACTGCGGGAATATTATCAACATTGGATTTGAGAAGGTTTATCTGATGCAGAACAGCGTGAATCTTCCCAAATCGGAATTGATTGCCACGTTCGTGTACAAGGTGGGCTTATCCAACGGGAATTATTCCTTTGCAACGGCAGCAGGTCTTTTTAATTCGGTGGTCAGCTTTGTGCTTCTGGTTTTTGTGAATCAGATATCGAAAAAGCTTACCGATACCAGTTTGTTTTAGGAGGAGTGGATTATGAATAAAATGGGTTCTTTTAAAACAGCGGGAACAAAAGACAAAATTTTTATTATCTGTGATTACGCACTGCTGATATTTGTGTGCCTGATCGTTATTTTCCCGCTGATGTATGTCGTCAGCGCATCCTTCTCCGATCCCAGCGCGGTGGTTAACGGGAAGGTTTGGATATGGCCTGTAAATCCTACGCTCAAAGGTTACCAGGCAGTGTTTAAAAACCCTAAAATCTGGACTGGTTTTTTGAATTCCTTTTTTTATGTTATCGTGGGAACGACAATAAATATTGTGGTAACGGTGGCCTGTGCGTATCCTCTTTCCAGAAAAGAATTTACAGCCAGAAATGTGATATCCGCCCTTGTTGTTTTTACCATGTACTTCAGCGGCGGATTGATTCCTACCTACCTTCTTGTAAAAAATCTGGGGATTCTCAACACCAGATGGGCCCTTCTTCTGCCTGTGGCGTTAAGCCCCTGGAATATGATCCTGTGCAGGACCTATATGGTAAATTCCATACCGGATGAGCTTTATGAGGCGGCTTCCCTGGACGGCTGTTCGCCCTTCGGTTACCTGGTCAAGGTAGTGGTTCAGCTCTCCAAACCCATCCTCGCAGTGCTTGTCCTGTATTACGGAGTGGGACACTGGAATGCATATTTTAATGCAATGGTGTACCTGAAGGATCAGAATTTATGGCCATTGACGCTGTTCCTGCGTGAAATATTGATAAACAGCGTGGTGGATCCTACTATGCTGAGCGATGTCTCGGCGGCGGAGGCAGCCAGAGGCCTGACGGATCTGCTGAAGTATTCCGTAATTGTGGTGGCGTCGGTACCGATGCTGTTGATTTATCCTTTTGTGCAGAAGTATTTTGTACAAGGCGTTATGATTGGCGCAGTAAAGGGCTGATTTAGCAGGAAAAGAGGAAGAAGAGAGGAGAATAAAATGGGAGCAATCAGCAAGGCGGAATATGAGAGGCAGGTTTCCGCCACCAGAGATGAGAGAATGAAATGGTGGAGGGATGCCAGATTCGGTATGTTTGTCCATCTGGGCCTTTATTCCGTATACGGAAAACATGAATGGGCGATGGCGATGGAAAACTGGCCGCCCGAGGAATATGCCAAATTTGCGGACGGCTTTCTGCCCAAAGAGGGCTGCTGCAGGGAGTGGGCCAGGCTGGCAAAGAGTGCGGGGATGAAATACATGGTGCTTACGACAAGGCATCATGAGGGCTTCAGCCTTTGGGATTCCCAAGTGAATCCCTTTAACAGCATGAATTACGGCCCGAAAAGGGATATTGTGCGGGAATTTGTGGATGCCTGCCGGGAATTCGGCCTGAAGGTGGGCTTCTACTCCACCCTGATGGAATGGAAGCATCCGGACAGCGGCAGATGCGCCTATGATTCCCAGGCCAGAATCCGTTTCAATAAATATATTATGGAGCTGAACCGGGAACTGATGACCAATTACGGGAAAATCGATGTGCTCTGGTACGATGTGCCCCAGCCGATGGAATCCCACGAAGGCTGGAATTCCCTGGAGCTGAACCAGATGGTGCGTTCCCTCCAGCCCGATATTATCATCAATAACCGCAGCAGGCTGGATGAAGATTTCCAGACGCCGGAGGGAAAGATTGTCCCTGCCGGAAGGGATTGGGAGGCCTGCATGACCTTTAACGGCATAAGCTGGGGGTACCTGGATTCCGGGCGGGTGCGTCCCTACAGCCATTCGGCCCAACAGATTGCCAGAATGCTTTATGAAGTGACCAAGGAAGGCGGAAACCTGCTTCTGAATATAGGGCCGAGGGCGGACGGAAGCATTCCCGAGGAGGCTGTGGAGCCTTTGCAGAAGGTGGGGAAATGGATTGAGAAAAACCACGGCTTCCTGTACGGCCGTAAGGACGCCAAACAGATCATCTATCATGGCAGCTCCAATGTGACCTTTGAAGGAAACAAAGCCCATGTATGGAATTTCTTCTGGCCGGAGCAGGATCATACCATTTATATTGCGGGAATCCAGAATAAGCTGGAGAAAGCTTATTTTCTGGCAAGCGGCACACCCATCGCGTTTGAACAGGATGAATACCGCATCACCCTGAAGGAACTGCCGGATGAGGAAGAGGATGAGCTGCTGGGAATCACAATGATCTGCCTGGAATTTGACGGGGAGGTCAGCTATTGGGGCAGCGGCTTCAGCCGCCATGCTACCAGATATCCCCAGCTGAACTGGGGAGAAGTATATGATCCTTCCTCCTTTCCCTGGCCAAGAGACCTGTAAGGGAAATATCCCGATTTGAATTTCGGATGAAATTACGGCACGGCTGAAAAAAAGATTGCACTTTTTCTCAGCCGTGCTATAATAATGCTTAAATAATTTGAATATCAAATTATTATAATTTCAAATAGTTAGAAAAACAAGTCATTCAGGAGGATTCCACATATGAATTGGGAACAGGCGAATAAAAATCTGGACGAAAGAAGACAGAAAGCTCTTTTAGGAGGCGGACAGTCAAAAATAGACAAGCAGCATGCGGGCGGAAAACTGACGGCAAGGGAGAGGCTTGATCTTTTATTTGACAAGGGAACCTTTGTGGAAACCGATGCTTTCATTGAGTCCAGAATCGATGATTTTGATCTGGATAAGAGAAGAGTGCCGGGAGACGGTGTGGTAACGGGCTACGGTTATGTGGACGGAAGGCTGGTATTTGCCGCCAGCGAGGACTTTACGGTTATCGGCGGCACTCTCGGAGAATATCATTCCATGAAGATCTGCCGTCTTCAAGATATGGCCATGGAAATGAAAGCCCCCCTTGTATGTGTGAATGACAGCGGCGGAGCCAGGATCGAGGAGGGAATCAGTTCCTTAAGCGGCTACGCGGGAATGTTCCTGCGCCATACCAAGGCTTCCGGCGTGATTCCCCAGATCGCGGTGATTCTGGGCCCCTGCTCCGGCGGCGCCTGCTATGCGCCCGCCATCTGTGATTTCATTTTCATGGTGAAGGATACCTCCAAGATGTTCATAACCGGCCCCAATGTGGTGAAAACGGTTATCAATGAAGTGACCACTGTGGAAGAGCTGGGCGGAGCCGAGGTCCATGCGAAAAAAAGCGGTGTTTCCCATTTCACTTATGATACCGAAGGGGAATGCCTGATGGGAGTGCGCAAGCTCCTGAATTATCTTCCCTCCAATTTTGAGGAAAAAGCGCCAGTCATCAGACTGGAAGAAAAAAAGGCGCTTTCCCGCAATGTTAACAAGGTACTGGAGCATGTGGGCAGCCTGGGCCGGAAAATACACAGCAGCAAGAAAAGCGGTGATAACCCATGCGCGGATCTGCAGAGCATTGTGCCGGATAATTCCAGGCGTTCCTATGACGTGAAGGATGTCATTAGCCGGATTGCGGATAAAGGAAGCTTTTTTGAGGTACAGCAGGATTTTGCCGGGAATGTGGTGGTCGGATTTGCCCGTATGGACGGGGAAACCGTAGGCTTCGTGGCGAATCAGCCCGCGGTTATGGGCGGTTCCCTGGATTATCATGCATCTGACAAAATGGCCCGTTTTATCCGGTTCTGCGACTGCTTCGGCCTGCCTATCCTGACATTGGTGGATGTCCCTGCCTTCCTGCCGGGAACAGCCCAGGAACACAGCGGAATCATCCGCCACGGGGCCAAGGTGCTGTATGCCTATTCGGAGGCAACCGTTCCCAAGATTTCCCTGATTATGCGCAAGGCTTACGGCGGGGCGTACATCGCCATGAATTCCAGGGAAATGGGAGCCGATTATGTGTATGCATGGCCCATCGCGGAAATTGCGGTTATGGGCGCGGAAGGAGCCGTGAATATAGCATTCAAGAGAAAAATCAAGGCGGCTCCCGATCCGGAGGCCATGCGCGCCCAGTGCATCCAGGAATATGAGGAGCGCTTCCTCAATCCTTATGTTGCCGCTGCCAGAGGTTTTGTGGATGAAGTGATCAAACCCGAGGAGTCCAGAGAAAAACTGCTTGCGGCGCTGAAAGCATTCCGCGGGAAAAAGGAAGAGGCACCTAAGAAAAAGCATGGAAACATTCCTCTGTAAGAGGCCGAAAAATGTGTTGCGCTCCCGCCTTTCAACGGACTGCTGTATAAAAACGTTCTTCTTTTTTATAATTTAGTGCTTTATACTACAGAATAGCGAATTGCATTGCTTTTATGCATAAAAAACGGTATAAATATAATGTATGTAAAATGTCTTCCGGTAAGGAAAGACAACAGAGCGGCTAGTTGAAAGGGCGGGAAGAAATAATGGATTTTGGAGGGAGAACCGTATTTCCTCTGTCCCAGAGTCAGTTGAATATCTGGAATCTGGAACAGGCTTATCCGGGAACATCAATCAATCATATCAGCACAACGGTTACTATCCGTGGTAAAATTGATTTTGTGCTTTTACAGAGGAGTATCACCATGCTTCTGGAAGCCGATGCGACCCTGCGGACCCGGATTACGCTGCAGGGAGATAAGCCTGTGCAGTTTTTTGCCCCTTATAAAGAACAGACTTTTGACATCTATGATTTTTCCCATACAGATCAGGAGGGAATCGCCAGTTGGGAGACGGCGATGAGCAGGGAGGTGTTTCCGGTTCTGGATGCTCCCCTGTATCGTTTTTCCCTTTTCCGCACCGGCGAAAGCGCCGGTGGTTTTTTTATCAAACTTCACCATATTATATCTGACGGCTGGACTCAGATGCTGGTCTGCAACCGGATCAGCCGGACATACCTTGCCCTGCTTGCAGGAGAGGAGCCTTCCATGGGAGAAATCCCTTCCTATGAGCTGCATCTTCAGGAGGAAGAGGAGTATCTGGCGGGAAAGGCTTATCGGAAGGATGAGCGGTATTGGAGGGCGGAAGTGGAAAAAGCGGGGGAGCCTTCCGTCATCAAATCCGTGAAGAGTGCCGCGGTCAGTCCTGTGGGACAAAGGATGAGTTTCCGGCTTCCGCAGGTGCTCAATCATGCTATCTATCTGTATTGTCTGAACAACAGAGTTGCCCCCTTTGCTGTCTTTTATATGGCTCTTGCCATCTATTTCCGGCGTATCGGAGGCGCTTCCCGCTTTACGGTGGGCGTGCCTGTTTTTAACCGTTCCAGCTATACGCTGAAGCAGTGCAGCGGAATGTTTGTCAACACCCTTCCCTTTTATAATGAAATCCAGGACGAATGGAGTCTGAATCAGTTCAATGAGGAATTGATGGACGCCTGGTATGAGCTTCTGCGTCATCAGAGATTCCCTTTTTCCCATATCGTGGATCTGGCGGACAAGGATGGAAGACTGTTCCATATTGCGCTGTCCTATCAGGACAGTGTGGTTTATGAAAATAAGGACACCCGTGTGGTTTTTGACGGAAGATGGCACTACAGCGGCTATCAGGCGGAACAGCTGTGCATCCATCTGAGCAATATGGAAAGCCATAAGCAGTATTGCGTGGATTATGATTATCTTTCCCAGTTTTTTACCAGGGAGGAAATTGCAGGTTTCCATGAAAATCTGGTAAACATTCTCATGGAGGCCCTGCACAACCCGGACAAGCCCCTGTGCCGTCTGTCTGTGCTCGGCAGAGAGGAACGGGAGAAGGTCCTTTATACATTTAACAATACCGGCCGGTATATAGAGGAAACCGGGCTGTATCAGGTATTTGAACAGGCAGTAAATGAATATCCGCAGCGCGCTGCGGCTATTTTCCGTGGAAAAAGGCTGACCTATGAGCAGCTTGCGGAATGGGCGGGCGTTGTTTCCGACGGGCTGGAGCCGTTTTTCGGGGAAGAAAAGGGCGTGGCGGCCGTCCTTCTTCCGAGGCAGTTCCCTCTGCTGGCGGCAATGATGGGAACACTGCGGTCGGGCAATGCATATCTGCTTTTGTCCACGGAGCTTCCGGTAAAAAGGGTTTTATCCATTTATCAAAAAAGCGGCGCAGGCGTGCTGATCACCGATGAGGAAACGGCGGGACAGATGGGCCGGGAAGCGGAGGATATCCGGTTCCTGATCATGGACAGGCTTACCGGAAACGGTATGGGGAAAGCGCCGGCGAGGGCTAAATCGGAGGATCTTGCCTATGTGGTATATACCTCAGGAAGCACCGGAGAGCCAAAGGGAGTGGAAATCACGCAGAGAAGCCTTCTGAATCTGGTGAAAGCGATGGAGCCGGTTTACGGGAAAGGGGCGGTGCTTTCCGTATGCAATGTGGGCTTCGATGCATTTACTCTGGAAAGTACGGCGGCTCTTCTCAATGCGAGGACCATCATTCTGCCGGAGGATGAAGAACAGGAGTCCCCGCGCAGGCTGGCGGAGCTAATCACCGGGTATGCGGTGGGCTTCCTGTCCATAACGCCGTCCAGGCTCACGGCATTTCTGAAGGAACCTTCTTTTTACCGTGCCATGTACCGGATGGAAAGCATAGTCTGCGGCGGGGAGGCTTTTACCGGAGAGCTTCTTAAGCTGCTTAAAAATTGTACCTGCGCCCGGATTTATAATCAGTACGGGCCATCGGAAACGACCGTGGCGGTGAGCATGAAGGAGCTGGGCGATGCTTCGGCCATCACTGTGGGAAAACCGATGCCTAACTGCCGGATGTATGTGCTGGATCAATGGATGAATCCACAGCCTGTGGGTGTTTACGGACAGCTGTACATCGGCGGCGTCTGCGTGGGGAGAGGATACCGGAATGCCCCGGAACTGACGGAAAAAAGCTTTCTTGAGAATCCTTTTGAAGCCGGAGAACGGATTTATGCCACAGGGGATGTGGCGGCCTGGACTCCGGAGGGTGAAATCCTTCTGGCAGGCCGCCTGGACAGACAGGTGAAGCTGCGCGGGCTGCGTATTGAACCGCAGGAGGTGGCGGACTGCATTTCTTCCTATCCCGGTGTGAAGGAAGCGGCTGCAAGGGTGTGTCAGATGAACGGACAGATGGTCCTGGCTGCCTATTACTGCAGCGATACGGGGATACCGGAGATGGAGCTGCTTTCCTATGCGGCGGCTTATCTGCCTAAATATATGATCCCTTCCTTTCTTATCCGGCTTGACAGGCTGCCTCTGACGCCCAGCGGCAAGGTGGATGAAGAAAGTCTGCCCCTGCCCCGGGAGGATGTGCAGGTTTCCGCCGCCTCCGACGATATCCTTACCGGACAGGTGCTGGAGATTTTCAGGACGGTTCTGGAACAGCCGGAGATGGGAAAGGATAATGATTATTTCCTTTGCGGAGGCAATTCCCTGAATGCCATGGAGGTTCTGGCCCGGTTGGAGGATCTTACAGGAAGGCTGCTGCGCATTTCCGATCTGTATGCCTGCCGCAGCGCGGAACGGCTGTCCCGTTTTATCGGCGGGGAGCAGGAGACGGGAAGGGAAGAAAGGCATAAGGAGAAGCTGCGCCCGGCGCCGGAGCTTGACCGTTATCCGCTCACGCCCATCCAGCAGGGGATTTATGTACAGTCCTGTATGGACCCGGAGGGCTTTACCTATCATATGCCCGGCGCTTTCCGGATCCGCGGCGAAGTGGAACCGGAAAAGCTGGAGGAGGCGTTCCGTAAGGTGATTGCGGGCGATCGGATTTTCCGGACAGCCTTTGTGCAGGAGGACGACGGGATCTTTGCCCGTATCCGCAGGGAGGTTCCTTTTTCCCTTCCGGTTTTGCAGGGAAATTCCCTTGAGGAAGTGATGGAACAGATCCGCAGGCCCTTCTGTCTGGGAGAAGCGCCCCTGCTTCGGGCCGGACTGTGGCAGAATGGAGAGGAAGGCTGGTTCCTTTTGATCGATGTGCACCATATCATTGCGGACGGAATGAGTACGCCCATCCTTGCGAAGCGTCTGAGCCGTTATTATGAAGGAGGAGCACAGGAATATGAAGAACTGGGGTACCAGGATTATGCCTATGCCCTGTCTAACCGGAATAAAACGGATTGGGAAACGGACAGAAGGTACTGGAAGGAGCATTTATCGCCTCTTCCGGAACCTTTGCTGCTTCCCACAGACAAGCCCAGACCGAAAAATTTTGATTTTCAGGGCCATAATTATACCCACCGGATATCTGCCGAAATCACCCGGGAATGTACCAGGTGGTGCCGGGAAAACGGAATTTCCCCCTACATGCTGTTCCTGGGGGCCTACGGGATCCTGCTTTCTTCGGTTTCAGGGAAACGGGAGATCATGATAGGCACGCCTGCGGCGGGAAGAAACCACAGGGAGCTGCAGGAAATCTGCGGTCCCTTTATCAATACCATGCCGCTCCGCATTGCCGTCGATAAGGAAACGGAGCCTCTCCGTTATCTTCAGGATGTGAGGCAGGAGGTAACCGGTATGCTGGAGCATCCGGACTGTTCCCTGGAGGAAATGATTTCCATGCTGGGGCTGCCCAGAAGCTTTTCGGACAACCCGCTGTATCAGGCCGCTTTTTCCATGCGCCCTTTTGAAACGGGAAAGCTGGAGCTGGCGGGGATTCCCATGGAGTACGTGCCCGTTTTTACGGGAACAGCCAAAACAGAGCTGTTTATTGAGCTGGTGCTGGAGGAAGAAGAGTTCCGGCTTCAGTTTGAATACGCTTCATCCTTATTTGAGGAGGATACTGTCAGGCTTTATGGCAGGAGCATGGAGAGCATTGTCAGAGCGCTGGTGGACGGGGGAGCGGAAACAATCGGTGAGCTGCCGCTTATGGATGTATCCGATCGGATGGAGCTGTTTGAAATCCCGAATTACCGTTTTATGCCTTATCTGAATCAGCCCGTGCATCAGATGGTGAGGAACCGGGCCAGAATGTATCCCGGGGAAACGGCGGTCATTTACCATGGACAAAGGCTGACTTACAGGGAACTGGAGCAAATGGCGGGAATTGTGGCGGGAGGCCTGCACGAGGCCGGCGCGTCAAGAGGGGATCGGATCGGCCTCTGCTTTGCCCGTACGCCATGGCTTCTGGCGGGAATGCTGGGAATCCTGAAGGCTGGCTGTGCCTATGTGCCGCTGTCCCCTTCTCTCCCGGAAAAAAGAGTGCGTTATATTCTGGAAACGACCGGCGCGTCAATGGTGCTGTGCGACAAGGAGAACCGGGTGAATATGCAGGGTAAGACCGCTCTGCCCCTGCTTTCTTCGGAGGAGCTTACGGCTGCTCCCTGGGAAGACACGGGAATAAACGGGGAGGATCTGATCCACGTCCTGTTTACTTCCGGCTCCACAGGGAGGCCGAAGGGAGTCATGCTCCGGCACCGCAGCCTGTCCAATCTGTTTGCCAATATGAAAATGCTGATGGCTTCGGTGACGGGGCCGGTGCTTTGTACCGCCAATATGATGTTTGATATTTTTATTGTGGAATCCCTTTTCCCGCTCGCCATGGGGAATCCCGTGGTGATGGCGGATGAAGAGGAAATGATGCTGCCCTGGCTGCTGGCAGGCCTCATACGTGATACCGGCGCGCAGTTTGTACAGATGACGGCCTCCCGGCTGCAGATGTGCCTGGGAAATGAAAGCTTCCGGGAGGCGGCTGCAGGCCTGAAGCTGGTGATTGCCGGCGGGGAAACGCTCACGGAGAGCCTGGCGGAAAGCTTCAGAAGGGTGTGTGCAGGCACGCTGCTAAATATGTATGGGCCTACGGAGGCGGCGGTATGCACCACTGTGGAGGAGGTCGTTCCGGGAAGGAGGATCACCATCGGCGTCCCTCTTTCCAACTGCAGGGTTTACATTCTTGACGAGGATCGAAATCCGGTGATGCCTACGGCGGCGGGAGAGCTTTATCTGGCGGGAGAGGGTATTTCCGAAGGCTATATCGGACGGCCGGAGCTCACGGCGGAAATGTTTTTTCCGGATATCTATTTCCCGGAACAGAAAATGTACAAGAGCGGGGATATGGGACGCCTGAGGGCGGATGGCCGGATAGAATTCCTGGGAAGAAGGGACGGCCAGGTAAAAATCAACGGCCAGCGGGTAGAGCTGGATGAAATCATAAATGGGATCCTGGAATCCGGAGCCGCGTCGCAGGCGGCGGTGGTTCCGTTGGAAAAACCGGACGGCTCCACAGAGCTGATCGCCTTTTATGTGGGTGAGGGCGGAGAAGATAGAGAGGAAACCATAAGGGAATGGCTGCGTTCCAGCCTGACGGAGGTCATGGTGCCCGGACGTTTCTGCCGTGTGGACAGCCTCCCTGCCACCCCCAACGGGAAGGTGGACGTAAGGCTCCTCAGGAAGCTGTGGAACGAAAAAGAAGGAACAGCTGGAAGTGAGGAAAGCCCCGTGCCTGTTAAAACGCAGCCGGAAAACGGGCGGCTTGAGGCGGTGCAGAATGCTGCGGGGAACGGGCTGGAGGACAGGCTTCTTCGGATCTGGTCGGTAATCCTGGGCAGAGAAGATCTTTCTCCTGATATTTCCTTCTTTGAACAGGGAGGAACCTCCCTGGGAGCGCTCAGCGTGCTGAGCAGGTATTTTAATGAAGGAATGGAAATGACCATGGCCCGGTTTTACGAAAATCCCACGGCCAGGGCGCAGGCGGCTTTGCTCGCAGGCAGCGCAGGAGAGAAGAAAAAAGAAACAAAAACGGCCTATCCCGGGAAGGTACCGGCAGCGCGGCCAATTCATAAGAAGGAAAACACCGTATTTCTCACAGGCGCCACCGGCTTTTTCGGGGCCCATCTGCTGAAGGAGCTTCTGGATCAGGGGAAAACACAGATCATCTGTCTGGTCAGGAACGGAGATAAGAAGAGGCTTGAGGATGTTCTTTCCTGGTATTTCGGAGCCGGCTGGACAGCCGGTATCAGAAGCCGTATCCGGGTGGCGGCGGGCGATTTGTCCCTGCCCTGTCTGGGAATGGAGGAGCGGGAATGGAAGGCCCTGGCGGACGAGGTTGACGGGATTTACCACAGTGCGGCTGACGTGCGTCATTATGCGGCGGATGCCGGGGAATTTATGAATACGAATGTGACCGGTACGGAAACCATGATCGCACTTTCCCTGCAGGCCGATGCTGTGCTTCACTATATATCCACGGCCAGCATCAGCGGTGATTTTCTGAAGGATGAGCCGGAAAAACAGATGGTTTTCACGGAAGACGATTTTTATATCGGCCAGAATTGGGAAGACAACATATATATCAGGAGTAAATTCCTTGCGGAGGCCTGTATTTATAAAGCCATGGAAGAAAAAGGGCTGAACGCCAGGGTATACCGGCTGGGAAGGATCACGGGACGGTGTACGGATCATGTGTTCCAGCGGAATCCGGAGAGCAACGCCGCATATCTTATGATGCGGGCGGTTCGTGCTCTTGGAGCCATAACGGAATCCATGTCTCTTCTTCCTGTGGATCTGACACCCGTGGACTGGTGTGCCGCCGCGGTGGCAGCCCTTAGCGGTTCGGACAGGACGGCGCTGCATCTGCTGAATCCCCAGCCGCCATCCATGAAAGAGGTGGCGCAGGCGCTTGTGCCTGATCTTGTGATAGTGCCGGACGAGTCCTATGGCACGCTGCTGCAGGAACGGATGAATGAAGAAAACCGGGATATACTCGCTCCCCTTCTGGATTATTATAACCGGACGGGAATCGGTGAAAGCAGGATACAGGTGGACTGCTCCAAAACCCTGGAGACATTTAAAAAGGAAGGCTTCGGATGGGAAATCCCTCCGGCTGCCCGCCTGATCGAAGGGTTTTCCGGGCTGTTTACATAAGACGTGAGAAGGGGGAAAGCAAATGGTTTCCGATTTTTCTGCTGCCATCTTTTTAGCGGCTCTGATCGCAATCATATTATTTTTCATCTGGAGCTTCAAGGTAAAGAGGCTCCAGCTGATCCATAAATTTTATCTCATGCTGGCGGGATCCTACGGTCTGTGCGTCATCGCATTACTGGGAATGAAGCTGACTTCCAGAGATAATACACTGGCGCTCATGTTCTGGGACGCATGTACCAACACCATGGGTGCCGTGATGCCGGTTTTTTGTCTCTGTATTGCATTGATTTTTGTTAAGGGATGGCAGCAAATGCCGAAAAAGACTATATGGCTGTTTGTGATCCCTGTGATCACGATTCTGGTGGTATGGACCAATCCCCTGCATCATCTGCACTACAGGGTATTTTCCACAATAAAAAGTGAAATCGTATTCGGCCCTTACATCGTCATAGCGGGAATTTACAGCTGGCTGTGCCAGCTTGTCAGCCTGATCCTTATGATAAATTTTGCCCTGCATAATAAAAGCCGGCTTTATATGCTGCAGTGCCTGATGTTTTCCCTTGGCTGTCTCAGCCCGCTGACTGTGAGCGTTTTGGCTACCGTGACAAACAGCTTCCCGATTACGGCCACTCCGCTGAGCTTCATGGTGCCCATCATACTTAACGGGATTGCCATATACCAGCTCCATATTCTGGATATCAGGCCCATAGCCATGCAGCGTGTGCTGGACTGGATTTCAGACTGCTATCTGGTACTCAGTGATAAGGGTGTGGTTATCAGCTATAACAAGCCCTTTGAAAAAATACTGGCATCGGGCTATGGCATCGTGAAAAGCCGATACTTAAGCGACAGTGTGAAAAAGAGGATGTCTATAAAAAAACAGCCATATATAATCTGCTTACCGCTGTGACCTCCAGCAGGGAGGCGTGCTCCACCATATCCTACGAACAGGCGGTAACCATAGACACCGGCGAGGGAACAAGAAAGAATTACTATGTGGTGGATGTAACCCCTTTGTATATCAAGGAAATCCTGTCCGGTTTTGTGGTGATTTTTAAGGATGTGACCCAGCTGAAGCTGAGCATGCAGCAGCTTCAGGACAGCCAGGCCAGGATGATGGAACAGGAACGTCTTGCTTCCCTGGGACAGATGATAGGCGGCCTTGCCCATAACCTGAAAACACCCATAATGAGTATATCGGGGTGTATCTCAGCTGTGGAAAATCTGGTTGAGGAATGCAGGGACAGCCTGGAAGATCCCGATGTGACCGCTGACGATTACCGGGAAATTTTTAAGGAAATGGAGCAGTGGTTTGAAAAGGTCCGGGAATCTTCCTCCTACATGTCGGATATCATTACGGCCATAAAAGGACAGGCGGCCAATGTGAATACCAATGTTGATGCAATGTTTACTACAGAAGAGTTGATAAAAAGAAGCATGCTTCTCATGCGGCATGAACTGATGAGCAGCGGCAGCAGGGTAATAACGGAAACGGAAGAAAATTGCACCTATACCATCCGCGGTGATGTCAATAATCTGGTGCAGGTATTGAACAATCTTCTTTCCAACGCCATTTATTCCCAGAAGCAGGTGGGCGGAGGAGATATCGTCATCGGTGTGAAAAAGGATGAGGATAACCTGAAGATTTATGTAAAGGATACGGGAACCGGCATCAGCGCAGGAGTGAAGGAGCGCTTGTTCAGGGCCATGGTTACCAATAAAGGCGCGCATGGAACAGGCCTGGGGCTTTATATATCCGATGCTGTGGTCAAAGGAAAATTCGGCGGGAATATGTGGGTGGAGGATAACCCGGAAGGAGGCGCCATCGTTGGTGTTTCCATTCCGCTGAGCGAGGTACAGGAAGAGAAAACCGGAAAGAACAAGGGGGATTAAAAGAGGATGAGAAAAAACAGGAGGACGCTGCATAAGGATTTCCGAATCCTGACGTTAGATGATGACGTCATCATGACATCCACGTTACAGGCATATTTTCAGCGTTCCGGTTACTATGTGGATGTAATCAATGATCCTTATCTCGCCATCAAACGGGTGCGGGAGGGAAATTATGACATACTGCTTCTGGATTTTCTGATGACACCCATATGCGGCGATCAGGTGGTGGAGGAAATCCGCAAATTTGATAAGGATATATACATCATCCTGCTGACGGGCCATAAAAGCATGGCGCCGCCCATCAAAACCATCAGAGAACTGGATATACAGGGCTATTACGAGAAAAGCGACCGTTTTGACCAGCTGGAGCTGCTGGTGGAATCCTGTGTCAAATCCATTTCCCAGATGCGGATCATACAGAATTATAAAAGCGGGCTGTCCCAGATCATGGAATCCCTGCCGCAGCTGTATGATCTGGATAACACCCAGTCCATTTTTGAAAGCATTCTCCGGATCGCCCAGGATGTATTCCAGGGGGAAGGAGCCTTCCTTATGATGCCCGGCATGCAGGAGAACGGAGACGCAGCCATCCATGTGATTGGGAATATCCGTAAGGAGGATGTGCCGGGCATTGTGGAAAAAAACCGGTTTGACGGACAGACGGTCATCTGTACGGAGGATCTCATGCTGGCGGCCATAGAGGATGAAAAGCATGAGGCCATAGGGGTTCTGGGCACGGCAATGTGTCCCGGGCCTGAGTATGTGCAGGTACAGATGTTGGAAATCTATACCAGGCAGATATCCTCAGCCATTCATAACAGTCAGCTCCACCGGCTTGTCAGCGCCAAAAACGAAGAGCTTACCAGGGCTTATGAGCAGCTGAATGAGAGCTATGTGGAAATTATTAATGCGATGCGCACCGTTGTGGATGAGAGAGATATATATACTAGGGGCCACTCGGACAGGGTTTCCGACCTGGCGGCGGATCTGGCCGAATGGATGAAGAAGGATAAGAGGTTTGTGGACAGAGTCCGGCTGGCCGGCCTGTTCCATGACATCGGCAAGGTGGGAATCTCAGACAAAATACTGATGAAGCCGGACAAGCTGGACGATCAGGAATATGAAAACATAAAGAAACATTCGGACAAAGGTGCCAAGATACTTTCCGCCATCACCCTGTTTAACGATGTGGTGCCCATCGTGCGGCACCATCATGAACGAATTGACGGAAGGGGATATCCGGACGGGCTTAAGGGAGATGAAATACCGGAGGAATCCAAGATTATCGCGGTGGCTGATTCCTTTGACGCCATGACCTCCCACCGGCATTACCGCAGCAATCTGTCGCTGCAGGCGGCCGTGGAGGAATTGAAAAAGGGAAAAGGGACACAGTTTGCCCCTCATGTAGTGGATGCTTTTCTGGAAATGCTGGAAAGTATGGGGGAAGATAAATTCGGTGAAAAATATGATACCGGAAAAGAATCAGGAGAGGGAGAATAAAAAATGAAGAATTTTCCACGCAATGATGTGACCTATTACGATACCTTTGATGCATTTATGGACGGAATAGAGAAGGCATTCGGTGATAAAACCGCCGTATCATGGTTTTTAAGGAACCGGACGGAAGAAAGCAGGAGCTTCCGGGAGCTTGCCGGAGAGGTCGGCCAGCTGAGAGGGGCCATCTGCGGCCGCGGGCTTGCGGGCAAAAATATCGCGATAGTAGGTGAAAACAGCTATGCATGGATAGTTACCTATCTTGCGGTGGCTTCCTGCGGGGGAACAGCGGTATGTATTGACGCGGAGCAGTCGAATGAAAGCATATGGCAGATGATGCAGATGGCTGAGGTGGAGGCGGTATTCGCTTCCGATGTGTGTCTTCCCATTTGTGAGGAGGTGCCCGAAGGGAAAGAGCGGATTCAGATGTTCGTGCTTCTGGGGGATGCGAAGGAGGACGGCGTTTTAACTTTTTCCCGGCTGTGTGAGGAAGGAGAAAACTATCTTGCCCAGAACGGGCCGGCGGTATATCCTCCCATAGAAGCGAGACAGACGGCGGCTATTGCCTTTACCTCCGGTACCACCAGCATTTCCAAACCGGTTATGCTCAGCAACCAGGCCATTCTCTACAATGCCAGCGATTCCAGCGTCTATGTATCCGCGGGAGAAAGGGTGTTTACCTCCCTTCCTTTTTACCATACCTATGGCATGACCTGTGCGGTACTCGCCACCCTGGTGAGAGGGGCGGCCCTGATCATCAACGGAGACCTGAAAACAGTGATGCGGGATCTACATCTGTCCCGGGCGGAATCCATGCTCACCGTGCCCCTTATGATAGAAGCCATTCATAACCAGCTCTGGCTGAATGCGGAGAGGGAGGGACAGGAAGAAGGGCTCCGCCGTCTCCTGCGCCTGCAGCGTGTGCTGAGAAAAATGGGCATTAAAACAAGGATCAAGGTGCTGGAGGATGTCCGTCAGAAATGTGTGGGCACCCTGCGAACCATCATCTGCGGAGGCGCCCATCTGAATAAGGAAATCGCGGAAGAATTCCTTATGCTGGGAATTCTGGTGCTTCAGGGATACGGCATCACCGAATGCTCCCCGCTGGTATCCGTAAACAGCAATTATTCCTATGACATGGATTCGGTGGGGCATGTGCTTCCCCATTGTGAAGTGAAAATCGAAAATGAGGAAATCCTTGTCCGCGGCAAAAATGTCATGAACGGATATTATAAGTCACCGGAGCTGACCGCCGAGGTGATGCGGGGAGAGTGGTTCAAAACAGGAGACCTGGGTTATCTGGGAAGGGATGGCTTCCTGTACATAACCGGACGTAAAAAGAACCTGATCGTATTCAAGAACGGGAAAAAAATCTCTCCCGAAAAGCTGGAGGAAAAAATCGGCATGATCCCCCTTGTGAAGGATGTGCTGGTATACGGGGCCGTAAGCGGGGCCTCTGCGGATGATGTGAAGCTGGCGGCCAGCATCTATCCGGATCCGGAGAGGGCAAAGGGCCTTTCCTCTTATGAGATCCTGGAGCAGCTCCAGGAGGAAATAAACAAAATCAATTCCCACCTTCCCTTTTATCAGCAGGTACAGATGGTGAATATAAGAGAGCAGGAGTTTTCCAAGACTGCTTCCAAAAAAATCAAGAGACATATGGTCTGAAAGAAGGAGAAATTTGAAATGCTGGAACTGATAAGAAAAATTGTTTTTCAGGTTACAGGCAAAAATGACATTAATTACGATACGGATTTCGTTCAGGATCTGAGGCTGAACTCTTATGAAATCATGAATATTGTCAGCGCCTTCGAAGAATATTTTGATACGACGATCCCCAACAGGGATGTGTGGCAGCTGCACCAGGTTAAGGATGTTATCTCTTATATGGAAGAAAAGGGGCTTGAGGTTTAAAGATGATGGAGAAAAAGGAAGGGATTGCTGTTTATATTTACCGTATGCAGGATAAGCGGGATGATAAAAGCCAGTCCCCCCTTTTCCTTTCCAGGGCGGCGGCCCGTTATGCTTTTGGGGAAGGAGGGGAAGGAACTTCGAAGGAGGCTTCATTCCGGGTGGAGAAGGGACTGCGGGGCAAGCCTTATTTCCCGGAATACCCCTGGCTTCATTTTTCCATCAGCCACAGCGGGGATTTCTGGGCCTGCGCCATGGCTGCCCAGGAGGTGGGCCTGGATCTGCAGCGGCATACAAAAGGAAGAAGAGAACATATTTCAAAGCGTTTTTTCCATCCGCTGGAAAATGAATATCTGAAAAAGAACAATTACCGCGATTTCTTTGATGTGTGGGCGGCGAAAGAGAGCTATGTGAAGTTCACGGGCAGCGGTATCGGTGAGGATTTCGGCGGGTTTTCCGCCGCTTCGGAGGATGGGCTGGCGAAGGAGATCAATGGCATACAGCTTCGCAGCATTCCCTTCAGTCCGGACTACAGCCTCTGCCTGTGTGCAAAAGAAATTCAAAACGTATCCCTTTATTATGAAAATGCTTGACTTTACGGGATATCCTGTGCTATAGTCATATGGCGAGATGAGATTTAGGTCTTTTTTTTATGCTTAAAATTCAGAAAAGACCGGATACGTCAATTGCCCGGGAGGGGATTGACCACGGGCGTTTGTCGGTATTTATAGAATGGATAAAGACGGGAAACTATCGTGAGAAAAATATAGGTTAACAGAGAAAAGCAAGGAGGTAGAATACCATGCGTACAAGAATCACATTGGCATGTACGGAGTGCAAGCAGCGTAACTACAACACAACGAAGGATAAGAAAACACATCCGGACAGAATGGAAACCAGCAAATACTGCAGATTCTGCAAGAAGCACACAACGCACAAAGAGACCAAATAATCAGCCCAACGGACAGAGAGGTGTAAGTAATGGGAAATTCCTCAAGTGAAGAAAAAGCGTCCAAGCCGAAATTCTTTGATGGTGTAAAAGCTGAATTCAAAAAAATCACATGGCCGGACAGGGATCTGCTGCTGAGACAGTCCGTTGCTGTTGTTGGGGTTTCAATTGTACTGGGAGGCGTCATTGCCATATTGGACATGATCCTTCAGTATGCAGTTGATTTCCTTGTAAAATAACAGTGGGGGTAACGTATGGCAGAAACAAACTGGTATGTGGTCCATACCTATTCCGGATATGAGAATAAGGTAAAGGCCAACATTGAGAAGACAATAGAAAACAGGCACCTGGAAGAAGAAATTCTGGAGGTCCGCGTCCCCATGCAGGATGTGGTGGAGATGAAAAACGGAGCAAGGAAAACAGTCCAGAAGAAGATGTTCCCCGGCTATGTCCTGATTAACATGGTCATGAATGATGATACCTGGTATGTCGTACGTAATACCAGAGGTGTAACAGGGTTTGTAGGACCGGGAAGCAAACCGGTGCCGCTTACAGAAGCGGAAATGAAGCCGCTTGGCATTAAGCAAGAGAATGTTTCCATCGACTTTGCAGAGGGCGATATGATCGTTGTTGTTGCAGGGGCCTGGAAGGATACGGTCGGCGTTGTGCAGAGAATCGACTACAGCAAGCAGACCGCTACGATTAATGTGGAGCTGTTCGGCAGGGAAACGCCTGTTGAAATCAGTTTTGCAGAGGTTCGTAAATCACAATAGTTTGATGTTTAATGGAGTAATCCGTTGAACTGTGGAAGCAGCGTTCCGGCTTCATCCCTCTTCGGGCGAAGGAGCGGGCCGCGTGAGTGAATCACGTGCATTCCGGCTGCGCCATACCACATTATATTTAGGAGGTGCCTGACATGGCAAAGAAAGTTACAGGATACATCAAGTTACAGATTCCTGCTGGTAAAGCGACACCAGCTCCCCCGGTTGGTCCTGCGCTTGGACAGCACGGTGTTAACATTGTTGAATTTACCAAACAGTTCAATGCAAGAACAGCAGACAAAGGTGATTTAATCATCCCCGTTGTAATTACTGTTTACGCAGACAGAAGCTTCAGTTTTGTAACCAAGACTCCGCCTGCTGCAGTACTGCTGAAGAAAGCATGCAACTTAAAATCCGGTTCCGGTGTTCCGAACAAGACCAAGGTTGCAACTATCTCCAAGGATAAGGTTAAGGAAATCGCAGAAATGAAGATGCCTGACCTGAATGCTGCAAGCCTGGAATCAGCAATGAGCATGATCGCTGGTACGGCAAGAAGCATGGGTATTGTAGTAGAAGACTAAAACAAATTAATTGGGAGCAGTATTCCGGCGGCTCCGCACAGGGAGAGGCCGAAAACACAAGTACTGCGTTAATAACCAACGGAGGAATTGAAAATGAAACATGGTAAAAAATACAGCGAAGCCGCTAAATTAGTAGATCGCGCTGCCGCTTATGAACCTGCTGATGCAATCGCACTGGCAAAGAAAACAGCTACCGCCAAATTCGATGAGACCATCGAAGTTCACATCAGAACAGGCTGCGACGGACGTCATGCAGAGCAGCAGATCCGCGGCGCTGTTGTACTTCCCAACGGAACAGGTAAAACAGTTAAGGTTCTGGTTTTTGCAAAGGGTGATAAAGTAAACGAAGCAGAAGCTGCAGGAGCAGATTATGTAGGCGGAGACGAACTCATCCCCAAGATCCAGAATGAAGGCTGGCTTGACTTTGACGTTGTTGTTGCTACCCCTGATATGATGGGTGTGGTTGGACGTCTCGGTAAGGTTCTGGGACCCAAAGGCTTAATGCCCAACCCTAAGGCCGGTACCGTAACAATGGATGTAACCAAGGCTATTAACGATATCAAAGCCGGTAAAATTGAATACAGACTGGATAAGTCCAATATTGTTCATGTTCCGGTTGGAAAAGCTTCCTTTACTGAAGAAAAGCTGCTTGAGAACTTCAATGCACTTATGGATGCAATCACAAAAGCAAAACCTTCAGCTTTAAAAGGACAGTATCTGAAAAGCATTACTTTGGCATCCACTATGGGACCTGGCGTAAAGGTATCTGTTGCCAAATATTAATTCTCGCGTTAATACGGACATGGCCGAAGAATCGGCCGTGTTTTTTATGTTACGTATAATTTCAATTTCCGCCTGTGCCGTACTTCCTGGCTGCCGACCTGCTTCCCGCTGTGGATTCCCTTCCGGTGAGTCTATGAACCCTGCGCAGGCACGTTCTCACTCTGCCAAAAACGCAGCGGTACTAAGATTGCAAAGGACGCAATCTAAGGACCGGCGTTTTTAGAAGGCCTTTGCAGGGTATACAGCCCCCTCGGAAAGGGAAACCGCAGCGGGAAGGCAAACCGGTTGGCGAAGGATACGAGGCACAGGACAGATGGGAATTGTTATGGCAGATCAATAATTAGAAGGCAGCACCCCTGTATACTTCTGGAATATTTTCGAAAAGTGTCTCACACTTGTATAACCCACGGCTTCAGCCGTCTGCTTGACAGAAATATTGGCATTGCTGCGTATCAGTTTTTTCGCATTTTCTATGCGGACTTCCGTCACGAAGTCAATATATTTCTGTCCCGTCTTTTCGTGGAACAGCTTGCTGAAATAGGTGGGGGACAGATTAAAATATTCGCTCACATAAGCAATGCTGACATCCTTTGCATAATTTTGGTGTACAAAATCTTTGATAACTGTTATATCAAAATTCCTCAGTGGTTCGATATGGGATAATTCCGATGCCGCGGCATGCAGCTCTTTGACAAAGCCGGCAAAGTCATCCGCAGTAAATGAATGAGCCAGTACGTCCTCCAGATAAAGATACAGGGTACTCAGGCAGATATTATCAAATATCTCTTTCATTTTTAGGTTTTGTATAAAAGCGGCGGAAAGCTGTCGGATGGTTTCCCTGCTGCCAACAAGGGCGTTCTGGATAAAGAGGTCAATTTGTTCACAAAAAGACAGAAGATCATGTAGTATGGGGATTTCTGTCAGTGAACGGATATCCGCCGCGGAACGGCAGTCATATACAAGGCGGATTTCCGAAAGGCGGGAGATCCGGCGGCTTTCTTCATAGATTTCCGATAAGGAACCGGCTGCGGCGGTAAACACGGAAATCATGTCATGAGGATAGGAGCGTATCTGGGAATTGATAAAAAAAGTAAGGTGAGAAGGATCCTTTGCGGAACAGATAACACAAAGCTCCCCGTTGGTGTTGAAAAATACCGCATGATAAAATAAAAATAAGTTTCTTCGACAAAAATCATCAATACTGCGGAATAAATCATGCTTGAGCATGTGCTGCCGTTCTTTTTCCTGTTCATCAATATAGATCTGATAAATAACGTAAGAGTTAGTTCCGTAAGGCAGAAAAGACGTTTCATCACTGCCCAGCTGATCCGCCATATTGAAGGAGCGGATGACATCCAATGTAAATAATTTATTATCGTGTTCTTTTTCCTGATTCTTTAACACGACAATATCATCCATCACCTGCTTCAGCGTTGCCAGATCCACCGGCTTGAGCAGATAGGAATAGGCGGACAGTGTTATGGCCTTTTGAGCATATTCGAAATCGGCATAACCGCTGAGAATAATCCATTTCGTGGAAGGAGATAGCTTACGGCAGGTTTCCAGGGCCTCCAGCCCGTTCATGAGCGGCATGCGGATATCCAGAAATGCGATATCCGGAGGAAGCTTTTGCACCTGTGCTATGGCGGCCTGCCCATTGGAAGCATGAATATACATGTGTTCATTGGGATAAAGCTCCTCCAGCATGGACTGCAGGCTTAAACGAATCATTTTTTCATCATCGGCGATCAGTATAAACATGTCATTTTCCTTTCTCCGTATGGGGCTTGGGTATCATTATGGTGCATTTGGTAGGTTTATCGATTCCTCCCCGGATAATAAAGAAGGAATTAGGAGAAAAAATAGTCAGCCGCTCTTCAATATTTTTAAGTCCCACCCGTTTGTAGGATTTATTCTCAATATAGGGCAGGCCGCTGTTAATTACTGTAATGACTGTAAAATCCTCTCCGTTCCGGCTTTTTGTAGTAAAAGCCGAAAGCTGAATAAGTTCGTTACGATCCGAAGGTTCAAGCCCATGGACAATAGCATTTTCAATTAACGGCTGTACAAGGAATTTGGGGATTTCGAAATCCTCCAGTCCCGGCTCTATAAATATCTGGAAATCCAGCCGTTCATCAAAACGGGTCTTCTGAAGGTACAGATAATCCTTTATAAAATTAAATTCATGCTGAATGGTGCTGTTAAAATTATGCTCACAGGTATACCGGTACAGGCGGGAAAGGCTGATAATGGACTGTTCCAGGCCTTTCCGATCCCCCAGCCGGTTCAGCGCAATCAGGATATTCAGTGTGTTATGCAGAAAATGAGGATTAATTTCTGACTGCAGCGTCTGGTATTCCGCTATTTTTTGTTCCATCTGAAATTTATATTCGTTGTCAATGTGCGTATTTATTTTTTCTATCATTTCATTCAGGTTTACCGCAATCGTCTCAATTTCTGAAATACTGCATTGGGAGATGTCACATTGGATATGGGAATCACCTGCATGATATTTATCCATGGTATCCAGGACAGGGCTGATGGAGCTGCTTAAGCTGCGGGAGGTGCGTCCGAAGATAAAAGCGGCCATTACGACCATGCCGAAATAGAATAGCAGGACCAGGCCTGTGGCAAAACGCAGGTTGCGGTACAGGTCATAGCGAGAGGAAAGATAATAAAAGGTAAAGCCGAAGTTCTTATCCCGATAAGAATATAAATCATAACCTCTTTCCGGCTGCTTTATGCCGTTATCCGCTCCGAGGAGGGAAGAGAGAACAGGAGTGAGCGCTTCATTGGTGGAAAAAAGCAGTTCCTGCTTGGGAGATTCCAAAAAGATCCCGGAGTACTGGCTCATGGAAATATCCTTCAGGGACTCAAAAATAAAATCCAGGGAGATATCCAGAATCTCATATCCTACCACCTGACGTTTATCAATATTTTTAACCGTCCGTATCAAAGAAATGGTATTCGCCGCAGAAGCGGTATTGGAAGGAACGAATAGGGCGGCCTGGTTATTCCTCTGAAGCTGTTTGTACCAGTCGGAGTCCATATACTCATAATCTTCGTTGATAAGAAGGGTATTATATTTTTTCAGGTAAAAAAGAGTATCGCTGTTAGACTTGCTGGGGATAAAACCAATGCCGGTAATACTGTTTCCGATCAGAGTCATACGATTATTTAATGTGGCAGTATAATTCTGGGACAGACGGGTATAAGTAATCAGGTCTTCGGTATAATCTTTTTTGTTCAGATAAAAAAACATACTTGAAATCTCAGGATCAAACAGATAAGTGAGTGATAATCCGGAGTTGGCGTTTATATGATTCACCAGATGGGAGGACAAAATGTTTAAGGTATTTTTATACTCTTTTTCCTGTGCCTTAATTGTTATCTGTATATAGCACACAAACAAAAGCAATATAAGCAGAAAAGAAGGAATGAGGAAGGATACAATAAAGGCAAGCATAGAAGTGGATTTTAAGGAACGGTTTTTTTTCAGAGCCTTTTTTATAGTATTCATATCATATGTCACTCCCTGATAAAATGAAACATTCATAATTATGTCAGGTGTAATTATATGCACAACTAAAATGGTTTGTCAAATTAATAAAAAAAGTCCTGTAAATGGCAAAAAAAAGTACAATATACACAAAAAAACAGACTTTAGAATAGTTTTCCATAATGATAAACTGAATACATCCGGTAAGAAAACGGAAATTAAGGCAGTTTACCTAAGTAAATCTGCAGGTTATGGGAAAGGAAGGGTTAAGTTATGAAAAGGCATGCAAAGAAATTGACAGCTCTGTTATGTACGGCAGCGATGTCGGCAGCATTACTGTCCGGTTGTTCATCGGGAGGGGACGGCCAGACTGCAGATCAGGCCCCGGCCGCGCAGGATGAGGAAAGCAAAACCGAAGCAGCCGCACAAACAGCCGATTCCGCAGAACAGACGGCACAGCCCGCTTCTGATGTGGTATTGGAGCTGGAGACAACATGGACCGGTGAAATGCTGGAAGGACTTCAGCAGATCATGGATGATTTTACTGCGGAAACAGGTATCGGGGTTGAAGTGATTTCACCCGGGGATGATTACGAAAATGTAATGAAAACAAGAATGGCTTCCGGAGATCTTCCTGATTTATGGGAAACTCATGGGTGGAGCACTACAAGATATTCCGAATATCTTACCCCTTTAAATGACGAGCCATGGGTATCTCATGTGAAAGAATCCATCAAAAAGACAGTCACCGATTCCCAGGGGAATATTTATGTGGTCCCGCTGTCCATTGATCCGGCATCCATTTGTTATAACAAGGATATTTTTGATGAGGCCGGCGTTGATGCGACAACAATCCGTACATGGGCTGACTTTGAAGCGGCATGTGACAAGCTTCTTACAACCGGAAAGGTGCCGGTATATGTAGGCGGCAAATCCGTTAATAACATTGCCAATCTGTTTGAAGTTATGGCCCCCGGATTCCTCACGAACGAGGACGTTCCGGATAATCAGGGAGCAGCACTTCTGGACGGAAGCTTTGACTGGGAAGCAAACTGGACGCCTCTTGCACAGATGCTGGATGGCTGGCAGCAGAAGGGATACTTCAATAAGGATATTCTGACCGCAAGTGATGATGCCTCCATTCAGGCCCTTGCCAATGGCGACGGCGCTATTGTAATCAGCGGAAATCATACGATTACACAGGCTCTTTCCTATAATCCCGATGCAAGGCTTGGAATCATGGCAATTCCTTCACCCAATGAAGGCGGCAAAGTTTATGTGTCTTCAGGAGAAGGCTCCTGCTATGGTATTTGGAAGGATACCGAATATCCGGAGGAAAGCAGAAAACTCCTTGAATATCTGGCAAGAGATGATGTCTCTGTAAAGGTTGCCACCATAAACGGAAAGATTCCCGCTATGGAAGGTGTTACCAATGATAATGAATATGTGACCAAAGAATTTAATATCATGATGAATGCCTTCGGCGATGATCTCCTCTATGTGAATTATTTTGACAGAGAATTCCTTCCCAGCGGTATGTGGAATGATATGGGAGTAGCCGGAAATGAAATATTTATGAATCCGGGAAAAGGCATTGAAAAATGTGTGGAAACAATTAAGACCGCATATGATGAAAAAATCAGCCAGTAATTTTTCAAATAATATTTTCAGGGCGCTGGCTTAAGCAGGCGGGCCGCCGCGTGATGGACTGGTTCATACGCGGCGGCTTACTTGTGTCCCGGATGAAAACCGGCAGCACGGCGGCCGGCGGAGCTGAGTCGGAAAGGTATGGTTATATAATATGAAAAAACGAAACCTAAGAATGAATGTATTTTATATTCCTGCACTGCTTCTTATCCTGTTTTTTGTTCTGTGGCCGCTGATAGAGGCGTTCCGGATTTCCTTCACGCAGTGGAACGGGTATTCCCAGGATTATAAATACATAGGCTTAAAAAACTATCTCAAATTATTTAAGGACAGTAACTTCCTGATCGCCTTCCGTAACACCATCATCTATGGTTTTGGCAGTACGCTGCTTCAGAATCTGCTGGGACTCGCCTATGCAGTATTCTTAAATTCCCGGTTTAAAGGTCATTCCGTAGTACGTACCTTTATATATATGCCGGTCATGATATCCAGTCTGATCATGGGCTATATCATTTACTTCTTTGTTCAATACAACAGGGGTATTTTTAATGAAATGATAGGTATTTTCGGAATGGCGCCCATTGACTGGATGGCCTCCGGAACCAGAGGTGTTATCATCATAACATTGATGAATTCCTGGCAGTATGTGGGTATTGCCATGGTCATTTACATGGCGGGCCTTCAGAATATTCCCCAGATGTATCTGGAAGCGGCGGAAATAGACGGCGCGAGTCCCTGGCAGCGTTTCCGGCACATTACCTTTCCGCTGCTGCTTCCTTCCATATCATCAGCGGTTGTGCTCAATCTGATCGGAGGCCTGAAGCTTTACGACGTTATCATATCCCTTTCCGGAGGAGGGCCGGGATTCTCCACCCATTCCCTGGCTTCCTACGTGAGCAACCAGTATTTTAAAGCGCAGAATGCAGGATATTCCGCTGCGGTGGGAATATTCACCTTCTTATTTATCATGGTAGTTTCCAATATCTTCACTAATTATTTCAGTAAAAAGGAGGTGGATATGTGATGAAAAAGACACTGCTGAAGGACTGGTGGAAATATCTGCTGGGCGTCGCCATCATTATTTTTCATGTCCTGCCCATCTATGTACTGGTGGTAATGGCATTCAAAAGCATGTCGGATTCCTCATCCCTGCTTTCCCTGCCTGAGAAGGTATATACGGCTAATTTTGTCAAGGTTTTCCAGTCCGGGAACATTCCGTCTGCCCTCAGGAACACAATCATTGTGACGGTCTGTGTCCTTCTGATTGAAATTGTGGTCGGCGGGCTTGCTTCCTATCCGCTTTCCAGAAATAAAAGCAAATGGAACGGGCTTATAAAAGGTATTATAATGGGGATTATGATGATACCGTCTCTGAGTATCCTGGTCGGTGTCTATTCCCTGCTTGTATCCATAAAAGGAATATCCACTCTCTGGGGAATTATTCTCGTGTCATCCGCGTTCGGGCTCCCCATGACCATTTACCTCTTTACCAACTTCATCGGGGCTATCCCTCCTTCCCTTGATGAAGCCAGTGCTATTGACGGCTGCGGGGTGGCGCAGACCTTCTTTTATATTATTCTGCCCCAGCTGAAGCCTGTAACGGTAACCATCGTAATATTGAACGGGGTTTCCATATGGAATGAATACGCATACAGCCTGTACATTCTCCAGAAACCCAAAATGTACACATTGACCCTGATGATATCTCAATACTTCTCCGCAGGAGGGAAAGACTTGAACGGTGCGGCGGCGGCTGCATGTGTTGCGATTTTCCCTTTGATCATCGCCTACATATTCCTCCAGAAATATTTTATTCAGGGGACCATTGACAGCGCGGTGAAAGGATAGGTATTGATACAGCAGCAAAAGCCGTATTTACGGCAGGATGAGAGGAAACACATGATCAGACCGGAAAAAATTCTGTCCTGCGGTATGCAGGGAAATATTTTGACAATGGAATGCGCACAGGGGGTAATGCAGATTGTTCCTTATGCAGACAATATCCTGCATTTTGTATATTACCCACAGAATGACAGCTCCTGCCTGACGGAGGAAACTGACGGCAGAGAAAAATTGCCCCTGTGGGGAATAGAAGCCGTGCCGTACAAAGACAGCCGCTCGGCACTGACAGAGGAAGAAGACAGGATCCTCTACAGCCTGTCCGGTGCAGGAATTGAAGTAAGCAGAAATGATGCGGAAATTACATTTACCGGGGCCATGGGAGAGAAGCTGACCACTCTTTTAGACTGCCGTCTGGAACCGGCAGTTGTCCTGGGCGAAAAAACCTTCCATATCCGGGTTGTTTTTTCCGCTTCGGAGGATGAGAAATATTTTGGCCTGGGACAGCATCAGGACGGCAGTCTGGATCTGGGCGGCAGGGAGCAGATCCTGTGGCATGATTACAGCCATAAGGGCGGTGAAATCGTTGCCGTGCCCTTCCTTGTTACGAATAAAAAATACGGAATCATCTTTGATAATGCTTCCCGGATGAAGGCTGTACCCGGTGTGGAAGGCCATACAGTTTGGCAGGCCGAGATGGGGGAAGCGGTTTCCTTCTTTCTGATAACGGGAGAGGAAACGGATGATATTTACCGGGGCTACAGATGCCTTTGCGGAGCGGCGCCCCTGCCGCCGAGAAGAGGGCTGGGATTCATTCAATGCAAGCAGAGATACGCCTCCCAGGAGGAGCTTTTGGAGGTTGCATCCAAATATAAGGAGAAGGGCTGTCCCTGCGATATTTTTGTAGTGGACTGGTTCCATTGGAAGGTTCTGGGAGATCTGAGCCTGGATACGAAGTTCTGGCCCGACAGCGCGCAGATGAACCGGGAGCTTGAGGAAATGGGCTATGAGACAATGATATCCTGCTGGCCGCGGTTCATGAAGGAAAGTGAGAATTATGAATTCCTGGAAAAGAAGGGCTGGTTCATGAAGGATGCCCGGGGAAATACCGTTTACGGAACGCCGGAGGATCAGAGAGGCGCGCTGATTGACACCACCAATCCGGAATGCGGGAAATGGTATTTTGATACGATTAAAAAGAACTATGGTGATCTGGGATATAAATATTATTGGACGGATGAAGACGAACCGGATATCAGCCCTCATGAATCCTTTCTGCATGCAGGAACCGGAGCGCGCATTCATAATATCTACCCTCTTACCCATACTCAATGTATCTATGAAGGCCACAGAGCAGCATTTTCCCATCGTTGCCTGACACTATCCAGGGCCGCTTATCTGGGCGCGCAGAAATATGGTACCACCTTCTGGTCGTCCGATATTTTTCCGGAGTGGGATGTTCTCAAAAGACAGATACCCACAGCCCTCAATTTCTGTGCCAGCGGCATGCCCTACTGGTCATCCGATATCGGAGGGTGGCAGGCGCTTCCCGATGAGGACACGGAGGAGGATTACAGCAAGCTTCTGATTCAGACCTCCGGTTCGGGAAAAGGAGCAGTCACCAAGAAAAATTATACGGAACTATATATCAGATGGTTTCAGTTCGGTGTTTTCTGCCCCACCTTCCGCACGCATGGAACCCGCAGAAATAATGAGGTATGGTCCTATGGGGAAGAAGCGGAAAAAATCCTGGTGAAATATGTAAGGCTCCGCTATCGTCTGATGCCCTACATTTATTCCCTCGCATTTTGGACGGAGCAGACCGGTGCACCGTTTATGCGGGCTTTGTGGATGGACTTTTCCGACGGGAAAAGTGCGCTTACCGGGGATGAATTCATGTTCGGCCCGGCCCTTCTCGTTGCGCCTGTAACCGAACAGGGGGCGGTTTCCCGGGAGGTTTATCTTCCCGAAGGAACAAAATGGTACGACTTCTGGACAGATGAAAAACTGGACGGCGGTCAGACGATCACCGTGGATGCACCGATAGAAAAGCTTCCTCTTTTTGTAAAGGAAGGCTCCCTGCTTCCTTTGGGGGAAGTGCTTCCAAACAGCAAAGAAGAGCAGACGGATATTGATATACAAATTTATCCGGGAAAGGATGCTTCGTTTTCCCTGTACTCGGATGACGGGGCCAGCTATGCTTATGAAGAGGGAGAATATTCTCTGGTGAAGCTGATCTGGGAAGAAGGAAAACAAGAGCTGTCCGTCACGGAAGAACAGACCTCGGAGAAGCTGCGTAAAAAGAATTACAGGTGGACAAAGCACTGAACGGCGAAAAAGAAAGGAAACAGATTATGCAGGATTTAAGTTTTTCTTTTCCAACACCTCATTTCCAACTGGGAGGATTTGAGTTTTCCGTCCTGATTTATACCTTCAGGAATGTGTATGCGCCCGATGAGGCGCAGATGACCGTCGAACAGCCCGGAGATACGCTTTGGGCCGGGGGCAAGGGCCTGCGGTGGGCAGGCGGCCAGATGGAAATGCCGGGCCGTTTTGAAGTCAGGGCCTGCATCTGCAGCCATGGCATCCGGGTGAAAACCACAGCAGAAATACAGAATCCCGGAGAAGATATCCGCTGTATTAAAGTCATTATTCACGGGATCCCGGATGGAAAGCTGGTTAATTTAATTAATGCGCAGCCCCGTGAAATCCCGCAGGAAGGCCTGAACCTGAAATATCCGGATGGCTGGCGGGATGTAGGCACCCCCCTAGTGGTCATGCAGACACCGGAGAATGAGATGTTTTATTTCCGTTCCCTGGATGAAAAGGTAAGAGACAAACGCTTTGTCTTCGTACGTACCGGAGATAAACTGAATGCGGAGCTTATTTTTGAAGAAGCGGCAGTCTCGATGACGAACCGGATTGATGCTCCGGAATGGGAAATCGGATGGGGGAAAAACCTTGCGGAGATTTATGAGCCTCACAGACTGCACGTGGAGAAGTGCTACGGACTTGTGCCATGGGAGGAGCGAACGGACGTCCCCGGCTGGGCAAGAGAAATTTCCCTGGTGGCCTCCATACACTGCCAGCACTGGACCGGATATATTTTCAATGACTATGAACAGGTATTGGAAAACCTGAAAAAAATTTGCAGGCAGGTGGAAGGAAAACGCGTGCTCGCCTACCTTCCGGGGTGGGAAGGCCGTTATTACTGGAAATATGGGAATTATGTCCCTGACGAACGGATGGGAGGAAAAGAAGGCTTCCGGAAGCTATGTGACGGTGCGAAGGAGCTGGGAGTCCATGTCATGCCCATGTTCGGGATAAATGTGGTGGGCAGCCATTTCGAAAACTATGAGGAATGGGGGCTTCCTTCCGAATTCAGAGGGCCGGGAGGCAGCCAATACGGAGGCAGTGTGGATTGGGACGGCTCCCGCCATTATGATCATAATTCCAACCGTAATCTGAATCCCGCCGCGCCCCGGTGGCAGAACCGTCTCTACCGACAGGTCACCGGCTTAATGGAGGAATTCGGGTTTGACGCCGCCTTTTTTGATATAGCTGCGGTATGGATGAACGATCCCAATCACTACCTGTATGACGGTGTGAAACAGCTTATGGAAAGATTCAAAAAATATAATCCCGATATGCTCCTGGCCGGCGAAGGCTGGTACGACGGCCTTACCGCCTGCATTCCCCTGCTGCAGTGCGGTCATACGGACGGCGTTTTCCACTGGCATGACGAAGCCTATGCCCCCATGTTTGACACCTATGCCCGCGGCTTCGGCCATTTATGTCTGGGCGACGTTTCCCGGGGAAGCACCGGAGTCCATGAACTGGGATACAATCCGATAAAAAAATGCCCGCTGCGAAAAGGAATTATCCCCACGATAACGATTGTGGACGGAACTCTGGAAAAGGCTCCGGACGCTGCTGCGGAAATATGTAAGGATGCCAATGCCTATGCGGAATTATATCTGAAGGAATCTCCGGCACAGCAGTAAAACAAAGGCTGACCTCTCTGCTTCTTTGGCAGATCCTTATATTGTAATTGACTCCCCGGGTAAGGAATGGCATAATAAACCTGAACCCGGGGTTTTCCCCGGCTTTCGGGAACTCAACGTTACGATTGGCTAAAGGAAGGGACGGATAAAATGAAAACACCGGAGATTGCAGAGAGCGTATTCGTTGCGCCGGACGCGGTAATACTGGGTGACGTACATATAGGAGAAGACTGCAGCATATGGTTCCATACAGTCATACGCGCGGAGGATGCCTCTGTCCGGATCGGGGAAGGCACCAATATACAGGATAATTCAGTAGTCCATGTGGATAAAGGGCATCCCGTAACCATCGGAAACCAGGTAACAGTCGGACATGGGGCAATCATCCACGGCTGCCGGATCGGTGATAATACCCTCATAGGCATGGGGGCTATCCTTTTAAACGGAGCGGTCATCGGTAAAAACTGCATTATAGGCGCAGGAGCGCTGGTAACCCAGAACACCATCGTTCCGGATAATTCCATGGTCATCGGAAGCCCGGCATCTGTAAAACGCCAGGTTCTGGAACGGGAAGTGGAAAGCAACTGCAGAAATGCAGAAATTTACATCAAAGAAGGAAAAGATTATGCCGATTTCTTCCGGGAAAAACAATAACACCATCAAAGAACAATTATCCCTGCTGGCAGAACCTGCCTACAGGGATTTTGCATCCTCCCTGCTTCCCGGCACGGAAAATATACTCGGAGTGAGGCTGCCCGCCCTCCGCAGGCTTGCCAAAAGGTTAGCCAAAGAAAACTGGCTGCAGAACCTAAATCTCTGCACCCAGGACAGCTTCGAAGAAATCATGCTCCAGGGCTTCCTGATTGGCTACGCCAAAGCCCCTCTTCCCGTCATTTTTGACCAGATCACACAATTCCTTCCCAGGATAAACAACTGGTCCGTTTGTGACAGCTTCTGCATCACATTGAAAATTGCCGCACAATACCCATCCGAATTCTGGGATTTTTTCCAGCCCCTCCTGAACAGTCAGGAAGAATTTACCCTCCGCTTCGTTCTCGTCATGCTTCTCGACTACTACATCAATGATGAATACATAGACAGCCTTTTCCCGCTCTTTGACCGAATCACCCACCAGGGATATTACGTCAAAATGGCGCTCGCCTGGGCCATTTCCATGTGTTATGTCCGATTCCCCGCCCAAACCACCCTCTATCTGCATAACAACCGCCTGGACGATTTTACCTACAACAAATCCCTTCAGAAAATCACCGAATCACACAGCGTTTCCGCAGAATCCAAACAGATAATCCGATCTATGAAAAGAAACTGACGCAGGATAAAAGCCTGCCCTTTTTCCCAGCCTAAACTGTAATTTCTTCCTTTAACGTAGACAGGCAGATGATAGTATTGGCATCGGTCACACCCTTGATATCCTTCAGCGTACAGGACAGAAAATCCTCGATATCCTGCATATCCCGGAAAAGCACCTTCAGGAGAAAATCCGCAGGCCCCGCGGTATGATGGCATTCCAGCACCTGGGGAAGCTGAAGGCACACATCCTGAAAAGCCTCCATATTCCTGGAATAATCCATTTTTACAAGGATAAAAGCCAGAAGGTTATAGCCGGAAGCGCCGGGATTCACGCGGATGGTATATTTTTCAATCACCCCTGTCTGCTCCAGCTTCCGGATACGTTCCGTCACGGCAGGCACAGACAGAGAGACCTGTTTGCTGATGTCGGAAGCGCTTGCCCGGCTGTTTTCTTTTAATATAGAAAGAATGGTGGAATCAGTTTTATCCATAGAAACCTCCTTCAGCTGATTTTTTTTCTGGCAGGAGCGGGCTTAACCGCTTCTTTTTTTGTCCGGGAAGACGGAAGTGACAGCTTATAATAAAACATATATTGCTGGATTACCCCTGCGAAGCCCTGATAGCGTTCGAAAGGGAAACCCTTCGGGTAATAGGCAGCCAGAATCTGTTTTACATGCGTATCCACCGGAAAAGCGCCGATATGATGTAAGGCAAACAGGCAGATGCAGTCAGCCACCTTGCGTCCAATCCCGAATTCCCCGGTAAGAATAGCAATAGCCTCTTCATAATCCGCATTCTGCAGGGAATGGAAGAATTCTTTTCCGCTGCCGTTGCAGCACCGTTTGGCCATGGCGAGAATATATTTGTCCCGATAGCCAAGCCCCAGCCCCTGCAGCCCTTCCAGACCTCCGGAGGCAATTTTTTCCGGTTCGGGAAAGGAGTAAAAATCCCTTTCGGACAAAGACTCTTCCCCGGTCAGAAAGCCTTCCGGCTCCAGCCGCTCCCCATACCGGCGGCAAAGGGCATCCACACTATTGCGGATACGGGTAATATTATTATTCTGGGATATCAGGAAACAAAGGATGGTTTCCCACAGATCCTGCCGGAGAATACGTATTCCTCCCCCATAGGAAATCGCAGACGTCAAAAAGCTGTCTTTCGGATCCACCGCCTTTTTCATAGCCCCATAATCAGTGGAAAGATCGAAATAATTATACCAATAGGAATCGAATTCCTGCGGTGAACAGGAAAACTCCACAGAAACCCCTTCCCCGGACATTCCGAAAGCCGACAGAGTCCCTTCCTTTGAAGGCCCGCAGGCTGTCTGCCGTATCCGGACCAGATGACGGCCAGATGCAACCGCATATGTATTTTCCCCGCAGCAGCAGATCCGGAACACTTGCCCCGAATCCATCAGCATACGCATATCAAAATCATGAAGTATCGTCTGGTACATAAGAGATATTTCCCTTCCTCGCACGAATTATGAAAGCCGGTAACAGTTCAGATAACCAGGAACCATTCCTGATATCTACAGTTCCTCACATACCTGGAAAATATAAAATTTCAGATAATAGGATTCATCCGCCGCCCAGAGTATAGGATGATCACAGCACTGCGTGCGGAATTCCACCTGACGAAGCCTCTTATGAGAACCGGCAGCGGCCTCCCTGATCGTTTTGGAAAAAAGCTCCGGATCCATAAAATGAGAACAGGAACAGGTAACCAGAAAACCGCCGTTTTCCACAAGCTTCATGCCCCTCAGGTTGATCTCACGATACCCCTTAACCGCATTCTTAATGGAATTTCTGGACTTGGTAAAAGCAGGGGGATCCAGGATAACCACATCAAATTTTTCTCCCTGTCCCTCCAGCCGGGGAAGAAGCTCAAAGACATCAGCACATTGAAAACGAACCCGTTCCTCCAGCCCGTTCAGCCTCGCATTTTCCTCAGCCTGCAAAATCCCCGTCTGGGAAGAATCCACCCCGAGAACACTTTCCGCCCCTGCAATTCCGGCATTTAAAGCAAAAGACCCGGTATGAGTAAAACAGTCCAGAACCCTTTTCCCCCTGCACAGCCGCTGAACAGCCGCCCGGTTATACTTTTGATCCAGGAAAAACCCTGTTTTCTGTCCATCCTCTATATCTACGATATACTTAACCCCATTTTCTTCAATCTGTACCTTCGTATCAAAAGGAGCGCTGAAAAATCCCTTAAAACGCTCCATCCCCTCCTGCAGCCGTACCTTGGCATCACTTCGCTCATAAATTCCCCGTACCTTAATCCCGTCCCTTTGCAGTATCCGGCAGAGAGCATCCAGAATCACAGCCTTAAGCCTGTCAATTCCCAGCGCCAGGGACTCCACCACAAGCACATCCGAAAACTTATCCACCACCAGCCCGGGAAGCCAGTCCGCCTCACCGAATATCACCCTGCAGCACCCGGTATCCACCGTCTGCTTCCGATACTCCCACGCATTTTCCACCCGCTTCTCCAGAAAAGCTTCATCGATTACCGTCCCCTTTTTCCTAGAAAGAAGCCTCACCGTAATCTTCGATTGCGTATTAATAAACCCAATCCCCAGAAAATACCCGTCAAAATCATGAACCGTAACCAAATCCCCATTTTCAAAATCACCGGCAATACTTTCTATTTCATTATCATAAACCCACATCCCCCCGGATTTCAAAGTCCTCCCGGTCCCTTTTTTTAATGTAACAAGAGTATCGTACATATTTCCTCACATTCCGCCGCTTTTTCGTTATCACCCAAACTATCCTGCCCATAACGAATTTTTGAGGCTTTTCTGATTATTCTTCCTTTTTTGTATTGTAAGTGTAACATATTTTCTTTATAATTTACAGTAGCAATGAAGGTTCGGCCCCTCCCCATATTCTGTCAGGGTTCCCGTGCCTGCCCGCCCTTTGCTCCGCGCCTCCTGCCTGCCCTGTTTGCCTTCCCCTCAGGCGTTCCTCCCCGGCGGGTATGTGTACCCTGCAAAGGCCTTCTAAAAACGCCGGTCCTTAGATTGCGTCCTCTGCAATCTTAGTACCGCTGCGTTTTT
>ERZ772882.135-NODE-135-length-100736-cov-4.071116_pt1 | contig 100736 bp, 88 predicted proteins | sample MGYA00580576_ERZ772882 | MGnify/ENA primary metagenome ERZ772882 (study PRJEB29015, sample SAMEA2737658) | human gut metagenome | biome: human gut; feature: human-associated habitat; material: faeces | place: China | collected 2012 ... | reverse complement strand
ACTTATATGGCAGTGCTCACTTCGGCTTTCATTTCCGGCATGATGGTACTGTTTGGACGTAATGTACTGTCCCTGTTTGTATCCGGTGAACCGGATCAGACCCGACAGGTATTGGATATAGCATATAAGTATTTGTTTATTATGGCTGTCTTTTTGTGGGTGCTGTATCTGCTGTATGTGTATCGTTCCGCTATCCAGGGCCTGGGTAATACTTTGATTCCGCTTGCCAGCGGCATTGCAGAATTTATAATGCGTGTCAGTGTTGCGCTGCTGCTGCCAAAACTGATCGGTGAAGATGGAATATACTATGCAGAGATCTGTGCATGGAGCAGTGCAGCTGTTTTATTATTCGTAAGTTATATGATCATTATACGGAAATATAAAGAAGTCACCGTTCATACATAATGTTATTTACTTAAGGAATCTATAATAATACAGGCAGAAAATATCCGGATACACGGCCTGGAATTCATGGAAGCTGCGGCAGGGAGGAATGGAAAAAATGGAGAATCAGAGAAGAAAAGAATGGCTGGAGTCTATGCTGCGCATTGTTTCACCGGTTTTTGACGCATTGGAGAAAGAGGAATTACATAAAACCATGCCATTGGATTTTCATGAGGAAAGGTCGGAATATGCACCGCTGGAGGCCTTCGGAAGAAGCATGCTGGGGCTTGCGCCCTGGCTGGAAGCGGAAGGGCTTGAGGAAGAGGAAGAGAAGCTGCAGGCCGTCTGGCGGAAGAAGGCCCTGCGCTGCCTGGATGCCGCCACGGATCCGGAATCCGCGGATTTTATGAATTTCACCACAGGGGGCCAGCCCCTTGTGGATACGGCATTCCTCTGCCATACCCTTGTGCGTGCGCCGAAACAGCTGGCGGGAAGCCTTACGGAACGGGTGCGGCATCACCTGGCGCAGGCGCTGCGCTCTTCCCGCACAATCATGGCCGGAAGCACCAACTGGCTGTTCTTTTCCGCCATGGTGGAGGCCGGCCTGTATCTGCTTGGGGAAAAGGATTATGATAAAATGCGCATCGCCTATGCGCTGCGCAGCTTTGAGGGCTGGTACAAGGGTGACGGCGTTTATGGGGACGGAGAGGTGTTCCACTGGGATTACTATAACAGCTTTGTCATCCAGCCGATGTATGTGGATCTTCTGGATCTGTTCGGGGATTCGGCGGAAGAATACAGGATATTGAAGGAAAAAGTAACGGCCAGAGCTTCCCGGTATGCCTCCGTTCTGGAACGTATGATTGCTCCGGACGGAAGCTATCCCGTGATTGGCCGTTCGATCTGTTATCGGTTCGGCGCATTTCAGATGCTGGCCCAGGCCGCCCTGCAGCGCCGGCTGGAGAAAGGGCTTACGCCTGCCGGGGTACGGTGTGCTCTGACCGCCGTGCTGCGCAGATGCCTGGAAAACGGGGATATGTTTGATGGGAACGGGTGGCTGCGTCCCGGGGTATACGGCTTCCAGCCGGAGCTTGCGGAAGGGTATATTAATGTGGGAAGCCTTTATTTGTGCAGCGCCGTTTTCCTGCCGCTGGGGCTTCCGGCGGAGGATCCCTTCTGGATCGGGGAGGACGAAGACTGGAGCGGCAGAAAGGTATGGAGCGGCGGACATATAGCTATCGACCATGCCCTGGACTGACGGATTCCTTCAGGAATATTCAGAAAAGAACTGTTATGAGACGGACTTTTATGGTCCGCTTCTGGCATTAGAATAGTTGTCATAAAATCAGGCCATGCATGAAAAATGCATGGCCTGATTTTATGCAGATTCCATCGGTAAGACAGGTGTGCTATAATAAAAAAGAATCCGGGTGTAATGAGGGAAATGACCGGAAAGGGGAGATGTTATGATAAAGCTGCTTATTGTAGAGGATGAGCTGATCACCAGACGGGGGCTGATGCGGCACATCCCATGGAAAAAGATCGGCGTGGATATGGTGGAAACGGCGGAAAGCGCGGATGAAGCCTTCGGGATATGTGCCAGGTGGCAGCCGGACATCGTGCTTTCGGACATTAAGATGAGGGGAATGGACGGCATTGAAATGTGCAGACAGCTGCGGAGCCTTCTGCCGGACTGCCAGATTATTTTTGTCAGCAGTTATTCCTATAAAGAATATCTGAAGGCTGCGATTGAGCTGGGAGCCATACAATATGTGGAAAAGCCTGTGGTGCCGGAAGAGCTTATCGGTGCGGTGGAAAAGGGAATCGAGAGGATTGAACAGATCCGGGCACAGAAGGATCTGCAGGAAAGCTATACGGAAAGCCTCGATTTCCTGAAAAAAGAGGTCTTGTTTTCTCTTTTGTCAACACCGGGGGATGTGGATAAGCTGGAATGTCAGCTGCGAAAGAGCGGCTTATGGACCGGAACGGATACCCGGATGCGTATCGGGATCGTCAAGCTTGCCGGGACTGTGAGTGAAGGGAGGGAATTCCTGAATACATACAGAGAAGCGCTTCATGAGCTTATGGAATCCGCTCATTTTTACTGCAGCGCTGATTTTCATGATAAACGGACTCTGATCCTTCTGATTACCGAAGCAAGAGAAAGGCTGGAACGGGACAGCGGTCTGATACGGAGCTTATGTGCCCTGGCGGAGGAATCAAAAGGAGAGTTCAGGCATTTCCTTGCCCTGGGAAGGATGGTGGGAGAGCCGCAGCAGCTGTATGCTTCCTATGAGTCCGCCTGTCAGTCCGCCAGCAGCCTGTCCTATAAAGGCTTTTCCTCCTGCGCTTTCTCCGAGGAGGTTGCGCAGGACAGACATTTTGAACTGGACAGGGAGAGGGAGGAGGCTTTCGTAAACGCCCTTTCCAGGAGGGATAAGGAGGAAGCGGGACGCATCCTGAAGGACATTTATGATGACCTTACGGATCAGAAGGCCGCGCTGAACAGCTCTGTGAAAAACATGTATTTCCTGCTTTACAATCATGTACTCAGGCTGGAAAAGGAGCTGCTGAGCACAGGGAAGGAGCAGAAGGAAAATAACCGTTTCTGGGATAATGCCCAGACGCTGCAGGAGCTTCATACCTTTCTTGCCGCCCGGGCTATGGAGGCAATAGAAGAACGGGAAAAGGAGGGAAGCGGGGGAAATGCGGTTATATTCCAGGTGATCGAGGTCATGAAGCAGAAATATCCGGATAAAAACCTGTGTATAAAGGATTTGGCGGATGCCGTATATCTCACACCGTCTTATCTTTCCGGTCTTTTTAAACGCAGGACGGGAACCACTATCAACCAGTATCTGACGAACCTGCGCATCGAACAGGCCAAGCTCCTGCTGAGGGACAACAGCCTGAAGCTGTATCATGTGGCGGATCGGGTAGGGTATGAAGATGCGGCCTATTTTGCCAGGATATTTAAAAACCAGACGGGGATGACGCCTTCGGAATACAGGGAGAATAAGAGCCGGTGAAAAAAATATGGAATCAAATGAAAGTCAAGTTCCGTCAGCTGCCAATGAGAATAAAGCTTACGGTATCCTTTTCAGGCCCCATGATAGTGATTTTTGTACTTCTGCTTTCTGTCAGCTACCGGATTATCGAAACGCAGTATGAAGAACAGATCATCTACTCGGCGGATCAATCCTTTGAACAGGCGGTTAATTTCCTTCAGAACCATCTGCAGAATATGAATTATATTCTGGAACTGGTCGGCTCCGACCGGAAGTTACAGGACATGCTGAGCGACGGAAGCTACCGTATAAGGCAGGAGGCAGGGGATCAGTGGAGGGATTACTGGCGCATTAACGACATCATGACATCGCTGGAGCTGTCCAACAAAATGTACCAATGTGGTATCTATGTGCCGGACCGATTAATATATGCTGAGAACAGGTATCATTTTTTCCCTGAGTCCGATTTGAAAAAGAAGGACTACTATGAGGAATTATGTGACCGGATGAATCAGGGGCTCATATATTTTACCGGCCTGGAACGTAGCGGCCCGGAAATTGTAGGGGTGAAGAAGCAGCGTGTGGCCATGCTGAAAAAAGTATATGGGGATGAATTAGGGGGCGGGGAAACCTGTATTGCCAGAGTCAGCATAGCGGTGGATGAGCTGGAACGGATTGTGGTAAATTCCGATATTACCCAGAAAGGGCTCAGCTTTCTGACTAATGAGCGCGGGGAAATCCTTGCGGTATCCAACCAGGAAAATCTGGAAACACTTTCGGAAAACGGGAGTCTGCCCGGTTATGGGAGCAACGCGTCCTGGCAGGATCTGAGGATAGGGGATGCCTCCTATCTTTACCGGCAGCAGAAGCTGGATCAGGCGGAATGGATGCTGGTATCGCTCATACCCAGGCAGGATTTCTACAGGCAGACCTATCTGATGGGAATGACCCTCATTCTATTTTCCATATTGATTGTGCTGTCCATTTTCCTGATATCCTGGATGCTGGGAAAATATTATACGAAGAGGTTGGTGGCGCTGAATACCCGTATGAAGCAGGTACAGAACGGACAGCTTTCCCTTGAGGTGGATGTGGAGGAAAGCGATGAAATCGGTGAGCTTTTCCGCAGCTTCGGCTATATGACGAAAGAACTGCGCAAGCTGATGCTGGAGCAGTACCGTCTCGGCAAAAACGTGAAAACAGCGGAGCTTCGTGCTCTGCAGGCTCAGATAAACCCGCATTTCCTTTACAATACCCTGGATTTGATCAATTGGGAAGCCATGGATTATAATGCACCTGAGATTATGGAAATTGCCCGTAACCTGGCTCAGTTTTACCGGATCAGCCTGAATAAGGGCAGGCAGATCGTGCGGGTGGAGGAGGAACTGAATCATGTCAGGGCTTATGTTCGGATTGAAAATTATCATTTTGATAATGCCATCCATCTGGAAATAGATACGGAAGAAGGAGTGGAGGAGCTGGCCTGTATCAATATTATTCTTCAGCCCTTCGTGGAGAATGCGATTATGTACAGCATAGCCAAGGCTCCTGACCGGGAAACGTGCAATATACATATCCGGGCAGAGAGGGAGGGAGAAGATCTCGTTTTCCGTATTACGGACGATGGTTTTGGAATGACCAGGGAACAGACAGAGCGGATTTTTGAAGAAAACAGCCACGATGTCAGCCATGGTTATGGCGCAAAAAATGTGAATTTCCGTATCAAGCTCTGCTATGGAGAGGAGTATGGTGTATCTTATGAAAGTGAAATAGGGAAGGGGACTACAGTCACGGTGAGGATACCGGCCCTGACGCCTGAGGAGGCGGAGAAAAAGCTGCAGTAATACTTTGAATACAGGCTGTGATAATGGCATGAAAACGGTATGAATTCCGGAATCAGGGATTTATGCCGTTTTTTTGTCCGTTTATACAATGGGTAAAAAAGAGGAGAAAATACCGTAAAAAGTAAAATAAATATACATTTTACTACAATAAAGTAAAAGCGATAACGGTAAAGTGCGGCTAAAAATATAAAAATAACAAAATAATTATACAAGATGCACATAATGCGTAAAATAATCCGGTAAATCTCAGTTTTGTCATATTACAATTTCTTTCCCGAAAATATACAATATTGATATCAAGAAAACGTACGGAAAAGAAGGGAGATGGAATGGTGAAAGAGCGGTTTATGAACTTTGGCCACGAAATTAAGAAGAACAGGGCTTTGTTTATCATGGTACTGCCTGCGGTGCTTCTGGTACTTGTTTTATCTTACCTTCCTATGTCAGGACTGATTCTGGCTTTTAAGAACTACCGTTTTGACAAAGGAGTGTTCGGAAGTGACTGGAACGGGATAGAAAACTTCCGCTATCTGTTTTCATCCGGAACAGGCTGGCTGATAACCAAAAATACGATTCTGTATAATCTGCTAAACCTGATCACTTCACAGGGGCTGGCAATTGTACTGGCGATTGTCATTTCCGAACTGCAGGGAAAATACTACAAAAAAATTACCCAGTCGGTAATTTTCTTCCCTTATTTTATTTCATGGGTTATTGTAGGGGCATTTGTCTATAATATATTCAATTATGAGACAGGGCTCATGAACGGATGGCTCACTTCCCTGGGGATGGAAAAGGTTAATGTTTATTCCATGCCGTGGGTATGGCCCATTATCATATGCTGCTTTAATGCCTGGAAATGGTGCGGATATAATTCCATTATTTACATTGCGGCAATAACAGGAATTGACGGAGAATGCTATGAGGCGGCCCAGATAGATGGCGCCAATATCTTCCAGCGTATCTGGTACATAACGCTGCCCTGCATCAAACCTACTGTAATTACCATGCTGCTTCTCCAAGTGGGAAGAATTCTCAGAGGTGACTTTGAGATGTTCTATCAGATTGTCGGCAATAATGGCCAGCTCTATAATGCGACAGATGTAATCGATACTTACGTGTTCCGCTCCCTGATGCAGAATTCCAATCTGGGTATGACGGCAGCAGCAACATTCTATCAGTCCATTCTCTGCTTTATCATCATCATGCTGGTAAATGCGGTTGTTAAAAAAATTGATGAAGACTATGCGTTGTTCTAAAGGGAGGAGGGAACAGTAATGGCAGCAAAGGAACAGGTTCAGGGATCGAAAAGGGTAAAAATGGGTACCGCCGCCATTGTTTTCAATGTGATTGGCTGTGTTCTGGTAGGACTGGTGGCGCTGGTCTGCCTGCTGCCCTTCATTATGCTGATTTCGGGATCATTTTCTTCCGAACAGGCAATACGTTTTACCGGTTACGGGCTTCTACCCAAGGACTTTACGCTGGAAGCCTATCGGATTGTATTTAAGTATCCGCAGAAAATCGCCCGTGCCTACGGTGTATCCATAACCATTACATTAATCGGGACTGTGCTGGGGCTTTTTATCACTACCATGGCAGCTTATGTTATCAGCAGGAAGGATTTTAAATACCGCAATGCGATTTCGTTTTTTTTCTACTTCACCACACTGTTTAACGGCGGAATGGTGAGTACCTATATTTTTTATATCCAGTATCTGCATCTGAAGGATAATCTGCTTGCCCTTATTCTGCCTGGAATGGTAAATATTTTCTACCTGCTGATCATGAGGAGTTTTGTGTCGGCCATACCCATAGCCCTTGTGGAATCAGCAAAGATTGACGGTGCAGGGGAGTTCAGGACTTTTATCCAGATAGTTCTGCCTCTTCTGAAATCAGGGCTGGCTACAATTGGCCTGTTCATGGCTCTGGGCTATTGGAATGACTGGTACAATGCCATGCTTTATCTGAACACATCAGAAAAATATCCGCTTCAGTATATGCTTTATGACCTGCTGCAGCAGACGCAGGCGCTTGCCAGGATCGCCAGCCAGGCAGGAATACGGGTGGAAAGCCTGCCGTCCAATACTTTGAAGCTGGCAATGGCGGTAGTTGCTACCGGTCCTATTATCCTGCTCTATCCGTTCGTACAGAAATATTTTGTAAAAGGTGTCACTATCGGCTCAGTTAAAGGATGAGTCCGGTAAAATGATACAAGAAAAAAGGAGGGTTATCACATGAAAAAAGCTTCTAAACTAATCTCTATGCTGCTGTCGGCAGCAATGGTATGCACACTTCTTGCAGGCTGCGGAAACAGCGGCGGTTCTGCGCAGGACGGTTCGGCAGGCAAGGAATCTGTCAGTCCGTCAGCTGATTCTTCCAGCCAGGCGTCTTCAGGGGAAGAGGGACTGGATACTTCGGAGGAAGTGGAACTGGTGATGTACGTAGTCAGTAATGAACCGGCAAAACAACAGGAACTGACGGATAACATGAATAAGATTTTCAAAGAAAAGCTGAACTGTACACTGAAAATCAACTATATCGGCTGGGCGGAATATCCCAACAAATATCCGCTGCTTTTCTCCTCAGGAGAATCCTTTGATATGGCTTATGCAGCAACCTGGCTGAATTTTGCAGCCCTGGCCCAGAAGGGCGCTTTCATGAACCTGGATGATTTATGGCCCACGTATGCACCGAAGAACTTTGCGATGCAGTCGGAAACAGCCAAGCAGCAGGCGACCATAGACGGACATTATTATTGTGTTCCCACACTGCTGGCAACCTATTCCGCATACGGCCCCATGTACCGTACCGATATTCTGGAAGGAACAGATTGGAACGGCAAGATGGAATCCTTTGAAGACATGGAAACATACATGGATCTGGTTAAGGCTAACCGCCCGGAATTTGAACCCTACGACGTAAACTCCGCTGGTTCTGAAATGGATGATTTGTTCATGTGGAACAATGGCATGTATTCCATCAAGGGTTCTTCCAATGATTTCCTCTTCATCGACCCCATGGAAGAAAACCCCAAGCTTTTCACCTATTATGAGTATGACAAAACACCTGAGTTTCTGGAAATGATGAACCGCTGGAATGAAAAAGGATTTTTCAGCAAATCTGCTCTTTCCGACACTGATACGGAAAAAGAAAAGAACGGAAAAGCGGCTCTGAAAATCCATAACGTAGATACCTTTACGGGGCTTGTTATTGATAAGCCTGATTACAGCTTTGATTATGCGAATCTGGTGAAGGATGTTTCCAATATGGCATTTACCCAGGACGCCATGGTTATTTCCAATACCTCCAAGCATCCGGAACGGGCATTGGCACTGTGGGATCTCATTACCACGGACAGAGAAGCTTTTGATGCATTCTTCTATGGAATTGAAGGCGTATCTTATGAACTGAATGATAAAGGCGAAGTGAAAACATTGGATCCCGACAACTACGCGGCATCCGCCATGTGGGCGGCACGTACCACGGAGCTGAACCGTGACGGGATCGGCACACCGGATCGTACCATTGAACTGAAAAAGGAATGGGATGCCTATATCAAGGATGGTGTGGGAAGCCAGAAATACCGTTCCTTCGTACTGGATACTTCTTCCATCGAAACAGAATATGCGGCCTGCCAGAACGTACATCAGCAGTACTGGTGGCCTCTGGAGCTGGGCTACACGGAACCGGTAAGCGGACTGAAGGAGTATCAGGAGAAGATGGAAGCCGCCGGTATTGAAAAGGTGCGCGAGGTTCTGCAGCAGCAGCTGGACGCATACATAGCCGGACTCGGACAGTAAAATAAGGCATAAAAAGGTCTTGTAAAGGCCGCGCGGAAGTAAGAAGATAATTATGGCGGCGGAGAAATTTTTCCGCCGCCTTTTTCAGACAGAAAAGAAATGATATCATAGAGATGGGGTAAAAGGTATCCGGCGGGGGCCGGGGAAAAGAGGACAGGATGGAACAGACAATTAAGGTATATCTGACGCAGATGGGGAACAATAAAAAGCTTCAGGAGCAGGAGGGGCTGCGTTTTGAAGCGGATAAGCCCGGAAATGACGGGAATGAAGGCAATGTGCTGAATGTATATGATCAGGTGGAGTATCAGGAAATAATGGGCTTCGGAGGGGCGTTCACCCAGGCATCGGCGGTGAATTTCATGGCTCTTTCCGACAGTCAGCGCCGGGAGGTCCTGGAAGCTTATTTCGATAAAGAAAAGGGCATCGGCTATAATTTCTGCCGGCTCACGATAAACAGCTGTGATTTTTCCACGGAAATGTATTCCTATGATGCCACACCGGAAGATTACGAACTGAAGGATTTTTCGATTGAGAGAGATAAGGAAGACGTGATTCCCATGGTGCTGGCGGCAAAAGAGAAAGCATCGGATTTAAGGCTTTTCGCCTCTCCATGGAGTCCGCCCGCATGGATGAAGACCAACGGAAAAATGGATAAGGGAGGCTTTCTGCGCAAGGAATGCCAGGATGCATGGGCCAGATATACGGCGCATTATATCAAAGCTTATGAAGAAGAGGGAATCCCGATTTGGGGCGTTACCGTACAGAATGAAGCCAAGGCGGAGCAGGGCTGGGAATCCTGCCATTATGAAGCCGGGGAAGAACGAGATTTTGTGACCGGTTACCTGAAGCCGGTCTACGAAAGAGAAGGGCTGGGCGACAAGAAAATCTTTTTCTGGGATCATAACAAAGAGAGAGTGGTGGATCGCAGTCTGGAAACACTGTGCAGCGACCGGGCGAGAGCGGCCTTTGACGGTATTGCCGTGCACTGGTATTCCGGCGATCATTTCGGAGCGCTGGACGTAACCCATCGTCTTTTCCCGGAGAAGCTGCTGATCGCTTCGGAACAGTGCAAAGGCAGGGAGGAACTGCCCTGGGAATCGGGAGAAGCCTATGCCCATGATATCATTGGGGATTTAAATAACTGGGTGGGCGCCTGGACAGACTGGAATATGCTTCTGGATGAAAACGGCGGCCCGGATCACTGGCTGGATGAGCAGCTGCAGTGGGAACGGATTACGGCAAAGAGACAGGAACTGGGCATGGAAATAAACTGGAAGGATCCGCGGTTCCAAAAACTGATGAAGGAAGAGGGGATCTGGTTCGGGGAGTCACCGATTCTGTGCGACCATGGGGAGAAAAGCCTTCACTATGCCTCTTCTTATTATTACATCGGCCATTTCAGCCGTTTTGTCAAACGGGGAGCAAAAAGGATCGGAAGCTCTGTCTATACACCGGGGCTTGAGGTATGTGCATTCCGCAACCCGGACGGAAGCAAAGCGGTGGTGGCGATGAATCCCGGTGAGCAGGAGAGGAAGACAATCCTGCGTTTCCATGAAAAAATAGCGGAATACAAGATTCCTGCCCACAGCATTGTCACTTTTGTATTCTGACAACAGTACGGACGGGGAAGACATAGCAATATATCTTTTAAGGAGGATAGCGGAATGGATAAAATCAGGGGAGTAAATCTGGGAAACTGGCTGGTGCTTGAAAAATGGATGCATCCGGCGTTATTTGAAGGAACATCGGCGGAGGATGAGGATGAGCTGTGCCGGCAGCTTCCCCGGGAGGAACTGGTAAAGAGGCTCACTGCACATCGGGACAGCTATATCACCAAAGAGGATTTTTCTTATATCCGCAGCTGCGGGCTGAATACAGTGCGTATCCCGGTGCCTCATTTTATATTCGGGGATGATCCCGTCTATTGTGAACCCTATGTGCCGTGTATCGAATATCTGGATAGAGCGTTTGGCTGGGCGGAGGAAACGGGGCTTTCCATTTTGATTGATTTACATACCGCACCGGAAAGCCAGAACGGCTTTGATAACGGCGGGATCTGCGGGGTCTGTAAATGGGCGCAGGATCCGGAAAAGGTGGAGCGTGTCCTGAAGGTGCTGGAAATGCTGGCGCTGCGTTACGGTTCCCGCCCTTCCCTCTGGGGAATCCAGCTGCTGAATGAACCTATTTCCGAATCCCTCTGGCAGATGATCCGGGGAAAGTATCTTCCTCATAATCCGGAGAGGGCGGCAGGCTCTTCCTTTGTCCCGCTGGAGGTGCTGTACGATTTTTATACAAGAGGGTATCATAAGCTGCGGGAAATTCTGCCCGCAGAGAAAAAGATCGTGTTCCATGACGGCTTCCGCTTCGAAGTCTGGGAACCCTTTTTCAGGGAAGCCGGTTTTGAAAATGTGGTGCTGGATGCCCACTGGTACCTTGGCATGGGAATTGCTGACGAAGACACATCGGAACTGGAATATATGAGAGAGATTCTCAAGGAGGATGTAAAAAAGCTCAAAAATATGGGGAAGACAGTTCCCGTCATTGTGGGGGAATGGTGCCTGGCTCATAATCTGAAGCCGGATAAGGAGTATACGGAACTGGAAAAACAGCTTTCCTATAAGCTTATAGGAGATGCCCAGCTCATGGCCTGGGAGGCAGGCAGCGGTTATTTCTTCTGGAGCTATAAGCTGATATCCGAACCGGACGGCTGGGATTTCCGGAAATGCGTGGAGAAGGGCTGGCTCCCGGGAAATCTGGAAAGCGGAAGGTGATTTCAAATAGCAACTTAAGAATAGCAACTTGGTTTTCAAACTCTTGATTTTTGGAAACCGAGTTGCTATAATTGATTAAAAGAGTTGCCAAATCAGGAGGAGTTGCTATGCAGGCAGAAGAATTGCTGCAGTTGGTTAATAAGGTAAAGCATTATCAATGTGAGTTTCAGACAATAGAAATTAAATCTGCCGGAAAAGGCTGTCCAACAAGATTGTATGACAGTCTTTCAAGCTTTTCAAATCAGGATAGCGGCGGTATCATTTTATTTGGACTGGATGAGAAAGAACATTTTAACATAGTTGGTGTTTATGATATACAGGATCTGCAGCATAAGGTGGCGGAACAATGTAAACAGATGGAACCGGAAGTCAGGCCGCTGTTTACTGTTGCAGAACTTGATGGGAAATTCGTTGTTTCTGCGGAGATACCAGGAGTGGACGTAGCAGAACGTCCTGTTTTTTATAAAGGTGCCGGGCGGCAGAGAGGTTCATTTGTACGCGTCGGTGAATCGGATGAACCGATGAATGAATATGAAATCTATACCTATGATGCATTCAGACGCAGAATCCGGGATGATATCCGTGTGATCGAAGGAGCGAAAACGAGTTTATTCCAGGAAGATTTATTACAGTCTTATCTTGCCGCTGTAAAAAGTGAACGTGAGAATTTATCTCATAATATAACGGATATGGAAATTCTGGAACTGATGGGTATAACATCAAATGGGTGCCCGACATTATCAGGAGTTCTTGTTTTCGGGAAGTATCCGCAGGCTTATTTTCCACAGCTTGGAATAACAGCGGTAGTGGTTCCGGGTACGGAGATGGGAGATACGGGGAGTGATGATGAACGTTTTATATCCAATAAGCGAATAAACGGCACAATCAGTGAGATGCTTCATGGAGCTGTGGAGTTTGTAAAAAGAAACAGCAGAATAAAAACTGTGATAGATGAGGATGGAAATCGAAATGACAAGCCGGAATTTCCAATGAAGGCTGTCAGGGAAGTCATTCTGAATGCCCTTATACACCGTGATTATAGTATCCATACTGAAGGGACGCCTATAACAATCTGTATGTATAATGATCGGATTGAGGTTACGAATAAAGGGGGACTGTATGGCAGAATCTCTGTGGATTTATTAGGAAAGGTCCGGCCTGAGACACGGAACCCGGCTTTAGCTAATATTTTGGAAATTCTGGGAGAAACGGAAAATCGTTATTCTGGTATTCCTACAATTCAAAAGGAGATGATGAAAGCAAATTTACCTAAACCGGAGTTCTCTGTCAGAAATGGTGAATTTAAGGTTATACTGCGAAATAATCTCCCCATAGTTTACTATGAAGAGTTTATAGATGGACAGGAAATGAATAGAAAGTCTGACCGGATTTTCCATAGAGTGGGCGAACGGGATAATGCACTTCTGGAATATTGTAAAATTCCACGTTCAAGGGAAGAAATTATTGGATTTGTTGGTTTTTCAAGGTATTATACGATGAATAAAATTATGAAGCCCTTGATTGAAAAAGGCTATATTAATATGACTCTGCCGGATAAACCAAAGAGTTCTAAACAAAAATATTATGCCGCAGAAATTGCAAAAAACAGAGAATAAACAGTAACATCCGTGCTGCCGTTAATAAGGAAACGCTAATAAGGAAAAGGATTGACAAACGAAAAAGGTCCATTATATAATAACATCGTTCATCGGAGGTGGACCATTCGTTGGAAAATGGGAACCGGATAAGATGCTGGCTGAGATGCCTGCTTCTTGTCCGGTTTTTTTGTCGGCATAAAACCGCATTTGCAGGAAGCTGTCCTGTGCTGCCCTGGTGGATAAATACTGCAGAGAATAAAGGAGATGAAATCAAAATGAAAGAAACTCAGAATTTTACAGAAGGAAACATCCTTTTATCCCTTGTACGTTTTGCACTGCCCGTTTTGGCAGCCCTGTTTCTTCAGACGATGTATGGAGCCGTGGATATGCTTGTGGTAGGGCAGTTTGCCGCAGCGGCAGATGTTTCTGCGGTTTCCACGGGAAGCTGGCTGATGCAGCTGATCACTTCCTTTGTAGTGGGTATTGCCATGGGGACTACCGTATTGCTTGGAAGAAAGCTGGGTGAGGGCAAACCGGAGGAAGCAGGAAAAATCATCGGGGCCAGTGTGGTTTTGTTCCTCCTTATCGGCGTTGTGATTACGTTCCTGATGGAGCTGTGTGCAGTACCGGTTGCCCGGATCATGCAGACTCCTCCGGAAGCATTTGACGCTACCGTGATGTACGTGCGTATCTGTTCGGCAGGTTCGCTTTTTATTGTAGCCTATAACGTGCTGGGAAGTATTTTCCGCGGAATCGGTGATTCGCGGATGCCCCTCATAACGGTGGCAATCGCCTGTGTATTTAATATTGCAGGAGATTTTCTGCTGGTCGGCGTATTTGGGCTGGCTACTGCGGGAGCCGCCATTGCCACGGTGTGCGCCCAGGCGCTCAGTGTGGTTATTTCCATCCTGATAATACGAAAGAAGAAGCTTCCCTTTTCTTTCGGCAGGAAGGATATTGTTTTCGATAAAAAGAGGATGGGAAGCGTATTCCGTCTCGGTCTGCCCATTGCTTTCCAGGATTTGCTGGTAAGCATATCCTTCCTGGCCATTACCGCTATCGTGAATTCCCTGGGGGTAATACCCTCTGCCGGAGTGGGTGTGGCGGAAAAGCTGTGCGGCTTTATCATGCTCGTGCCGTCGGCCTTTAACCAGTCCATGTCCGCCTTTGTAGCGCAGAATATGGGCGCGGGCAAAGCAGAACGGGCCAAAAAGGCGCTGTTCACGGGAGTGGGGCTTTCTCTCGCGGTGGGGGTGTTCATGGCCTGGCTCGCCTTTTTCCACGGAGATCTGCTGGCGGGGCTTTTTGCCAGGGATGCCGCCGTTATTGCTGCAGCCGCGGAATATCTGAAGGCTTATGCCATAGACTGTCTGCTGGTATCCATTATGTTCTGTATGATAGGATATTTCAACGGCTGCCAGAAAACGCTGTTTGTCATGATCCAGGGAATCATGGGGGCATTCTGTGTCAGAATTCCCGTATCTCTTTTCATGAGCCGGCTGAAGCCGGTATCCCTGTTTAAGGTGGGGCTGGCTACCCCCTGCTCCTCTATTGTCCAGATAGCCTTATGTCTTGGATATTTTATCCTTCTGTCGAGGAAGAAGCTTCCTCCGGAACCAGAGAAATAAGTCCGGATTCACAGACGATGGAAGCGGCCTTTGTTTCACCTGTCAATTGGATATCCACAAAGGAAGAAGCGTCACAGACGGCATGGCAGGCATACAGGCTGCTTTTGCCGTCTGTTTTTAATACCATATCTCCGGTATAATCAGAATAATCGAAAACGGTAACGGTTTTGTCCGCCGTATCAAAGTAGCCGATTTGGGAACGGTGTATCCCTGACCCCCAGGAAAAGGTGAAATAGACTTCCTTTTCCCCATCCCCGTTCATATCGGCGACGGCAAAGGAAGTGGCGCCGTATCCGCCGAACCATTCTCCCAGAGGATATACTGCTTCCTCATACATGAGAAAAGACGCACAGGAGGAATCATATTTATAAATGGTAAAGCCATATTTCTCAGAAATGGATTCCGGGGTCACGTTGAAACAGGTGTCCTCTTCATAACCGGCGGGGAGCTTTTCAATAAGAGCCGTAACGGTTTCTGTCCCTTCACGGGAAGGGGTGAGCGGAAAGGTTTCAATAGCTGGGATGTTTTCGTTCCCAGCCTGCCCGCAGGCGGTAAAGAACAGCAGGCAGAGTAGGAGAGGGAGATACAATAATCGTTTTTTCATGCAGAGCCTCCTTTTTATGCGGCACATTGGTGTATCCTGTATAGTCCAAGTATACGGTGTCCGGCATGCCCGCGCAAGCCGCAAATCCTGACGCCTGTTTCGGAGGATTGGATTGACAGAGAGGAAAAATGAGAATAAAATGAAAGCATACACTTGCATGGAGGTGGCGATATGGATGAGACAAGCCAGAAAATTATTGACGCTGCGATGACTCTGATCCGTGATCAGGGCTATGTAGCCACGACCACGAAGGATATAGCCCGGGCGGCGGGAGTGAATGAATGTACCCTGTTCCGTAAGTTCGGGAATAAGAAGGATATCGTGCTCCAGGGGATCACTCAGGAAAAATGGCGTGCCAATGTGACTCCGGAAATATTTAAAAATGTCAGGTGGGAGCTGCGCCCGGATCTGGAAATGTTCCTGACCGCATATATGGAAAGAATAACGCCGGATTTTGTGAAGCTTTCCATCGGACTGCGCGCGCCTCAGCTTTATGGGGAAACCGCGCCGCTGATCATGCAGATACCTCATGCCTTTGTGTCTTCGCTTACGGAGTATCTGAAAGAAATGGAACAAAGGGGAAAAATAGCTCCGGCCGATTTTGAAAGTATGGCCATGGTTATTTTTTCTTCCACCTTCGGTTTTACCTTTTTAAAGGCTTCCTTTAATCAGGAGCTCACGAAGCTGGAGCAAACGGAGTACATTAAAAAGAGCGTGGATTTGTTTATCAATGGTATTTCAATATAAATTCAGTTTTCTGATTGAACTGTAATAGGAACGAAAAATCTGGTACTGCAAAAGCAGTACCAAAAAAATACGATTAATGCATGCAAGTACTTGCATTTATATATAAGGAATAAGGAGGAGCAACAGGATGATAACAGGAGCAGAACTGTTTGTAAAGGCACTTAAGGCGGAAGGGGTAAATACTCTCTTTGCATATCCCGGAGGACAGGCGATTGATTTGTTTGACGCTCTTTATGGGGAAAAAGAAATTGATGTTATCCTGCCGCGGCATGAACAGGGACTGATTCATGCCGCGGACGGATATGCCCGTTCTACAGGCAGAGTGGGAGTATGCCTGGTAACAAGCGGCCCGGGGGCTGCCAATCTGGTGACGGGGATCGCAACCGCCAATTTTGACAGTGTCCCGCTTGTCTGTTTTACGGGACAGGTGCCCACCAGCCTGATTGGGAATGACGCCTTTCAGGAGGTGGATATTGTGGGAATCACCAGAAGTATATGCAAATATGCGGTTACGGTGAGGAAACGGGAGGAACTGGGCGACATAATAAAGAAGGCATTTGTGATTGCAAAAGCCGGCAGGCCGGGTGTGGTGGTGGTGGATCTGCCCAAAGATATACAAAAAGAATACGGCAGCGGCTGCTACCCGGAAAGTGTGGAGATAAGAGGCTGCAGACAAGTGACCGGCGCACATGCGGGCCAGGTCCGGAGGGCAATGGAGGCATTGAAGCAGGCCAAAAGACCGCTTTTCCTGCTTGGCGGAGGAGTGATTATCAGCCGGGCGAAGGAAGAAATGCGTTATCTTGCCGAGGCCACGGGAATTCCTGTAGTCACAACGATTATGGGAAAAGGCGCCATTCCCACCACGCATCCTTTGTATGTGGGAAATATCGGCATTCACGGTTCATATGCCGCCAATAAGGCAGTCAGCCGGTGCGATCTTCTTTTTTCCATCGGCACAAGATTCAATGATCGTATTACCGGAAAGCCGGGCAGCTTTGCGCCCGGGGCCTCCATTATCCATGTGGATATTGATCCGGCCTCCATATCCCGGAATATTTCCGTGGATATTCCGATTGTTGCCGATGCAGGACAGGCGATCCGCGCGTTTCGTGAAAGAGCCTGTCCTCTGGAAACAGGTGCGTGGAGAGAGCAGATTGGAAAATGGAAGAAACAGCATCCCATAGAGCGGGGGCAGAAAGGAATGACGCCGGAGATAATCATGAGGCATATCAATGAAGCCTTTCCCGAAGCTATTATAGTGACAGATGTGGGCCAGAATCAGCTGTGGGTCACACAGTTTCTGGAATTGGACGAGCATAAACAGCTGCTGACGTCAGGCGGCCTTGGTACGATGGGGTATGGCCTTCCGGCAGGGATAGGCGCGAAGCTGGGAAACCCCGGAACAGATGTGGTTGTTATTGCCGGAGACGGCGGGATGCAGATGAATATCCAGGAGCTGGCTTCCGCAGTGGTTTATGAGCTGTCTGTGATCATATGCATATGGAACAACGGTTATCTGGGAAATGTAAGGCAGTGGCAGGAAATGTTTTACGGAAAGAGGTACTCCTCCACCTGCATGCGCTACCGGAAAAGCTGTCCTTCTGACTGCAGCCGTCCCGGTAAGGATTGTCCCGCTTACACGCCGGATTTTATACGCCTTGCGGAAAGTTATGGGGCAAAGGGAATCCGGGTGACACAGGAAGAGGAAATCGCCTCTGCCCTACAGACCGCAAAGCAGACAGCCGGAGGCCCCACCATAATTGAATTTATCATTGACAGGGAAGAAAATGTCATACCTATTGTCCCGCCGGGAAAAACTCTTGAGGAGATGATTTTGAATGAGAAGGAGGAGCGGGTATGAAAAAGAGATGGATTTGTCTTTTCGTGGAAAATGAAATAGGGGTGCTTGCCAGAATAGCAGGCCTGTTCTCCGCCAAAGCATACAACTTGGACAGCCTTACCGTGGGCAGGACGGAGGATGAAACGGTGTCCCGTATGACAATCAGCCTCACCAGCGACGACAAAACCTTTGAACAGGTGAAAAAACAGCTCAACCGCTGTATCGAGGTTATTAAGGTGGTGGATTATACCGGGTGTGCCGTATGCAGAAAGGAAATGATGTATGTCAAAATCAGAGGCTGTTCCGACAAGGAAATAACGGAGCTGTTCCGGCTTTCCCAGGTGGCGGGAACCAGGGTCGCAGACTATGGCCGGTCGTCTGTCCTGTTGGAGAGTGTGCAGTCAGAGGAGCAGAATGAGGAACTGATCGCCAGGCTGAAAAGAGATTATCCGGGCCGAATCGAAATTGTCAGGGGAGGGAGTGTGGCGGCGGAAGCAATTAATCAGGAAGACTGCTGAATCAGAGTGTGATATGTTATTACATAAGGGTAGTTAGTAAGGGAAGACAGAAACATACACACTGTCCTGACATACAGGACCGGGAACTGAGGGAGTAGGAAATGGAGGATGAAAAGATTATCGCGTTGTTCTGGAGCCGTTCTGAACAGGCGATAGAGGAAATCGCCGCGAAATATGGCAGGCTGTGCAGGAAAATTGCAGGAAATATTCTGGAAAATGAGCAGGACACGGAGGAATGCCTTAACGATACCTACCTGGGCGTATGGAACAGCATACCTCCCGCGCGGCCCGCTGTGCTGCGTGCCTATGTATGCAGGATAGCCAGGAATCTTGCGGTTAAGAAATTCCGCTCCAATACGGCGGCGAAAAGGGATAGCCGCAGCGACTGCCTGCTGGAAGAACTGGAGGAATGTATACCGGCTCCGGCCTGGCGGGAGGTAGAGGCACAGATAGAACAGAAGGAGCTGTCAGGATATCTGGAGGAGTTCCTGGATACCCTGGGAAAACGGGAAAGGACAATTTTTCTCAGACGGTACTGGGCCGCGCAGACTTTGAAAGAGATAGGAAAAGCATGCGGGGTTACAGAACACCACGCCGCGGTTATCCTGGAGAGAAGCCGCAAGAAACTCAGAAAATTCCTGGAAGAAAGGGGGATTTGGATATGAAGGCGGAACGATTGTGGGAGGCGCTGGGAGAGGTGGGAGATTCTTATATAGAAGAGATCCTGGTGCAGACAGATAAGAAAAATAGAATAAGCCGAGAAGGAAGGCTGTGGAAAACAGCTGCTGCCGCCGTACTGCTGGCTTTCTGCTTTTTTACGGGAGTTCCCCTGCTGGCGGCGGAGGTGCCGGCTTTTTATCAGGTACTGTATCAGATATCACCCGCTGCGGCACAGTTTTTTATCCCTGTCCGGGAATCCTGTGAAGATAACGGAATCCGGATGGAGGTGGAAGCCGCCTGTGTCCGGGGTGATACGGCCCTGATATATGTTTCTCTCCAGGATTTGGAGGGAGATCGGATTGATGCGACGACGGATTTGTTTGACAGCTATTCCATAAAAAGAAGCTTTGACAGCGCAGGAAGCTGCCAAAGGGTATCCTATGAGGAAGAGACGGGTAAGGCGACCTTCCTTGTGGAAATCATAAGAACGGATGGAAAGCCTGTTGAGGGCGGCAAGATCACGTTTTCCGTCAGGGAGTTCATCAGCGGGAAAGCGGCGGAAGAAGATGTGCCCGTGGATCTGCAGCCTGCACGGCTGGCGGAAAGAGAAAATGTGTCTTTTATGGAGGCCCCCCGGATTACCGGCTATGCATTTTCCGAAAAAATGCCTGCGGAAATGGAAGCGGAAGATTTTTCGAAAATCGTCCTGCAGCCCCAGGAAATGCTGTATTCCCCTATGGATAAAATTTATATTACGGCTGCCGGTTATCTGGATGATATGCTGCATATCCAGCTGGCCGTCAGGGATAAAACCACACTGGATACGCATGGTTACCTGTATCTGACGGACAGGGAAGGAAACCGGGTGGATTCTTATTCCTCCATATTTTTTATGGAAGAGAAGGAGGAACGTGTGGACTATCAGGAGTTCCTGTTCCGTATCCCCAAAGAAGAGCTGGGAAAGTATAAGCTGTATGGAAGCTTTTACAAAGCAGGCAGAAACGTGCAGGGAAACTGGCGCGTAACCTTTTCTTTGTAAAATCAGTCCGGTATGGTATAATTCCTGATAACGGAAGGTTTGCTTTCGGTGCCGGTCAGGGGGATATTCCCGTTTTCCGCCGGAAGCCTGCCTGAAAAACGAGGAGGCTCTTATGGAACGAGATATTAATCTGGATGAAATATCCGACGGAAAATTATATGAAACCAATGATTTGGTTAAGCTTGGCTGCGGGGACTGTGCGGGCTGTTCGGCGTGCTGCCATGAAATGGGGGATACTATTATCCTGGATCCCTATGATATCTGGCAGCTTACGGGGAACCTTCACTGTACGTTTGAGCAGCTGATGGGGGAAGGGAAAATAGCTCTTTCCGTATACGATGGAGTGATCCTGCCTCATCTGCGCCTGGAGGGGCCGCCGGAAGGCTGCCTGTTCCTCAATGAAGCGGGAAGATGCAGCATCCATCCCTTCAGGCCCGGCATGTGCCGCCTGTTCCCTCTGGGAAGGATATATGGGGAAGAAAGCTTCCGTTATTTTCTTCAGGTCCATGAATGCCGGAAGGAGAGCCGGACAAAGGTTAAAATTAAAAAATGGCTGGATATACCAGAAATACGCCGTTATGAACAGTTTCTCAGCCACTGGCATTTTTTTGTAAAGTCTGTACAGGAAGAAATAATAGCTTCCGGAGGAGATGAAGCATTTATAAGACAGCGGGTCATGCAGCTGCTGCAGACCTATTATCTGACGCCTTACAGCGGAACAGATGATTTTTATGAACAGTATTATACTCGATGGGAGAGCTGATACATAGCCCTCCGGCCCCCGGAAAATAGGCGGCCGGAGGGCTTTTTTATTCAGGCGGATCAAGTGATAGCAGGACTTGTCTTGTGTGCATAATGCATAATTATCTCCTGTATATATATGGTGCAATTGGCTGAAAATACTGAAAAATGAAAAAATTAACTGACATTACAAAAAATAAAATGATAAAATAAACCTGATATAAAAAACGCAGGAGGTATTAAAATGAGAAGAATTACGAGTGCATGTCTGCTTCAGACAATGAGGTTTGATAATCTGAATGGAGAAAATCCGGAGCAGGAGCTGGAGATTTACTGCAAAAAGCTGGATATGAAGAAGGCAGCGTATGCTATTGAGGAAAAGACGGTCCAGCCCGGAGGAGCTCTTTTGGTTAAAATCAAAAGACAGTACAACCAGTATAAAACAGACGGATACTTAGAGTAAGAAATCCCACTCCGAAACAAATGGCAGAATTGTTCCGGAGTGCTTTTTTATGGAAAAGCAGGGAAAAATCGGCATTCCTTTATGCCATGAGAGGTATAGAGCCGCAATTTACGGGAATATTTCTATATAGAACAGCCAGATTTATCCAGTAAATGGACTGTGTTTTTCAAAGCTGCGGAGTGTCCGAAGCTGGAATGACGAAGCGGTAAAGATACATAAATAAAAAGAAAGGCTGAATGGATGTTGGGAAAGAAGCAATTGCCTGAACTGGCAGAGGATACCCGCAAAACTGAAAAGATACCGGAAGAAATGCCCGGCCTTGACGGCAGGGAAATGCCGGATAACGTGGAAGAAGGCACCGGATCCGCGCTGCCGGACAAGTTCCTGACGGAGGATTCCGTCAAAACCTATTTAAAGGAAATAGGCAAATTCCCTCTGCTTTCCCCTGAAGAAGAGCTGGAGCTTGCAGAGGCAATGGAGCGGGGGGATGAAGCGGCAAAGGAAAAGATGATTCATTCCAATCTGAGGCTTGTGGTCAGTGTGGTTAAGAAGTACACTCCCGGAAGCGGCATGGCCTTTCTGGATTTGATACAGGAAGGAAATATGGGACTGATGAAAGCGGTGGAGCGTTTCGATTACCATAAGGGCTACAAATTCAGCACCTACGCCATCTGGTGGATCCGACAGGCTGTCACGAGGGCCATAGCCGATCAGGCGAGGACGATCCGCGTCCCTGTCCATATGAAGGAGAGTATGAATAAAATCCGAAGGGTATCACGCAAATTCCTGTCAGAAAAGGGAAGGGAGCCAAACCAGGAGGAAATCGGACAGCTTCTTGGCATCTCAGTGGAAAAGGTAAAGGAAACCATGAAGTATTTCGGCGATACCATTTCACTGGAAACCCCGGTGGGGGAGGAAGAAGATACATCCCTGGCAGATTTTATTTCCGATGATAAAATGCCGGAACAATACCGGAATGCGGAACAGGGAATCATCCATGAGGAGCTGCTCGGAGTGCTGGAAACCCTTTCCAAAAGAGAGCAGACGGTGCTTCTTCTGCGTTTTGGATTCGTGGACGGCAGGAACTGGACGTTAGAAGAAGTGGGAAAGCTGTATCATGTGACAAGGGAACGGATACGGCAGATCGAGGGCAAGGCCATTAAGAGCCTCCGCCAGCGGAGAGGAGTAAAGGATATGAGGGAATATATTGACTAGTGCGGCATTGCCCTCAGAACTCAATAAGGCCGGTGAGCCATCCGGCCAGAAAGGGGCGCTAGGAGGAATGTGCGGATAACAGCTCCTTCAGCTCATCCACCTCCTGTTGGGAAAGCTCTTCCATATCCATAAAAGCAGTCACCATGGAAACCACATTGCCGTTATAGAAGCGCTGCAGAAAATGGCGGCTTTCCTGGTTCACATAATCCTCATGCCCGAAAAGGGGCGTATAAATAAAAACCCGGCCCTCCTTATCATAGGTGAGGGCTTTTTTCTGTACAAGCCGTTTCAGCATGGTCTGGATCGTTTTAGGGCTCCATTTGGTAGTCCGGACCAGATATTCCGTTACCTGGTTCGTGCTGACAGGCGCATGCTCCCATACGATTTTCATAACCTGAAATTCCGCTTCTGATATCTGAGGGAGAGCCTTCATAAAATACCTCAACCTTTCTTACAGTTGTAATATATAGAAAGTATAGAGACTGTGAACCTATTTGTCAATTCACATCTTCACGAAAAATTAAGAATTGGTAAAAACCCGCAATTTCCACAAATTACCTGCTAAAAAAGTTACTTTTGGTCGGAAATGGGTGATAATCTGCTTGACTTGATATTCCCGGGGAGGTAATCTTTTAGGTGAGAGTTTTATTATCCCCGATGAGCCAAAGGCCTGAGGGTTTGGAATGTTAGAAATCTGCAAGGAGCATACCCCCTGATGAAATATAAATGGAAACCAGTTACAGCGGTAATTCTTTCTTCTTTTATTCTTTTTTCGTCCCCGATGAACGTATTTGCGTCGGGAAATACCATCAGTACAATTGAAGATGAAATGGTGCATAATACGGAAGGCGGCGAAGAAACGGCGGCCGGACAGGAAACAGAAACCGGTGAAAGGGAAGCGGAGCAGGAAAATCCCGGTGACAGCGGCGAGGCCGGCAGTGATATATTCTGGCCGTCGGGGCCGTCTGTTGTTGCGGAATCGGGCATTGTCATGGAGGTTTCCACGGGAACCATCCTGTACAGCAAAAATATGCATGCCCGGTATTATCCCGCCAGTATAACCAAAATCATGACGGCCCTTCTCGCAATGGAGAACTGCGGGCTGGACGAGATGGTTACCGTTCCCCACGAAGCGGTGTACATGGATGACAAGGGGTCCCATATCGCGCTTGACGAAGGTGAGGAGCTTACGGTGGAGGACTGCCTTTACGGCATGATGCTGGCATCGGCCAACGATGCGGCCTATGCCCTGGCGGTACATGTGGGCGGCACCATCGAAAATTTTGCGGATATGATGAATAAGCGGGCAAAGGAGCTGGGATGCCAGGACAGCATCTTCGTCAATCCTCACGGGCTGCCGGATGAAAGGCACGTATCCAGTGCCTATGATATGGCCCTGATCACGAGGGAGGCGCTGAAGCACGAGATTTTCAGAACCGTGTCCAAGACCGTATATTATGAAATCCAGCCTACGGATAAACAGCCGGATCTCATTCCCATGTCCAACCACCATAAGATGCTCTGCAGCGGCAAATACCATTATGACGGCGTATTTGCAGGAAAGACCGGTTATACGGTAGTGGCTAAAAACACGCTGGTCACCTGCGCGGCGAGGGATGATATGGAACTCATCTGCGTGACGATGAAGACGGAGGGCCGTCAGGTATATGTGGACACGGCGTCTCTGTTTGATTTCTGCTTCGATAATTTTAAAAAAGTGGATATAGGGACGAGCGAAGCCGCTGAAATTCAAGTGCCCGTAAAGGCGGCGGACGGTACGGAAAAGGTGGAAACTGTGCCTGTGCAGATGGCGGAGGATGGCTTTGTGATCATTCCTTCCAGGGTAAATTTTTCGGAATTGAGGCCGCAGCTTCTGCTTGCGGCAGAAGAGGAAAGAGGGGAGACCGGCGGAAACGGAGACGGAAACAGAAAGCCAGCCGGCCAAAGCGGAGAAGGATGGTAAGGCAGGCTTCCATTGGTGGTATATTCCGCTGGGCATCCTGGCCGCTGCCGTTATCGTTACGGGCGCGGTGATGCTGGTGCGCCGGCAGATATGGAAATACCGCTGGAGAAAGAGAAGAAGAAGCGGAAGAACGAGAGATTACAGCGGCGGCCGCAGGCCGCGCAGATAAAAAAATATTTTCTGCAGGCTTTGAAATTATTGTCCATGGATTCCCATGGGCAATAATATTTTAAGCAGAAAAGAAAAATTTTTTTTCATACTTGTACAATAGATCGTAAAAGCTTACAATGAAATTATGTAAAAAACGGTATGTATAACAGAGGGAGCTTTATGGATACTGGAAAAATGGATGGATTTGATGCGCTGTTTTATGCGGCGGTTTTTGACCGGCTGCAGACCAATATTTATATTCTGGATGTGGATACGGATACGATTGTATATATGAATGAAGCTATGAAAGAGGAGTTTCATCTGGAGCATCCGGAAGGCAGTCCCTGCTGGGAACTGCTGCAGAAGGGGATGACGGGAAAATGTCCGTTCTGCCATATAAAGAATAAAACTGCAGAAGGCAGGGTTGATGTGTGGGATGAGCATAATACCCGGACCGGGCATATTTACAGGCATTATGACAGCTGGGCGGAATGGAACGGAAAGCTTTATTATGTGAGCAACTTTACGGATGTCACAGAATATGAACAGCTTTCCAGAAAAGCCAGAACGGATGAACTGACAGGGATTTATAACCGCAGGGCAGGACAGGAAATGCTTGCAGGGCGTATGGAAACAGCCAGGCAGGAGAACAAAATCATCACCATGGCCCTGGTGGATGTGAATGAACTGAAAAAGATAAATGATGAATATGGCCATGCGGAAGGGGATCGCCTGCTGGTATGCATGGTTTCTGTTATGAAGGACAGCCTGAGGGAACAGGATATGGTGTTCCGGCTCGGCAGTGATGAATTCATCCTTGTTTTTTATGATGAACTCCTTGCGGATTCGGAAAAGCGTATGAGTGAAATAGAAGAGCGGTTCCGGGAGGCGCAGGGAAGGGAAGGCTTATTCTATAAAGTATCCTTCAGCATAGGGCTTATGGAAATATATCCGGCCGACCGGTATACGATATTCGATATCATCAGGCAGGTTGATGAGAAAATGTATCTTCAGAAAAGGGATTACAGCATAAGACGGGCCAAGGAAGAGCTTCTGGAAAAAGGACAGAACGGGGAAAAGGCCGGCAGCTTCTGGTATGATAAGGAGCATTTGTACGAGGCCCTTTCGGCGAGTACGGATGACTACATATTTGTAGGAAACATGAAAACCGGCGTGTTCAGATATCCTCCGGCCATGGTGGAGGAATTCGGGCTGCCCGGGGAGATTGTGGAGAATGCGGCGGCCTTCTGGAGCGGTATGATCCACCCGGATGATGAAAAAAGCTTTCTTGAAAGCAATCAGGATATTGCTGACGGAAGGGTAACTTCCCATAATATTGAATACCGCGCCAAAAATACAAGAGGCGAATGGATTTGGCTGCGCTGCAGGGGACAGCTTCTGAAGGATTCCCAGGGCTGGCCGGATTTATTTGCGGGCATGATCACGAATCTGGGGAAGGTAAACCGCACGGATCATATGACGGGGCTTTATAACCGTTTTGCGTTCGAGGGCAACATCAAGAAGTACCTTGTGGACTATAAGGATCTTCGCAGTATGGATGTCATGATACTGGATATGGATTCCTTTAAAAATGTGAATGATCTGTATGACAGAGCTTTCGGTGACGGTGTGCTGCGGCTGACAGCACAGCTGATCTCACAGATGCTTCCGTCGAATGCCGATATCTACCGTCTTGACGGGGATGAGTTCGGTATTATCATATTGAATGGAAAAGAAGGGGAAGCGCTGAAGGTATTCGACAATATCCGGAATAAGTTCTGCAGGCAGCAGGAGTTTAACGGCAAAAAATATTACTGTACCATTTCCGCCGGCTGTGCGGTCTATCCCTCCGATGCCGATAATTACCTGGATTTGCTGAAATTTGCGACCTATTCCCTGGAGCATTCCAAGCAGAAGGGGAAAAACCGGATAACCATGTTTTCAGGGGAGCTTATACAGGAAAAAGAGAGGACGCTTGAACTGGCGGAGCTGTTAAGGGAGAGCATCGAACACGGTTTTGCCGGTTTTTCCATCCATTATCAGCCTCAGGTCTATGCGGATACCGGAAAAATATGCGGTGCGGAGGCGCTGGCCAGATGGCACTGTCCCAAATATGGAGATGTCTCACCGGCAGAGTTCATTCCTATTCTGGAGCAGAACGGATTAATCATCCCTCTGGGAAGCTGGGTTTTGTACCATGCGGTGGAGCAGTGCAGGAAGTGGCGCAGGAAAAAAACGGATTTCCATATCAGTGTCAACCTTTCTTACAGGCAGCTGTTGGAAGGGGATATTGTGGAAGGGATACGGGAGACGCTGGATATACTGCAGATGCCGCCCGAGGGCGTGATTCTGGAACTGACGGAAACGTATCTGGTGAAGGAAACAGCGGGTACCAGGGATATCCTGGATAAAATGAAGCAGGCGGGAATCATGCTGGCAATGGATGATTTCGGAATCGGTTATTCCTCTTTATTTTCGCTGAAGAGCACTCCTGTGGATGTGGTTAAAATAGACCGGGGGTTTGTGAAGGGAATCACCTCTGATTTATTTAATGCCACTTTTGTAAAATCGATCACGGAGCTATGCCACGATGTGGGTAAAAAGGTCTGCCTGGAAGGTGTGGAGAATCAGGAAGAATACGATGTGGTAAAAGGAATGGGCCTGGAACTGATACAGGGTTTTTACTTCGGAAAGCCGGTAGGGGCTGAAGCCTTTGAGAAACAGTGGCTGTGAGGACGATACAGATAATAAAAAAGAGATAGGAGCGTTATTGCTTCTATCTCTTTTTCGATAATAATCATATCATAAAAAGTGGAAAAAGTCAAGTCTTGTAATGGGAGCACGGCGGACGTATAATAAGCATTCTCAGCAGGAAACACTGTAAAAAAGGGTGTAGGTGTATAGGAAAGGGATGGGTGAATGGAAGATAATTTTTTTGAGATGATACTCGCGGAAAAAGAAAAAAAGGAGATGGCCGTTCTCATGGCCTGCAACGAAAAGACGGAAACCTTCGGTTTAAGCCTGACGGAGCAGGAGGCGCGGGAACTGGTGGTCTGCAGGAATGAGAGCCTGAAGAAATACCGGCGTGTGGAATTCGGCAATGGGATCCTTGACAAGCTGATTTTTACATTTTGTGATTCGCAGTATATTAATCAGGAAAACTATAAGGAAACGATGGAAAAGCTGCAGGATATTTTCTATTGTTTTAAAAACGAAGCCGAGGATCAGCTGACGGACGACGAGCTTCTTTCCTTTATGCGGGAACAGTTTGAAGAGATCTGCATGGGGGATACGGAGTACCTGGAAAGTACCTGCCTGCCCCGTTTTGCAGCGGCGATCCGGGCCGGATACAGGGGATATCAGGAAAGCGGAGGAAACGGGGAATATGAAAACCTGAGCCAGGAGGCGAGGTGGGATAAGGACCTGTATATGGATGTAGTGAAGGAACTGTTTTGGTAGCTTACGCTCTTGTGTTTGGAGTAGACAGGCAGATTTGGAGGAAGGCGCTTCCAGACTGCTTTTTGATACAGTATCGCAGGAAGGCCTGCAGAATGCGGGGTATAGATATGGAAAATGAGAGAACGGCAGGATATGAGTTAGAGGAGCTTTTGCCCGTGGCGGCATGGCTTACGGATAAATATACGTCCAAAGAAAGCAGTTCGGTGACTTATGAAACGGCGGCGGCGCTCATGGAGGCTGTCTGTTATTGTATACAGGAATGCTTTTCGCAAAATACGAACGGGATCCTGTCTGCGGAAAAGGGAATTCATGCAAGGCAAGCGTATGAAAAGGGATATCTCAATGTGCTGGAAAAGGCCGGAAAGGCCAAAGAACTGTATGAAAAGCTGATCGTGGATTTTGAGGATTACGGCTGTCTGAATTACAGGGAAACCATAATAAAAGGGCTTCCCGCCTTTTTCATGAAATACGATGCCCGGTTCCGGCCGCAGGATCATATACTCACGCTGGATTACCCGGATCTGGTTCCCGGGGAACCTCTTTCCGGCGTGGACAGGATTTACAGTTACCTTCTGCACATTACCATGGAGAAAAAACTGCTGGAACAATTTCCCCGTCAGGCGGTGTGCGGCCTGTTGGAAGGCCTGCAGCCGGATTACAAAAACCTGTACATGGATAATATATGCTATCCGGTGCTGCTTCGTGCTCTTATTTGTATGATAGGAGACTGCCCGATCTGGGAGCTTCAGGCCGGACGGGAGGAAAAAAAGCTTCTCCGTATTTACCTGGAGGGGGACAGCCTGGATAAAGCGGCTGAAAAGGTGAGGGCGCTGCTTGGCATGCTGGTATCGCAGATGGAGGGGATGGGGCAGGAGGAACAGGACTATTTTGCCGGAATAGGCCGAGAACTGGCGGTCAGAATGATGCAGGCGGCAAAATCGGCAGAGTAAGAACCAGAATAAGGAACAGCGGCCCTTCTTTTTCATATACTATAAAGAAAAATCAGATGGAAAAAGAGAACGGGCTATGTATAAAGGAATCGACGTTTCTGAACATCAGGGCACAATTAACTGGAAGAAGGTAAAGGCGGCAGGCTGCCGGTTTGCCATACTGCGCGCAATGAAGCAAAATGGGAAGGCAGACATACAGTTCCTGGCAAATGCAAGAGGCTGTCAGGAAAACGGCATTCCTTATGAGGTGTACCGTTATACGTATGCCCTGCTTCCCACAGAGGCGCTGGAGGAGGCAAAACAGGTAGTACAGCTCCTTCAGTCCCAGGGGAACCGGCAATGCAGGATATGGTGGGATGTGGAAGATAAGTCCCTGGAAAAACTGGGGAGGGAAGTGCTTACGGGCCTGATCCGGACCGCAGAGAATACCATTCTCGGGGCAGGATATGATTTTGGAATTTATACGGATCAGGCATTTTATCAGGCCGGCCATTTTGACGCGTCTGCTTTTGACTGTCCGTTCTGGATTGCCCGCTATCCGATCAGCCGTAAATTCACCTTTGCGGAAAATCCTCCCTCGGAGGAATATAAGCCCAGGATCAGCCATCCCCTTTTCGCCTGGCAGTATACCAGCAAAGGCAGTATTAGCGGGATTTCCACACCGGTGGATCTGGACGTATGCTATATGCCGTTCTGGAAAACCAAAACGGAATATTACCTGGAGGAGGTTTTCCACGGCAGCTCCATTTCCGCAGCCCTGGAAAGCATCGGGGCAGATGGTTCCTACCATTACAGGGAGGAAATCGCGGCGGCCAACCAGATACTGGATTATAAAGGAACCTCCGCACAGAATACGCGTATGCTGGAGCTTTTGCGCACAGGAAAACTCATTAAGCCATAATTGTATATTCTCCTTGTCTTTTCCTCCGTAAGAAAGTATTATAATAACGTATACTATATTACAGAATGGAGGTAGGATAATGAAGAAGAAATATTTTGTATCGCTGGCTGCTGCCGCAGTTGCTGCTCTGTTTTGCCTGATGCCTGTAAAAGCGGACGCGGCGGAGCTCATCAATTCAGATGAATATGGAGAAGTTCTCGTTGTGGATGTTCCGGGCGGGGAGGGGCTTCTCTTTTTGGGAAATACCAGCGGTGAGGTCATGCAGTTTTTAAAGGAAAGCGCAGGAGATCCTTATTTTGTCAGATACAATGTGATGGATGCCACTCTGGCAAAGGTAAAGGCCACAGCCAGCTCCATCCTTGTATTTGACGAGGAGGGGGAACTGACAGGCGTAAAAGGCCCGGCCGAAATCGGGCAGGATATCGCCGGCCATCAGGCGATGATAGAGGCTCTTAACAATATAGATCCTCAGAAGCAGGCGGAGCTGGAAAACCAGCAGCTCATGAGTATCGCTGCCCAGCAGAAAGAGCTGCAGGAGGCCAAAGAAGAAGCGCTTGAACAGAACAGGCAGGCTCTGGCGGCAGGCAATGCAGGGGAAGCGGCGCAGTATCAGTTTATGGCAGCGCTTTATGATCAGCTTTTGGCTGTAGCGGCTGCTAAACAGCAGGCTGTCCTTCTTTATCAGCAGCAGGCGGTGACGGAGGCTCAGCAGGTTCTTCTTACAATACAGGAGCTGGCAGGGGTTATTCAGCAGGAAATTGCGGATTATTCCATTCAGTACCAGCAGGCCCTGTCACAGACCGTTATGAGGGAAATACTGCAGTCCATGCAGTAACAGACCGATTATAAAAGCCCGGCGCACACCAGTCATGCTGGTAAAGGTGCGCCGGGCTTTCTTATGTAACCGTTAATTTCCCTGCTGGCCGGAGAACATTTCCTTCATATCGTTCACCAGCTGCATATCTTCCGATGTAAGCTTCAGGTTGGAGCTGTATTGTTTTCCGTCTGCCGTTGTTATTGTCATTTCTATCAGTGTCCCTTCCGTTACGGCCCCTTTGGATACGGCGTTCAGGAAAGAAGGGAATTTGGGATGCCTGGCCTTAAACTGCTCCCAGGAGGCTCTTATCTGTAATAATTTCATTGGATTTATGGGATTCATAATCAACATTCCTTTCCTTGCGGTATAATCGCCTGATTCGCAGACACTCTGATTATACCATTTTTTCAGCAAAATGGAAGACAGAGAGACGGGAAAATGGTAAAATACATTTGAGACATAATTTATGCTTACGGCGAATGAAGGAGATCAGAATATGATTTACAAGTGTAAGAACTGCGGAGGGAATGTGGTTTACGACCCGGACAGGAAGGCGATGCATTGTCCTTACTGTGACGGGATAGAAACGCAGGATAAGGCCCCGGGCGGCGGAATGGAGCTGTGCGCCAACTGCGGGGCCCCTATAGAGGCGGGGGATTACCGCAGTGCGGTGAAATGTGAATACTGCGGGCACTATACGATTTTTGATGAAAGGGTGGAGGGGGTTTATGAACCCCGGCTGATCCTTCCTTTTAAGATGGGGAAAGCGGCGGCGGTATCGTGCCTGGAAAAGGAATTTTCCAGACGTGTGTTTGCTCCGGAATCCTTTTTGTCACAGGCTACGGTGGAAAAAATGGAAGGCAGTTATATCCCCTTCTGGCTGTATGACATGAAAGCGGACTGCCATTATTCCGGAACCGGGACAACCGTTCGCGTATGGGTGAGCGGAGATACGGAGTATACCGAAACCTCTTATTTTCAGGTAAACAGGGATGTGGATGTGGATTTTGAAAAGCTTCCGGTAGATGCTTCCCTGGAAATGGAGGATCAGGTGATGGATATGATGGAGCCGTATCAATATGAGGCTCTGGAGAATTTCCGGCCGGAGTATATGTCCGGCTTCCTTGGAGAGGTATATAACCAGTCGGCGGAGGTACTGGAACCCCGTGCGGAGGATCGCGCGAGGAAGGACGCGTCCGTCATGCTCCACAACACCATGGGGGGATATACCACCCTGATCCCGCAGCAGGAGACTATCCGAATGCGCGATATACAGTCTAAATATGCACTTCTTCCGGTATGGTGGTACCGCTACAGTTATGAAGGGCAAAACTATGACTGCTTTGTGAACGGACAGACGGGGAAGGTAATAGGAAAAGCCCCCTTGTGTAAAAAGAGGATATTCGCTTACAGCGGCACCTTTTTTGCCAGCCTGACCATAATATTAATGCTTATAAAAGGAATACTGGAGGTGCTGTGAGATGAAGGGATATCTGAAATATTTCAGAGTTTATTTTATTATTATATTGGCATTGGCGGCAGTATTTCTTATACTTTCCATTGCCAGGGCCGGGGCGAAGACAGAGCGCGCCAATGCGGAATGCACCACGCAGGAGAGGGTTTTCGATTATGCGGATAAGCTGACCGACAGCGAAGAGGACAGCCTGCGTGAACTGATAGCCAAAAGAGAAAAGCAGACCGGCTGCGATATCGTTCTTGTGACACTGAATGAGTCTCTGGAGGAATATGCCAAAGACTATGAAGAGCAGCTGGGAAGCCTGCGTCCCTATCAGTACACTATGGTGTATGCGGATAATTTCTACGATGAGCATATGTTCGGCTACAATAAGCCCCAGGGGGACGGCGTCCTTCTGCTGGACAACTGGTACAGGGAAAGTGACGGAAGCGTATATTCCTGGCTGAGTACCTGCGGCAAGGCCAAGGATCGTTTCAGCAGCTCCATGATTGACAATCTGCTGAACGAGGCGCTGGAGGATGTGGACAGCAATCCTTATCAGGCTTATAAAAAATACGTCAATCTTTTCTATTCCGATATGACGGGCAAAAAGGAAATTCCGGCAGCCGCAGTGATTCTCATAGCGGCAGTGGCCACAGCTATATACATAGGTGTCAATTTAAGCCGGAATAAGGGCCGGAAAACGACCGGTGTAACAACCTACGTGGCGGGAGGCCATCCTCAGATACGGAACCAGAGCGATATGTTTCTTCATAAAACGGTGACTAAGCGCCATATCCAGAGGGATACCGGCGGCTCCGGCGGATCCGGCTCCGGAGGCGGCGGAGGACATGTTTCCAGCGGCGGCGTATCTCACGGAGGCGGCGGCCACAGCAGATAAGCAAAGGGGGAAAGGGTTTATGAAATTACAGTATTTAGGTCATTCTTGTTTTAAACTGAGTTCAGAAGGGTATTCCATTGTGGTGGATCCGTATGAAAATGGTTCCATACCCGGGCTGAGGGATTTGGATGTGACGGCGAACCTCTGTGTATGCAGCCACGGGCATGGAGATCATCATGGAGATTCCTGTGTGAAAACAGAAGAAAGCCTGGTCAGGAATCCCTTCCGCATCGAAACCGTGGAAAGCTGGCATGACGATGAGGGCGGCAGCCGGCGCGGCCCGAATACCATTCATATTTTCCACGGAGAGGAAATGAAAATAATCCATATGGGAGATATTGGCTGCCGGCCGGAAAACTGGCAGATGGATCTGCTGAAAGGGGCGGATGCGGTTATGGCCCCTGCGGGCGGCTTCTATACGGCGGAACCCTCTGTTATATATGAAATCATAAAAGAGATCCGGCCGCGCGTGGTGATTCCCATGCATTACCGGACGGCAGGAAGCGGGTTCCCGGTGCTTAAAACCTGTGAAGAGTTTCTGTCTTACTGCAGCAATGTTGTGCGTTATGAAACGGATACGCTGGTGCTGGACAAAGAAACAGGGAACCAGACTGCGGTGCTGAAGCAGTGGGCATGCCGGTAAGAAGTGGCATGCCGGTAAAAAATGGCATGGCCGAGATTTTTATGAGATAGGAGAACAGCGTGAATATACAGATATTCGGAAAGACAAAATGCTTTGACACCAAAAAGGCCGAGCGGTATTTTAAAGAACGCGGCATAAAGTATCAGTACATTGATTTAAAGGAAAAAGGCATGAGCAAGGGAGAACTGAATGCGGTCTGCCAGGCCGTGGGAGGCCTGGATGCTTTGCTGGATGAGAACTGCAGGGATAAGGACGCCCTGGCACTTGTGTGCTATATCGCAGAAGAGGACAGAATGGAAAAGGTTTTGGAAAACCAGCAGGTAATCAAAACACCGGTAGTGAGAAACGGGAAGAAAGCAACTGTTGGGTACCGGCCGGAGGTATGGAAGGGCTGGGAGTAAAATATGGGAAGAAAGAATGCGCCGTTTCTCGTCAGAGTGACGGGAATATTAGAGGAAGACGGAGAGCTTTTAATCATTCAGCAGAAAATGTCGGACGGAAGAAAGTGGTATCTGCCCGGAGGTCAGCTGGAAGCAGGAGAAACTATCGAACAGGGAATTGTTCGGGAAATGAGGGAAGAAACGGGATTGCATGTGGAATGTAAGGAACTGCTGGCGATCAGTGATACCAACTTCAGCGATCCATGTGCCCTTCATATTCTGCTGCGTGTGAAAAGGCTGACCGGTGCCATCCATGTTCCCCACTGTACATATGATACCGTGGAGATAACGGATGTACAATTTGTTCCCTTTGATATGCTTAAAAGTTATGGGTTCAGTGACAGATTTGTATCGATGGTGAAGGACGGATTCCCATTAGCAAGCCGGTATATAGGGCTGGATACATTTTTTGATTTTTTTAATTAGGAATATGCTTTCCTTCATAAACAGTTAAAATCTGATGGAGAGACAAAAAATGAAGATGGGTGCGGAAATGAGGATTGGACTGTATCAATTTCCCGGAAGTGGGGATATGGGGAAAAATTATGAAACCATAGAAAAAGCGGTTTCCCAGGCGGCATCACAAAAGGTCCGTTTCCTAGCTTTCCATGAATGCGCGCTTACCGGGTATCCTCCGCTGGAGGTTCCGTCTGTATCAGAGGTGGATTATGCAGCGGCGGCGAAATATAAAGAATGTCTGCGTAAGCTGTCTATCGAGCATTCCATGTATATAGCGGCCGGAAGTATTGAGAAAGAGAAAGACAGGTATTACAACAGCATGCTTCTGTTTTCACCGGAAGGAAGAGTTGGCATCTATGGAAAGAGAGCCCTCTGGGGATGGGACAGAGATAACTTTGTCCCGGGTAGCCAGCAGGGAATTTATGAAGTGGATGGAATCCGCATGGGTATCCGTATTTGCTTTGAAGTCCGTTTCCCGGAATTCTTCAGGGAACTGTACCGGGAAAACGCGGAACTATGCCTGGTATCCTTTTGCGATATATCACAGACAGAGAATATAGAACGCTATGAGCTGATAAAAGCACACTTACGGACCAGGGCGGTGGAGAATGTATTTACGGTTCTTTCCGTAAATGATATCTCGTCCTTTCAAACGGCCCCGACTGCGGTAATCGATCCCAACGGAGCCGTGTTACTGGAAATGGAGCGGAACAAGGAAGGTCTTCTCATTTATGATTATGTAAGAAGTGAGGACAGCTTCGGCATGCTGGGAAGAAAAAGGATTTCGGACGAATTAGTTGACGGTTGTCCATGATATACCCGCCCAAAAGCAGCTCTCAGCGCTCAAATCCATGTATCCAGTCCGCTTTCAGGAAATAAATGAGGAAAACGATGGAACTCAGCGTCCAGGTCAGCGGGTAGGCCCAGAAAATTACATTGATAACGGGAATTATTTTTACCGCTATACTGATATAGGTAATACGGATGATACACCAGCAGCACATCATAACCAGCATGGGGACGATGGCTTTTCCTGCGCCGCGCAGGATACCGGCCACGCAGTGGGAGAAGGCCAGCAAAAAATAGAAGAGTGTTACGGTGCGGGCCTGAGTGGTACCAAACGCAACCACCTGCGGATCATTATTAAAAGCGGCTATCAGTACCGGAGCAAGCCCGTAGATCAGAAGGCCCACGAGTTCAGCGGTGATGACGGAACACAGAATGCCGAAACGGGCTCCCTTTTTGGCACGGTCATACTTGCCGGCTCCCAGGTTCTGGCTGATGAAGGTGGTCATGGACATTGCGAAGCAGGTGATTGGCAGAAAGCCGAAGCCCTCAATTTTGGAATAAGCCCCGCACCCGGCCATGGCCATTTTCCCAAAACTGTTTATATTGGCCTGCACCACAACGTTGGCGATGGAGATTATGGAATTCTGGAAACCGGAAGGAAGGCCGTTTTGAATAATCTGCTTCAGGAAAAAGAAATCGAAGCGGATTTTCCGGAAATGAACCCGGTAATCCTCGGGGCTTTTTGACAGGAGTATCAGGCACAGGATGGCGCTGGCAAACTGGGAAATGATGGTTGCCAGGGCCGCGCTTCCCACGCCGAAGCGGAAAACGCCTACAAACAGCAGATCCAGCAATATATTAACGACGGAAGAAATGATCAGATAAATCAGAGGATGTCTGCTGTCCCCCACGGACTGCAGGATACCCACAAAAATATTATAGAGGACAAAGGCAAGGGAACCGCAGAAATAGATACGGAAATATATGATGGAATTAGGCAGTACATCGTCAGGAGTACCCATCCACAGCAGGAGCTGGGGCGTAAGCAGAACGCCTATCACCGTTAAGGCGGCACCGGCGGCAAGGCCGAATGCGATGGTGGTATGTATGGCCTTCTGCACCTTCTCAATCTGTCTGGCTCCATAAAACCGGCCGATGACCACACCGGCGCCTATGGCGATCCCATTGAAAAAACCGACCAGAAGAAAAATCAGGCTTCCGGAGGAACTGACGGCGGCCAGGGCTTCGCTTCCCAGAAAATTTCCCACGATAAGAGAATCGGCCGTATTATAAAGCTGCTGAAAAAGATTGCCTAAAAAAAGAGGGATAGCAAATGCTATGATTTTTTTCCAGATGGAACCCTCTGTCATCAGTGTGGTTTTAGATGTTTTATTCATGACGTTTCTTCCTGTCCTTCATTTGGTAAGCTTATATAGGGAATTCCGGCAGTTTAATGACAACCGCCAATTTTCTATTATAGCACAGTGAGCAGGAAAAGAAAGCCTGAACTGCCCATGAATCCCGTTTTTTCGCTTCAGCAGGGCTTCACAGAGGGCAGAATATGCATGATTAAGGTAAAGAATAGACAGGCGCCGGAGGAAAAACTGTTGTATAATTATCGGTAATACAGGCTGCTCCGCAAATCTGACGGAGGGTCGAATTCAAGGAGGATAACAGGAATGAAAATTGCATTAATTAACGAAAACAGCCAGGCAGCAAAGAATGCACAGGTAGAAGCAGTCCTTAAGAAAGTGGTGGAGCCCAAAGGCCATGAAGTATTCAATTATGGAATGTACAGCGCGGAGGATGCCCATCAGTTAACTTATGTCCAGAATGGTATTCTGGCAGCTGTTCTGCTGAATTCCGGAGCGGCCGATTACGTGATTACGGGCTGCGGCACAGGTGAAGGCGCAATGCTTGCATGTAATGCATTCCCCGGCGTGCTCTGCGGACATGTTGTGGATCCTTCCGATGCTTATATGTTTGCCCAGATCAACGACGGAAACGCCATTGCCCTTCCTTTTGCAAAAGGTTTCGGATGGGGAGCGGAGCTGAACCTGGAATACATTTTTGAGAAGCTGTTTGATGGAGAAAGCGGACAGGGATATCCCAAGGAAAGAGTGATTCCGGAGCAGCGGAACAAAAAGATCCTGGATGAGGTTAAAAAGGTCACACACAATGATCTGTGTACGATTCTCAAAAACCTGGATCCTGAATTAGTAAAGGGTGCCATAGCAGGAGAACATTTTCAGGAGTATTTCTTCGCAAACTGCAAGTGCGACAAAATTGCGGCCTGCGTGAAAGAACTTCTGGAAGCATAAGCCAGGAAATGATATAATTATCGGGAAAGACCGGCAGAATGCCCGGACGGGAGAAAATCCCTGTGGCAGCTGCCGGTTTTTACGATTAGGGTGCGCTACGGAAACGGAGGGGGAACATGGCAGCTTTGGATATGACAAAAGGGAGCATTACAGGGCATTTGATCCGGTATTCTGTCCCTTTGATTGTGGGGAATCTGTTCCAGCTGGCTTATAATGCGGTAGATTCCATTATCGCCGGCCGTTTTATAGGAAAAGAAGCGCTGGCCGCCCTGGGAACGGCGGGGCCGGTTATGAATATCATCATACTTGGAATATCCGGTATCTGTATGGGGGCAGGCGTTCTGATGAGCGGTTTCTTCGGAGCCGGACGGCATGGGGAATTGAAAAAAGAATTATCGACAATCCTTTTATTCGGCCTCTATTTTTCCCTGGCTGTCGCTGTCTGCGGCCTGTTTTTTGCCAGGCCTCTGTTAAGTCTGCTCCGCGTGCCGGACAGTGTTCTTGACAGCGCATGTATTTACCTTAAAATTATTATACTCGGAGCTCCGTTTACCTATTTTTATAACGCGCTGGCAGCGGCCCTGAAAAGTGTGGGGGATTCAGGCACTCCGGTAAAATTCCTGATGTTTGCTTCCCTGCTGAACGGACTCCTGGATTTGATTTTTATAGGAGGTCTGGGGTTCGGAATCGTCTGTTCTGCCGTTACCACCGTTGTTGCGGAGAGCGTATCCGCAGTTCTTACATGGATATACATAAAAAAACGTGTCCCTCTGCTTCATCCGGGCAAAGAGAACTTTCGGATCGATCCCGCACTTTTGAAAAAGACACTGCGTTACGGCGGTGTTACGGCTCTTCAGCAGGCCTGCCAGCCGATTGGCAAGCTCCTGATCCAGGGGGCGGTAAACCCGCTGGGAGTGGATGTGATCGCGGCCTTTCAGGCGGTGAACCGGGTCGATGATTTCGCCTTTACGCCGGAACAGAGCATTTCCCACGGAATGACTACCTTTACAGCCCAGAATCTGGGCGCAGAAGGGACGCGGGAACAGAAGACGCGGCGGATAGATGACGGACTGCGCACAGGCTTAATGATGGAATTCTTATATTGGATCTTTATCTTCCTGGTGGTTTTCCTGGCGCGGAATGTGCTCATGAAAGCATTCATAAGCGGTGAAGGCGGCAGGAATGTGGTGGAGCTGGGAAGCCGATATCTGAAAACCATGGCATTTTTCTATCTTCTCCCGGCCTTTACCAATGGCCTGCAGGGTTATTTCCGGGGCCTGGGGAAAATGGGAATCACCCTGGCCGGTACCTTTATACAGACAAGTATCAGAGTGGCGGTTACCTATCTGACGGCCCCTGTTATAGGTATCTATGGCGTGGCCCTTGCCTGTGCCGCCGGCTGGAGCGCCATGCTGCTTTTTGAAGTTCCGTACCTGATTTATGTCAGGAAAAAGAGAAACCTGCTGCAGGGGGAAGACATATAAGAGGATGAAATAATGCCGGAACTAAGAGGATGCGGAGGGTGCTTCCATGAGATATAAGGGGAAAATATATAAAAGAATCATGCTTCTCGGAAATTCCGGAAGCGGTAAGAGCTGGACGGCTCAAAGGCTGGGAGAAAAAACAGGATATCCGGTTATTTATCTGGATAAAGAATGCTGGCAGCCCGGCTGGACTTATCCTCCGCAGGAGGAATGGGAGAAGAAAAACAGGGAATACATAAGCGGCCGGGAATGGATTATAGACGGAAACCATCATGAAACTCTGGAGATGAGAGTGGAAGCGGCTGATTTGATTTTGTTTTTTGATATTAACAGACTGCTGTGCATTTATAGCGTGTGGAAGCGTCACGGGCATAAAAGGGTTGATTTCCCGGATTATCTGGATGAAAAGAAGGATAAGGCTTTTTGGCAGTTCCTGGGGTGGGTATGGAATTTCCCGGAAAAATGCCGGCCCGGTATCCTGAATATACGAAAAAAACATCCTGAAAAAATGTTCTTGACCTTTCGTACCCGAAAAGAAGTATCTGAGTTTTTAAATGAAATAGAACCTTAAATAACAGGTTATTGTACTTTCCGGCCGCTTGACCGCAGAGATACGCCCCAGATAGAATAAATCATAGAAGTAAACCTGCCGGCAAGACAGGCTGTCGTATATTCCGACAGCTGTCTTGCCTCTTTTTTATACATATGTTACCAGAAAACCGGATGAGAAAGATTATTTGTAGAAATGTATCGTGTATGATATAATCTGATCAAGATTGCGGATTCTGGAAAGAACCGGCGGAGGGACGCCGGCCGGAAAAACAGGAGTGCTGTAAGATCGAATTTGCAGGCACCGGGAGGAAGCTTCATGTGGGCGGAGAGACATAACGTAAATAAAACGATACAGAATATTATTGTTCGTTTGATCATTGTCCTTTTAGCAGTCGTATTCGGTATTATCAGCATAACTTCTTTTTCCACCATTTCCCGTATGCAGGGAAATGCAAGAGTAATCAATTATGCCGGTATCGTGCGGGGAGCCACACAGAGGCTCATAAAGCAGGAAATGAACCAGCATCCCAACGATGAGCTGGTCCAATATATTGACAGTATTATATCGGAACTGAGTACCGGAGAGGGGGAATATGATCTGATTGCCCTCCCTGATTCGGAATACCGGACTCTGCTGGAAGAACTGACACTGAAGTGGCAGGCCCTGAAGGAAGAAATCATGAATGTGCGGCAGAACGGGGACAGCAGGAGGCTGTTTGAAATGAGCGAAGACCATTTTACAACAGCCGACAGGGTGGTATCCGCGGCGGAAAGGTATTCGGAAAAGCGCGTTAAGTCTGCAAAAGAGATTCTGGTACGGTTAAATGTCGGTTTCATTCTTCTGGTATTTTTGTTCCTGATTTACGGGCATTGGCAGAGAAAAATGCAGCATGCCCTGGATATGGCGGAAAAAGCGAGCCAGGCTAAAAGTGAATTTCTTTCTTCCATGTCTCATGAAATACGTACTCCCATGAACGGAATTATAGGTATGACGGAAATTGCCAGACGTTCCCTGGACAATAGGGACAAGCTGGCTGACTGCCTGGATAAGATAGATCTTTCTTCCGGTTATCTTCTGACATTGATCAATGATATCCTGGACATGTCCAGAATAGAAAGCGGAAAAGTGGAGCTTGCCCATGAGCCTTTCCGCATAACGGAGGTTCTGGACCGGGTTTATGTGATGTTTAAACAGAAGGCGGAAGACAGCGGTATTGAACTGTCTGTGAAATATGAAGATCAATCCCTGGAATATGTAACGGGAGATGAACTGCGGTTAAGCCAGATTCTGGTTAATATCGTTTCCAACGCGCTGAAATTTACGCCTTCCGGAGGCAGGGTGGCTTTGGAAGCCAGCGGAAAAGCTTCCGGGACAGACAAGGTGGCTATGGAATTTCTGATTACCGATACAGGCAGCGGCATCAGCAGGGAATTTCAGGCTAAATTGTTCGAGCCTTTTGAACAGGAGCAGTCCGTAACATCCAAACAGTATTCAGGCACAGGCCTCGGACTGGCAATCAGCCAGAATTTTTCCAAAATGATGGGCGGGGAAATCACTGTTGAGAGCAAGCCCGGGGAAGGTTCCCGGTTTAAGGTATCGGTGCTTCTGGAGCAGGATAAAGAAAGCAGGGAAACAGGGCGGAATTCGGACAATTCGGCGAAGCAGTCTCCTGACAGCCTTGCCGGCAGCAGGATCCTTCTGGCAGAGGATAACCCGATTAATTCAGAGATCGTTACGTTCTTACTGGAAAGCAATGGTGCACAGGTGGATCTGGCGATGGACGGAAGGGAAGCGGTGGAAAAATATGAAGCTTCCTCTGTTGACTATTACCAGTTTATTCTGATGGATATTCAGATGCCGGTTTTGGACGGCCTGGAGGCCTGCCGCAGAATCCGTGAGATGGATCGTTCGGATGCGGCCGGTGTGCGTATAATCGGATTGTCAGCCAACGCGTTCAGGGAGGATATCGATCGGGCCAGGCAGAGCGGCATGGACGGATACCTGACGAAGCCGGTTGATATGGTGAAGCTGTTTGCGCTGATAAGTAACGGCTGAGGCCGGCTTTTCATATGATAAAAGAAAAGCGGCTGATACGGATATGGATTTTAAAAAGAGTGAGACCTATAAAAATCTGGAAAAAGCTTATGACGGAGAACTGCTGGCAGGAACCAAATACAGGATTTATTCCCGCATTGCTAATAAGGACGGGTTCCGCCAGATAGGCAATATTTTTGAAGAGACGGCAAAAAATGAACAGGAGCATGCGGAGATTTGGCTTCGTATGATGAATGAAGGCGCTCTGCCTATGCTGGATGAGATCCTGAATGAATCTCAGATGTGTGAAAAATATGAATGGACGGAAATGTACAGGGATTATGCGGAAACGGCTGAAAAAGAAGGCTTTTTTGATATTGCAAAGCTTTTCCGCAATGTGGGTGAGGTGGAAAGACATCATGATTTCCGATTCCGCCAGCTTGCGGAAAATCTCAGAAACGGAGAGGTGTTCTGCAAGGAGGAAGAAGAGGTTTGGGTCTGCCTGAATTGCGGCTATGTGCATTTTGGGAAATGCGCCCCTGAAAAATGTCCGGCCTGCGGCTATCCTCAGGGATATTTTGCACTGAATTGTGAGAATTATTAGTAGGAAAAAGGAAGAACGATAGGGTTCTTCCTTTTTTACGCTTAAAAATGCAGTTTTTTATAAAGCTCGGAGAACATTTCCTTCCCCTTGAAAATCAGCAGCCCGGTCAACAGAAGAAAACTGATGCCGCTGCAGAGAACGCACAGATACATGACGTGGGCGGCTCCTGTAATCAGAAGCACCGCCGGAAGCAGGCCAAACAGCCCGGCCAGAATATAATAAATCATATAATCCTGCACCTTCAGCTTCTGTACTTTTGTGATGATCAGCATGGATAACTGGATGAGAAGGCACACGGCAGGCAGCACATAATCCACGGACCAGCCATACCAGCCGGTAAACAGATCCCACAACACACACACGGCCGGGATGAGAAGCATCTGCCATATGGCATTCTTCAGCAGATTATGCCTTTTGAAGAAGCCAAGTGCAAGCGCGAGCCACATACTTAAGGAACCGCCGATGACATAGGCGGACCATCGCAGTGTCGGTGTGAAAATAATATTTACCATGACAGCAGCGCAGGCGGCGGCAATACAGCAGAAGGAAAACCACTGGAAAAAGCGGAGCCCCTTATATTCCGGCGCTTTTTTGACCGGAAACCTGTCTTCCAGTATGGAGGATTCCACACCGAAGCTTTTCAGTATACGGAAAAAATTCCGTTCAATATTCTGATTCTGAAAACCGGAGGCAAAGCTGAGAACCAAATCATCCTCAAAGGAGCACATGCTCAGTTCGATCTTAGGCGTGCTGGTAAAGACGCCGAACCGGCTGATATAAGGAACGTATTCCTTTGGCATGGAAACCACGCCGAGGTTGGAAAAAACAGCGGATACATCCTTTTTTGCAAGCTGTGCGCCCAGCTGCATGCCCAGATTCTTCAGCTCCAGAGGGAAAATACGCAGGATGGGATTTTGCTCCAGGCCCATAAGGCTGCTCATTCTCTGCCCCAGTCTTTCCTTTGTCAGCTCTTCATGGAAATAAGCGCTGACGGACTGTACCACATCAGTAAAAGAGAAATCTTCCTCTGCGAAAAGATAGCCCGGTTCTATCCAGCCGAAAAAGTTCAGCATGGAAGAAGATGGGAAATATTTCCTCAGATTCACGGGAACCATGAGGATTACGGGCTTTCTCCGCTGCCGTCTGCTGCGTTCCTCATGGATTGCACACAGGAAAACAGCGGTAAGAAAAACGGTCATGGAGACTCCGTATTCCTTGGCCTTCTTAAGAAGCGCCTGACAGGATACAAGACCTTCCGTAATATTCAGGCTTCCATAACCTGTACGCGGGCCGGAAATCTGGAAGGAACTGGCTTTTTTGCCCTGGCGGCTTTCGGTCTTGGAATAGTATTTGGAAAATCCGTCTGATTCCTGGTCCTGCAGAGTCATGTCCTTCTCCGTGAAGGATATATCGGGCAGGGCGGCGTCCCTGTACCTGAGAATCAGATAATTTTTTACAAGCTCCTTCAGAAACTGTATGGCTCCGGTACCATCCGTGAGGGCGTGAAAAACTTCGAAATTAATCCGGTTTTTATAATAGACAACCTGAAACAGAAGGGTTTTCCTGTCTCTGATGTACAGATTCAGACAGGGTGGATCCACCTCTTCCTTTACTTTGGGCTTCAGATCGCTTTTTTCCAGGTAATACCAGAAGAAGCCTTTACGCATGACGGATAGGAAAACAGGGTACTTATCTATCGTTTTATCCAGTGCGGACTGTAATATGCTGCCATCTACGGGTTCCTTCAGCTCACAATAGAAGCGGAAAACCCGGGTGTCCTTTTTGTTGCTGGTGGCCGGGAAAATTTTGGCGGCATTGTCCAGTTTTCTCCAATGAGATCCTTTGGTGCCAAACACTTTATTCATTCTCCTTCAGAAATTGATTGATGATTGTATAGCTTTCCTGTACATGATAGTATTTGATGCCCAGGGCGAAAAAACCGTGGAGTGCATCTTTTATTCTGTGTATTTCCACTTCATTTCCCGCCTCGAGGAGCTTTCGTCCGTAGGCCTCCCCTTCATCCCGCAGCGGATCGAACTCCGCGGTGAGAATCAGTGTCCGGGGCTGCTTAGATAAGTCCGGCTCCAGTATGGGGGCAAAATAGGGATTCTGCCGATCTTCTTCGCTGCTTTGGTAGTAATCCAGGTACTGGCACAGCTTCTGCCGTGTGAGCAGAAAATCGCTTCCGTTTTCCATAACGGAAGGAAAGGGCGAAGCCTCCGAATAATCGTTGTTAACAGCCGGATAAATGAGAACCTGCTGCTGCGGCATAAATTCACCGCGATCCCTTGCCATTAAGGACAGGGCGGCGGCGAGATTGCCCCCGGCGCTGTCTCCTATCAGGGTGATGCGGGAAGGATCCGTATTCAGAAGAAAACGGTTGGTATAAATAGCCTTTGCCACCGCATAACAGTCCTCCAGCCCGGCAGGAAACGGGAATTCGGGCGCCAGGCGGTAACCGACGGAAACCACGGCGTGCCCTGTGTCTTTGGCTAATCCGGCACAAACCCGGTCATAAGTATCCACACTTTCCGTAACCCATCCTCCGCCGTGGAGAAACAAAAGCACGGGCAGGGTATTTCCTTCCATCCCGTTTGGGGCGGGGAGCTCTTCTCCCGGAAGATAGATGCGGGTGGGAACCTCATAGGCGCCGTTGTATATTTTGGTATCGATGGTTCTGTAAAAGCGCTTGAGTGGATCGATTGCCTTGATGTTGGCAAAGGCCCTGGAGGACTGTACATTGATGTCGCCGTAGGAGAGAGCCTTCAGGACGGTTCGCATTGCTTTGTTTATTGCCATCTTTTAGTTTACCCATATTCTGCGGGGGCAGAATTCCTTTTCATAGGAAAAGCATAACACTATAAGAAAAAAATGTAAATGGGGTGGGACGGATAAACCCATCCGCCGCAGGGGGCCTCTGGACTTCCGCCGGGTCCCGGTTCTTCCTCCCTCACCGCCGCCGCTGTGGGTATGGGTTTATCCTGGGGTAGTGAGGGGAAGGGGAGGTGAAAAAAACAAAAAGATAAAAATAAAAAATTCATCTGGCTTGGCAGATCTATTTTTTTAGGATGCAGACGATATAGTGTATAACCTTAAAATAGTACAAGAAATCAGAATGTAGTTCATTCTCCCGGGCAGCTGCGCTTGCTATAATCGCATTAAATAAGAGCAGCAGGCTTTTAACCTGTGAAATTAGGGGGTGCGTGTATGATTCCGAATACGATGAAGGCATGGGTTTTGAATAGTCCCGGGGTACTTCGGCTGAAGGAAGTGGAAGTACCGAAAATCAGGGAGGATCAGGTACTTATTGAAATTGACCGAGCCTGTATTTGTAACGGATCCGATCCGGGTATCTTTCACGGGCATGAGGCTTACCAGACTCCTTTGATCTTCGGGCACGAGGCCAGCGGAAGGATTGTGAAAAAAGGAAACCAGGTGGAAAGGTTTGCGGTGGGACAAAGGGTCTGCTGGTGGTTTGAAGCAGGGGCATTTGCGCAGTATCAGGCAGTGACGCCTGGGAATGTGGCAATGTTTCAGGTTCCTGCCAATCTGACACTTGATGAAGCGCCGGTGATGGAGTTGGTCCTTGCAGCGTGCAGGGCTCTGATGGAGGTGCGGGCCGGTAAGGGGCGCAGGACTATCAGCATATGTGGTCTGGGGCCAAGCGGGCTGGTGTTGGTTCAATATGCAAGGGCTTTGGGATATGAGCATATCATCGGTTGGGATTTGTTTGAGACAAGAAGAAATCTGGCGATTTCGCTGGGAGCCGACGAGGTGTATGATCCGGTCCGGATGGCGGAGGGACGGATACATGGCATACCTGAAAGTGATGTGGGCGTGCTTATGATGGGGGATGACTGTCTGCCCGGGGAACCTACGGTGACGGCATTTATGCGTTCGATACGTACAGGCGGGCTGGTGGTTTCTTATGGGCATCCGGAGGGTGGATGCAGGTTCTCCCCTTACGTGTTTCAGGCGAGGAACCTGTGGATGAGAGGGCCGGTTAATGATATGGATGTTATCCGCAGGCGGGGGGAAGAGGTAATTGATATGGTAACGGATGGCAGAATACGGATTGAGCCGCTGATTACCCATCGGGTGGATTTTGAAGATTTTCTTCCTGCATTTGAGAATGTGCTGGAGCATCCGGGGGAGCAGATTAAGGTTATTTTGAAGTGGAGGGAACAGTAATGAATCTGGGAATATCGGGACAGGCACTGGGGGAGATGATGGATTTTGAGGCGATTGTGGATATCGGCTTGAAATATGGTATCCGTCATTACGAATTGTGGCCCTGTAACGTACCGGGCGCGGGTTTTGGTTATAGGGACAGAGAGATAGAAAAGGTTTGTGAGATAATCAGGCGAAAGGATGTTGTAATTGACTGTGTCACTATGGAAGCGGCCTTTTGTGAGGCGGCGGTGGAATCACCGGAATACTATGCAGAGCTTCTGATGGGAGCCGTTGATGCGGCTGTTGCAGTGGGTGCAAATCTGGTAAACCATTACTGCTACTATATCAATCTGGATGAAAAACCGGATTTTGAAAGGATGGAAAGCTTCTGGGGCAGGCCGCTTGCTTATGCGAAAGAGAAGCAGGTAACGCTTGTGCTGGAAAACGAGGCCCATGATGCTACGAGAAGGCCGGAATTGACGGCGGCGATCATGGAACATTTTCAGGATGAAGCATTCAGGACGAATCTGGATGCGGTCAACTATTTCCATGCCAGCGAGGAAGGTTTTCCTGCGGCTTATGAGATATTGAAGCCTTATATCGGTTATGTTCATCTGAAAAATGCATGCCTGTACAGAGAAGGAGCAGGTCAGCCGAGGGAGAATGAAGGAGCGCCTATGTCCGGAATCTATGCAGGACGGCCGATTCAGTATGCACCGATACCGGATGGCAGTGTAAATATAGCAGGGCTTGTCCATGCATTGAAGGAAGACGGAAGTTATTTGGGAACTTGTACATTGGAACCCCATACGACGCCGGAATGCGCAGAGGTATTCTATGAGAGAGAGATAAAATGGCTTAGGGAGTTGAACTTATTCACATAAAACCAAGAATGAAAGTAATCATTAAACAGGAGGAGAAAATATGCTTGCAGCAGTGGTAAAAAGACCGGGAGAACTTGTGATTGAACAGGTGGAGAAACCCAAACCCGGGCCGGGACAGTTCCTTATAAAAGTCCTTGCGTCATCCATTTGTAACGCCACGGATAACCATATCCTGGAAGGGATTTTTGACGGGAATCACGACCGTTATCCCCAGGTATTAGGTCATGAGGTGTGCGGAGAGGTGGTGGAACTGGGCAGCGATATCACGGATGTGCAGATTGGGGAAAGAATTGCCATGTATACGCCTTACGGTGCCTTTCAGGAGTATGTTCCTGTGGACAGATACGGGTATGGTTTTGCAAGAGTGCCGGATAATCTTTCCAATGAGGCGGCTTCGATTTGTGAGATGTTTGACGGCGCTTTCCGCGGAACCATTGCGCCTGCCGAGGTTCAGCCAGGAGAACGTGTCCTTATCGTGGGGGCGGGTCCTATGGGACTGACGGCCGCTTCCGCCGCCGCTGCCTGTGGAGCGAAGGTATGTGTGATGGATTTTCATGAGAACAGGCTGAGAAAAGCACGGGAGATGGGCGCCAGCTTCACTTATGACAGAAGCCGGATGAGTGCAAAGGAGATCGTGGAGGCGGTCAGGCATGATATGGGAGAGATCGATCTTGCCTGCATGTGCATTGCGCTTGACCGGTCGGAAGAACTGGATGCTTTTTATGTACCTGTTGAGACCCTTCGGGAAAACGGCAGGATGACCGGCCTGAATGTGGAAGTGAAGCTGGAATACCACAACCACAGAATGAATCCTTTTCACTTAAATCGGAAAAACGTGAAATATAAGCATATGCTGGAACGGGACGGCTCCATTGAGGATTTCCAGAGAGCCTTCCGTATGGTAAGCGAAGGTAAGATTCCCATTGAAAAACTGATTACGCATAGAATCACATTGGATCAGCTCCCCTGGGCCCTGGATATGTGCCACAATCATCTGGACGAATGTATCAAATTTATCGTTTATCCCCGTTTGGGAGAGGATGGATTGAAAGAGTAAACCGGTGTATGTGCACGAAACAAGGAAAGGAACTTATGGCATGTCAAACAATAGAAAACCTTTAACACGGGAACAGATGAAACGCGTCATCGAAGGACTCGGAAATGCAGACAGAATCCCTATTGCCGTGCAAACCTGGGTGGATCCGAACATATTCGGAACAAAAGCAGATGAATATCGCGCCGTACTCAATGAAACGCCATGCGATATTGAAAAAATCAATTTGAATATCCCGCAGATATTCGATGCGCCGGCCGACGATCCCTCGTACCGGTGGCTCAATTTTGACAATCCTTTCCCGGCAGGCACGGCGCTGGATGCTGTGAGCGCGCTGGATGGCTGGGAAAAGCTGGACAGCGTACTGGCGGATTTTCCAAGTCCTGATTATCCCGGTTTGATTCCGGAAAACATTCCGCCCAAAAGCGATAGATACCGTGTTGGGCTGTGGTGGTATTGGCTGTTTGAGCGCTTATGGTCCGTACGCGGCATGGAAAACGCGTTATGTGATTTTTATGAGAATGAGGAGGAAGTGCACAGACTGTTTCGTGCATTGACGGATTTTTACAAAGGAATGCTCACACGCGCAAAGAAGGAATTGGATTTGGATGCCATATGGACAAGTGACGATATCGGCACACAGACATCCGCTTTTTTCTCACTGGAAATTTTCCGGACTTTTTTCAAACCCTATTACCAAGAGTTAATTGAACATGCACATAGTCTGGGAATGCACTTCTGGCTGCATACGTGCGGTAATGTGCGTAGTTTTATTCCGGATCTTATCGAAATAGGGCTGGATGTGCTGCACCCCATCCAAAAACATACGATGGATGAAAAGGAAATTGCGGAGAAATTTGGCAATGACATCTGCATCTGGGCAGGGATTGACGTGCAGAGAGTGGTACCCTTTGGAACTCCGCAGGAAGTGAGGGAGGAAGTGCGCGCGATGATTGACAACTATTACCGTCCGCAAGGGCGGTTGATTCTGGCGGCAGGCAATAATATGACGGTTGATACACCGCTTGAAAATCTGCGTGCGTTGTTGGATGAAGCATATACCTATGGCACCAAAATTGTGGAGGGACGACCATGAATTATACGAAAAATTGGGGGAAATCCGTTGAACGGTATAAGGCCTTTTGGCAGGGTGAAATGCTGGACAGGTGCTGCGTTTCCGTCACGGCGCCTAAAAGTAAGTTAGCGCCGCTGCCAGGCTTTACGTCCCAGGAGACGTTGGAACACTGGACAGATGGCGAATGGGTTTTCAAAACCTGGAAAAATTACTTCGAAAACACCTACTTTGCGGGAGATGCTTTCCCTAATCTTTGGCTGAACCTTGGCCCGTCCGGCCATGCGGGATACATCAGGAATGCCCGCTGCCAATTTATGCAGGGAAGCGGACTTAACTGCACGACATGGTATGATCACAGTATCCATGATTGGGACACGGATTTTCCGGTGTTTGACCCGGATGGATTTCTATATAAAAAGACAATGGAACTCGCAAAGTATCTTGCTGCAGAAAGCAAAGGCGAAGTGCTGGTTTCCATGCCGGATAACGCAGGCAATTTGGACGCGCTTGCCTGTCTTCGCGGCACGGAAGAGCTTTTGATTGATTTCATTGAAGAAAAAGAAACGGTGTTGCGTGCAGGCGAAGTAATGCAAAGCGTTTGGGAACAGGCTGTGACCGATGTATACCAAATTCTGAAAGACAACAACCAGGGGGCATGTTCTGCCGGTTGGCTGCAGGTATGGTCGCCGGGGCTGATGTCCCAAATGCAGTGTGATCTTTCGGTTATGATTTCTGAGGATGATTTTAATACGTTTGCGATGCCGGAATTACGGAAGCAATGTGATTTTCTGCAATTTCCACTTTATCATTTTGACGGACAGGAGCAGCGGCGTCATCTGCAGTCTTTACTTTCTTTGGAAAAACTGCGTGTGATTCAATGGACATCGGTGGTTGGGCAGCCATCACCGGTGGAGTATCTTCCCGCATTGCAAGCCATGCAAAAGGCAGGAAAAAGCATTTTTCTCATGCTAAAACCGTACGAGATCGAACCGATTATGCAGGGATTATCGTCAAAAGGGCTGCATTTCTCTGTAGAGGCCCAAAGTGTTGAAGAAGCGGATGCAATTGTGAAATTGGTAGAGAAGTTAAGCCATGAATAAAACAGGGCAGGGACGATGGAGAAGAAAAAAAATATATTATTTATCATGTCGGATGATCATGCGTCGAATGCCATCAGCCTGTATGGCTCAAGGCTGGCCGGAGTGATGCAGACACCGAACATTGACAGGATCGGGAAAGAGGGAACCTGGCTGACCGGCTGCTTCTGCACCAATGCGGTGTGTACGCCCAGCCGGGCATCCATACTCACCGGTCAGTATTCTCATACAAACGGTGTCAGAACCCTGTTTGATTCCCTGCCCCAAGGGAGCGTGACCTTTCCTAAGCTTCTTAAAGAGGCCGGGTATCAGACGGCTGTCATCGGTAAATGGCATCTGCACAGCAGGCCGGAATTCTTTGATCACTATGATGTCTTAGGATATCCCTGGCAGCAGGGAAAATATTTTGACCCGGAGTTCATGGATGAAAATGCGGATTGGGACGCAGCTCTGAGTGAGGATGTGAACTGCAGACAGTATCATGGGGAAACGGTGAAGGGCTATGTGACGGATATCATTACGGACAAATCCATAGAATGGCTGGAAAACCGGGATAAGGAGAAGCCCTTCCTGCTGCTCTGCCATCACAAAGCGCCACATGATGAGTTTGAATATCATCCCCGCTATGAGCACCTTTTGGATGATGTAAAGATTCCCCTGCCGGAAAGCATGTTTGAAGATAAAAGCAGGCGCTGCGAGGGCTCCAAAAGTTACGGAATCACTATCTCCGGGGCCAACCGGAGAAGAAATATGGTAGAGACGATGGGGAGGGTTGACTATCCCACAGGAGCTCTTAAGGTGGAGGGGCTGAATGAAGAGGAAAGGACATATGCCGCTTATCAGAAGTATCTCAAGGATTATCTGCGTACGGTGAAGGGAATCGATGACAATGTGGGACGCCTTCTTGACTGGCTTAAGAAGGAGGGACTCTATGAGGATACAATTATTCTGTATACTTCCGATCAGGGAATGCTGCTGGGAGAACATGATTACAGTGACAAACGCTGGATTTTTGAGGAATCCATGCAAATGCCCCTTCTGATCCGCGTGCCCGGGGAGGCAGATTGCGGCAGGAGAATGGATACGCTGGTGTCTAATCTGGATTTTGCGCCTACCCTGTTGGACTATGCAGGCGCAGCAATTCCTGAGAGCATACAGGGCAGAAGCATTCGAAGGCTCCTGCACAGTGGCGCGGCGTCGTCAGACCGGAGGGAGGAAATATATTATCGTTATTGGCTCCATATGACGCATTGCGATACGCCTGCCCATTATGGAATCCGTACACGGGACTATAAACTGGTATTCTATTACGGAATGGCGCTGGATGCGCCGGGAGCGCTGCCGGAACAGACGCCGCCGGGATGGGAACTGTATGATCTGCGTAAGGATCCGTTTGAGATGAATAATGTATATAATCATCCGGAATACCGGAGCGTGGTGCAAAAGCTGAAGGAAAGACTGAAGCTGCTGAAGGAGGAAGCCGGAGATCCTGATGAGAAGTATCCGAAGGTGAAGGAGATATCGGGGTTATAGAAGGAGAAGAAAATGCTGGAACAGCAGATGTGGTTTCGTTATGAAGAGGCGCTTCCCATTGCATACAGGCAATGTCTGTGTGAGGGAAAGGATGTGGAAGCGGATTATGGACGGATGAAAGCGATTGCGGACATGGCATATGGAGATCCGGAAAAAAAGAAACGTGCGGCGGCTCTGCTGGACCGGTGGGAAAGCCTGCCGGTGAGGTCGGACTTTCCCTATGAAGAGCCGGACGGGCTGGAGGAGATTGAAAGTCTGACGGCGGCAGGCAGACGTAATGATATAAGGAGTGTCGATATCCAATATGACAAGGTATATGGCGCATGGCTCGGAAGAAGCGCCGGCTGCCTTCTGGGACAGCCGGTGGAGGGGTGGTATCAGGACAGACTTCTGGGCTTTCTGAAAGAAAGCGGGAATCTGCCTGTGAACGGATACATGTCCTCCGATGTGTCCGGGGAAATAAGAAAAAAGTACGATATCGTGGATGAGAAGGAAGTTTACGGCGGGTGTATGGTGAACTGGGTCAACAATATTGAATGTATGCCCGAAGATGACGACACTAATTATACGATCCTGGCGCTGAAGCTGATGGAACAAAAGGGTTATAATTTTACACCGGATGATGTGGGGGAGTGCTGGCTGAACTGCCTGCCGGTTCTGCATGTATGCACTGCAGAACGAGTGGCCTATATCAATATGGTCAACAATCTTTCACCGCCTGCGTCAGCAGGTTACAGAAATGCTTACCGTGAATATATCGGTGCGCAGATCAGGGGAGATTTTTACGGATATGTCTGTCCCGGCGACGCGGCAAAAGCGGCGCGGCTGGCATGGAAGGATGCCTGCATCAGCCACACGAAGAACGGGATTTATGGAGAAATGTTCGCGGCTGCTATGCTGGCAGAGGCGGCGAAGGAAACCGATATGCGTAAAATCATCAGGACTGCTCTTTTGCAGATTCCTCCGAAGAGCAGGCTGGCGGAAGCAATAGAAGAAATACTTTCCTGGAACATGCAGAGCGTGGATGCAGAGGAAGCAGCCCGCCGCATCAGACAACGGTTTGATGAGCGCTTGGGCTATGATTGGTGCCACGTGATTCCGAATGCTATGATTGTATGTACCGGACTATTATATGGAGATCTTGATTTTTCCAGAACGATGCATATATGTCTGACTGCTGCTTTTGATACAGACTGTAATTGTGCGACGGCAGGATCCGTATTGGGAATGATATTGGGAGCGGATAATATTCCTGCTGAATGGACGGCTCCATTGAGGGATCAGATTCGTTCCGGTGTGGATGGCATGGGACTCGTCTCTCTTTCTTCCCTGGCTTCGAGAACAATAAAGGTATACAGAAAGCATCAGAAAAAATAATATAGCGGAAACAGAAAGCTGCCTGGATTATCAGACAGCTTTACTGCGTTGGAAGTATTCTATATCACCCAAACTTCGCAGGTGCCAAAAGGCCCTCCACCCGCGAAGTTTGAGTATATCACACGAATATGTTACAATAACAATATTGATTACTACATATCAGTAACACTATCACAGCATAAACGGAGGCATATATGTACAGGGTGTTGATCGCAGAAGATGAGGTGTTTGTAAGATTGGGGCTTAAAATGTCTGTGGAATGGGAGAAAATGGACATGCGGGTAATTGCCGATGCTGCGAATGGGCAGCAGGCATGGGATATCTATGAGAAGGAACACCCGGATATTATATTGACGGATATCAGGATGCCGGTTATGGACGGAATGGAACTGATCCGCAGGATCAGGGAGCGGGACAGGGAGACGAGGATTGTGATTCTGAGCTGTCTTGAAGAATTCCAGCTGGTCAGAGAAGCAATTTCTATGGGAGTATCGGATTACATTTTGAAACTGACAATGACGCCGGAGGATATGGAGAAGATTCTGCAGAAGGTCAGGACGGAGCTGGAGTCCATACGAGGAAGCCGGAAGGAGCAGGGAGAGGTATCTCCGGAAGAGAAAAAACGCGTTCTTTTGGACTTTTTTTATTATGACAGCTATGATATGGAATCCGTAAAGCGAAGGCTGGAACGCCTGGCGCTGCCTTTTGGGCAGAAGAACCTGCTGATGGCCATTTTGGAGGTGGACAATTACGGGAGACTGCAGAGCCGGTTTAAGGATGAATATGGGCTTCTGGTTTCTTCCGCCATATCCAATGTCCTTAATGAGTTAATGGGGGAATATGGAAATGGATTTTTGATAGAAGAGAAAGAGACAAGCTATATCATGATAGCGGAACATGGGAAATACATGCAGAAGGCAGAAGCGGAACGTGCCTTTGTACAGTTCCTGGCAAAAATCCAGAAGACGCTCCGCCTTTATTTTCAGACCAGTGTGACGATCGGATGCAGCCAGATGTTTGATGGTTATGAGAGCCTCCGTACGATGTACGGGCAGTGCCGGTTCTGTCTCTCAGGGAAATTTTTTCATAGCGGCGGAGAACTTCTGCTGTATTCGGCAGAGCGGAACCGGGATCATTTTGCGGCGGTAAAAGAGGCAATGGAGAAGCTGTATGAAGAGAACGGCAGACAGGAACGCATGCAGGCCTATGCCGAAACCGGGTTGGAGATGTACCGCAAATCACCGGATCAGGAGTCCATGGCGCGTTTCTTTAAGAACCTTGTGGGCGAAGAGGTCAATCATATGGCGATGGAAAAACAAAAACAATTTGCTCTTTCGGGTGAATACGTACAGCGGATGGACAGGGCAGAGAATCTGGATCAGCTGCTGGCAGTTTTTCATGATTTGCGTTATGAGCTGTACGTGGATCCGGATGCGAGGAAGATGAATAAAACAGTTGCTTCCATTATGCAGTATATCAGTACACATTATGCGAAGAATATGCCTTTGGAACAGATCGCGGAGGAGGTGGAACTGAGTCCCAATTATATCTGCAGTCTGTTCAAAAAAGAAACGGGAATTAATCTGTACCAGTACATAATGGAATTTCGTATCAACAGGGCGAAGGAGCTTTTGCTGTCAACCAATTTGAAATCTTATGAAATTGCGGCAAAGACGGGATTCGCGGATGAGAGTTATTTTTCCAGGAGCTTTAAGAAGGTGACCGGCCAGTCCCCGGTAGAGTTCCGGCGTTCCGTATTCCATAAAGAGGATACTGTTACGAAGGGAGGCTAAAAATGCAGGATAACTTTGGAAGAAGACTGAAAACACAGCTTATTATGGTTTTTGTTTCGATTATAACGGTTATGATGGTGTTAGTGAGCTGGTTTACTTATAAAAAGGTGGAAGCGGTTGTGGAAAAGCAGTCCGCAGATATCACCCAGCAATATTTCCAGCAGAACGAACATAATATCAAAACCTTTATGGAAGAGGTAAGTACGTTCTGCAAGCTGCTGACGCAGTCGGCAAGTGTCCGGCAGTATATCCGAAGCGGATGGAAGAATGAATTCAATGCGGTGAAAAGCGCAAATGAAGTGTTCCGTGAAACGGCAATGTTAATGGAGACTTACAGCTATGTGGATTCCATCTTCTTTTATGGGGATAACGGTGTGGTACTGGGAATCAACGGGAAGGAAAATATCGTAATAAGGGACAGAAGCAGGAAACAAATGTTTTATGGAAGTATCATGTATGAGAATGCGCTGAGAAGTCCCTGGACAACATTGTGGTATGGAAATTATGATTCTTTTGACTTTGAAGGATCTGAAAGCATGCGGGCAGAGGAAGCGGATGCTTATATTACCGCGGTGGCAAACATTCACTTTCAGGGCCGGCATGCGGGATGTGTCGTGGTGAACGTAAAAGAGCCTAAGCTTGCGGATATGATTAGTTATTCCGATGAAAGCCGGAAGCGGGAGAGCTATATTATTGACGAGAATGGTATCATACTTGTTCATGACGATTTTGAAAAGCTGGGGGAAAGGGTGGAATTTTCGATGGAAATGACTGGGGGAGCAGACGGCTATTTCATGCGTGATGATGTACAGGTCAATTTCCGCCGGCTGCAGGGAGGACAGGTAGCCTGGACGCTGATATCGGAGGTGCCTGTATCCGTTCTGCACGCAGACATGTATTCACTGCGTCAGTTGTTTGTAGGGGCCGTGGCAGCGGCCCTGGCTGTGGGAACGGGACTGGCAGTTTATTTTTTATATCGTCTGACCAGGCCGCTGGATGAGCTGAGAGAGGCGATGAGCCAGATGGAGCAGGGAAAACTGGGCGGCCAGCTGAAGGAGGACAGCAAAAATGAACTGGGAATGCTGGGCAGACAGTTTAACCAAATGTCGCAGAGTATTGTAGAACTGGTCAACAAAGTGCAAATGGCGGAGGATGAGAAGCGTATGTTGGAAAAGGAAGCGCTTCAGGCGCAGATTAATCCTCATTTTCTGTTCAATACACTGAGTAATATCAAATATATGGCGATGATTATGAAATCAAATACGATTGCGGACAGCATTACGGCGTTAGGGAATTTTCTTGCGCCCATATACAAGAGCAGGGATGATACCTGGACGATGAAGGATGAAATCGCTTATGTGGAAAATTATGTGAATATAATGAATTATCGGTTCGGAGGGCAGATCAGGACCGGGTATGAAATACCGGATGAAATCAGCAGCCTGTATCTTCTTAAATTTATTCTGCAGCCCCTGGTGGAAAATGCAATACAGCATGGCTTCGGAAACCGGGAAGGTGCGGGCACAATTACGGTTCGGGCCGGAATAGAGGGGAAGCAGCTGGCTGTTTGGGTGGAGGATGACGGGTGCGGCCTGACAGAGGAGGAGCTTACGGACTTGAGGATCAGGATGGATGAATACGGATGTAAGCCGGGACAGCGTCAGGGGAATATCGGGCTTGGAAACGTGCATCGCAGGCTGAAGATATATTATGGAGCGGACTATGGGGTAACCGTGGAAAGCAGGAAGGATATCGGCACGACAGTCTGTGTACGGGTTCCGATTATACAGGGAACGTAAGATAATACAAAACATCGTAATGAAGTAAAAGAAAAGATACCTCTTTTTTGGCGCATTATAACAGCAGTAATGAAACGGGAATATTTTTCATGGAGAGGAAGCCTCATTTTCTGTAGAATGATTTCATAAATCAGATGCGGAAGAAGGAGGCTTTTTTTATGAGTAACGGGGTCATGAAATCGGGTAAAGTGAAATACAGGAAAAAGAATAAAGAAGGCATACGGCTTTTTTTGATCGCATTGCCTTTTGTCCTGTTTATATTCGCATTTTCCTATGTGCCGCTGTTTGGCTGGGCATATGCATTTACGGATTACAGAGCCGGCAAAGGGCTGACGGATATAGAGTTTGTCGGACTGCAGCACTTCATTGCAATCTGGAATAATCGGAGGGAACTGTTCCGGGTGCTGAGAAATACCTTTGCGTTAAGCCTGATTGGCCTGCTGTTTTCCCCCCTTCCCGTGGTGTTTGCAATCCTGATCAATGAGATCAAGTCATCCAAATTCAGAAAACTGGTACAGACCTTTACGACTCTGCCGAACTTCATAAGCTGGATTGTAGTATTCACCCTTACGTTCGCAATGTTTTCGGCCGACGGCATGGTGAACGGGGTACTCCGTAAATTTGGTGCGGAAACCATCATGAATCCTTTGGGCAATAATGAGATTGCATGGGGATTCCAATGGGCTCTGGCCACATGGAAATCGCTGGGATGGAACGCGATTATATATATTGCGGCAATCACCGGCATCGATTCGGAATTATATGATGCGGTGCATGTGGACGGCGCAAACCGCTGGCAGACGATTTGGCATGTGACGGTGCCTGGATTGTATTCCACCTTTTTCGTCCTGCTGCTTCTGCAAATCAGCAATATCTTGAGCAACGGCTTCGATCAGTATTTTGTGTTTTATAATCCGCTGACGGCCGACAAGCTGGAGGTTCTGGACTACTACGTATATAAGATAGGCGTTTTGACCAATAATTATCCGCAGTCCATTGCACTGGGCATGTTTAAGACGATCATCAGCGTAACCCTTCTGTTCGGCGCCAATAAGCTTTCACAGAAGATGCGCGGCGAATCCATTGTATAGGGGAGGACGAAGGAGATGAAAAAACTGGTTGATAAAGGCGTGAAAAAGAAGAAGAGTGCCGGAGATGCCATAGCGGATTTCCTGATTTACCTGGTCTGTCTGCTTTTTATCATTTTATGTATTTATCCGTTTTATTACATCATGATCTATTCCATCAGCGATCCGAATCAGGCAGCTACCGGGATGGTGCTTCTGCCAAAAGGCTTCAGCCTGGAAACCTTCCGCGGTATCTTCAGGCTCAATGATATTCCATCTGCATTTGTGGTTTCTGTCCTGAGAAGCATTATCGGTACGGTGCTTACCATCGCGGGTTCGTCCTTTTTTGCATACCTGGTGACCAATCAGAAGATGTTTGGCAGAAAATTTGTATATCGCTTTGTGATATTGACGATGTATATTAATGCAGGGCTTATTCCGTGGTATATGACGATGAGGCTGTACGGACTGCAGAATAGTTTCCTTTTATATGTGGTTCCGGGCATTGTAACTGCTTATTATGTTATCCTGATCAAAACATATATGGAACAGCTCCCGAAGGAACTGGAGGAATCAGCCAAAATTGACGGGGCGGGGATTTTTACCATATTTGCCAGGATTATTTTTCCGCTGTCCAAACCGATCATTGCGACTATAGCAGTGTATGCAATTGTCGGCCACTGGAATTCCTGGACAGATAACTATTTCCTTGTGACAGATGCCAGGCTGCAGACCTTGCAGATGGTTCTGTACAACTACCTGAATCAGGCAAACCGCTTCCAGAATATGTCGAGCTCCGCTTTGGATTCTTCGGCTGCGGTTTCCATGATAACACCTACATCCATTAAAATGTGCATTACTGTAATCGTCGTGATCCCGATTATGTGCGTATATCCGTTCTTACAGAGATATTTCGTGAAGGGTATTATGATGGGCGCAGTGAAAGGCTGATAGAAAAGTGATATTGAAAGAAAAGGAGAGAAGCTATGAAAAAGAACACGTTAAAAAAAGCAATGGCACTGGCGTTGGCAGGCATGATGGCACTATCTGTTGCGGCATGTGGACAGCCCTCTGACACAGAGCCTTTGGAGGCAGCATCGAATCCAGTGGAGGAGGAAACGGATGAGGCCATAACACTGACGATCTGGAATACCGAGGTAACGACGCCCGGGATTCAGGACAATGATGTAGCAAGGGTTATAGAGGAAAAACTGGGTATCAAAATGGATATTGTACAGGGGGATTCCCAAAAGTTCAGCGTTTTGGTAGCAGGCGGAGATCTGCCGGACATTATTTATACCAATCCTGCGCAGCAGGGAGTGGAAGCTAATGCGCTGATAACCAGCGGTCAGCTGATAGCTATGGATGATCTGATCGACCAGTATGGAGAGAATATCAAGAAAAACTTTCCTTCCAGGCTTGATTATTCTAAAAAATATGTGAGTAATGGAGAAGATAAGACATATTTTATTCCGGTTTTGTGTTACACCGTAGATGAAGAAAATCCGGATATCAGCTATACAATCGAAAATGTGGGTTTGATGACACGTTGGGATGTATATGCGGCAATCGGATATCCTGAGATTCAGACGACGGATGACTATCTGGATGTACTGAAGCAGATGCAGGATTATGCAAGGGAGAATGATCTGGCAGAGGGTAAAGAAATATATGCGATTAGCGGCTGGAACGATTGGGGGCTATGGCCGTGGTGGCTGGCAAATGTCAGGGAGATGGGATGGCAGGATCTGAGCAACGGCGCTATCATCAATAAGGCAACGGAAGAAGTTGATTTAAATTACCATACCGATGCTTTCTGGGAATCCCTTAAGTTCTATAATAAAGCGTATAATCTGGGAATTCTGGATCCCGAAGCCTTTACGATGAAGAACGATCAGTTCTGGGATAAGTGCAATAACGGACAGGTCCTTATGGCCTATGCAAGCTGGCAGACCGACAATATGAACAAGACCATGGCGTCAAATGGCCATCCTGAATGGGGATTTGAAAAAATTCCTTTCAGCGGATATCCGTATATTTCCGGTATTGTATCCGGTGATGCGCCTTTAGGAAATGCTTCTGATTATGCAACAGCTATTACAACGAACTGCAAATATCCTGAGAAAGCAATGCAGCTGATTGATTTCTGCAACTCCGAAGAGGGTGCGCGCCTTCTGTGGAGCGGCGTCGAAGGAACCCATTGGGAGTTGAAGGATGGGAAGGCGCAGCCCACCGAAGGTTATCAGAAATTAATTAAAGAAGATGCCTCTTATACAACCAGCACAGGAATTACATTATATAATAAGCTCTGCGGATTTAAGGAGACACAGATTCTGTCTGATGGTTCACCTGCAAATGTACTCAAGTCCAATGAACAGAAAGCACAGAATATCCTGGATATTGATAAGGAATATTGTGAATATTACAGTGAACAGCGCGGCGGAGAGTTCCTGTATCCCGGAATGGTACTGAATGACATGTGGCAGAAAGGGGAGGTGGATACCTTTACTAACTATATCCTGTATACATCCCTGGTGCAGGCGCCGAGTGATGAGACGCTGAATATTCTGGCACAATGCGACCAATATATGAATGTGCAAGGTGTTAAAGCAATTATGGCGAAGAACGATGCGGAGTTTGAAGCCGCAAGAGAAGAAGCTATGACAGAGCTTAACGCTATGGGCTTTGAAAAAGCAAGGGAAGAGATCCTTTCCCTGTATGAAGCGGCGAAAGTGGATGCGTCATCCTTTGAAATAAAATAATGCCGGGAAATAGGAGGCCTTCCAGATAAAAAAAGCATATTAACATTGTAAATACGGGGCAAGCCATAACGATCCGTGAAGCATGAAAATGTTCATGAGACGGCGGCTTGCCTTTTGAATGGAGGAATACAGATATGAGACGGGAATATCATGTAATGGTAAATGGAAGTGACGAGGGGGAAGGGAGCAGAGAACATCCTTTCCGAACCATATCAAAGGCGGCCTGTACGGCGCTGGCAGGGGATACGATAACGGTTCACGAGGGCGAATACAGAGAATGGGTGAAACCACAGAATGGAGGTACCGGGCCTACAGAAAGGATTGTATATCAGGCGGCGGAAGGAGAGCATGTCGTTATTAAGGGATCTGAACGCATCAGCTGCTGGGAAAACGTGGAAGGGACGGTATGGAAGGCTGTGCTGCCGGATTCTTTTTTCGGAGAATATAATCCCTATAAAGAAATTTTGGGCGGTGATTGGTTTGAATTTCCAAAGGATACGCTCCATACCGGGGAGGTGTATTTAAACGGAAAGTCATTCTATGAAGCAAAGTCACTGGAGGAGGTGAGAAATCCGCAGAAGAGGCTGACAGGCTATGGCCGTATGTGGCCGCAGTATGCGGAACCGATCCCTCATCCGGAAGATACACTATATCAGTGGTATACACAGGCAGAAGGGAAATGCACGGCAATCTATGCAAATTTCCGGGGGGCAGATCCGAACAAAGAGCTGACGGAAATCAATGTACGCAGAAGCTGTTTCTATCCGGACAGATCCGGTATTAATTATATAACGGTAAGAGGATTTGAGATGGCTCAGGCGGCCTGCAACTGGGCGCCGCCTACCGCTGACCAGACAGGGCTTCTGGGCGCTAACTGGAGCCGCGGCTGGGTGATTGAAAACAATCGGATCCATGATGCAAAATGCAGCGCCGTCAGCATCGGCAAGGACAAGACAACGGGACAGAACCAAAGCACCAGGATAAAGGATAAGCCCGGATATCAATATCAGTGGGAAGCGGTATGCCAGGGGCTGCAAAGAGGATGGAGCAGGGAGCTTGTGGGTTCCCATGTCATCCGCGGCAATGAAATCTACGACTGCGGGCAAAACGGCATTGTTGGGCATATGGGCTGTGTATTCAGCCGGATCTACGATAACCATATCTACAATATCGCGGTGAAGCACGAATTCTTCGGTTATGAAATCGCAGGCATCAAGCTGCACGCCGCCATTGACGTTCAGATCGTACACAACCGTATCCATGACTGCACCCTTGGAACCTGGCTTGACTGGCAGGCTCAGGGAACCAGGGTGAGCAGAAACCTGTATTATGAGAATGACCGTGACTGGATGATTGAGGTGACGCACGGCCCCTGCCTGGTGGACAACAATATCTTCGCATCGGCCTATAGCATTGACAACTATGCGCAGGGTACGGCATTCGTACATAATCTTCAGTGCGGGATGATGCATAAGGAAGACGTCCTGAACCGCGCCACGCCATATCATTTTCCCCACACGACGCAGCTGGCCGGCGCTGCCGTGGTGTATGGAGGTGATGACAGGTTCTATCAGAACATATTTGTCGGAGGGGCAAAGCTTCCCTATCAGGTATCTGTATTCAGCGGGCTGACAGGCTATGAAGGCGCACCTGCTGATCTGGATGAGTATGTGGAATGGGTGGAGAAGGATGGCTGCGGAGACCTGGAAAAACATCTTCATACGAAGCAGCCCGTATACGCAGACGGAAATGTGTATCTGGGAGGTGCCGAATCTCTCAGATTGGAAAAAAGCCAGCTCTGCGATGATGCAGATCCCCAGGTACGAATTGTAACACAGGGCGAAGAGGTTTACCTGGAAATGACCGCGCCGAAGGGAATCGTTCAGATGGCTTCGGCGCTGATCGATACACAGAAGCTGGGAAAGGCCCGCATCGTGGAAGAAGCCTATGTAACTTTGGAGGACGAACCTGTAATAATAGACCATGATCTGGCGGGAGAGCCGAGAAAAATTCGTCCGACGGCGGGACCGCTGGAAGGACTGAAGGATGGCTTTAACAGGATTAAAATATGGGGATGAAATCCTGGAGCGTGCTTTTGGGGAATACCCAGGGAGCTGTATTTGCATCACTTACTGTTTCGTTGAGTGGAAAATCAGTTAAGACAATTTTGCATCAGGGCGCAGGCTCCTTTTTGTTGGATTAGTTTCAGATCCTGGCAGACGGTTTTTTCCAGGTTGGGGAGGGTGGTCAGGTCCAGGCCCCAGAAATCTGAATTGGTACATACTGCGTGGACGAGGGCTTCGGGAGTGTCCTGGCGGTGGGAGAAAAAGAATTCCAGGATGGCCCGGTCGTCGGTGACGGTGTAGTCGTTTCCTTTGGGGCGGGAGGCGGTGAGGCCGGTTTCGGTCAGGGTGTGGCCGTTGTAGAAGGCTATGTAAAAGGCGAGGGAGGCGGTGAGGCAGCCAGGGAGGGCCTGTTTTTTGTCTGTATAGGCTTTTAGGGAGGGCAGGACGCGGGCTTTCCATTTGGAGGTGGAATTCAGGGAAATGGAAAGGAGGGCGTGGTCTATGTAGGGGTTGCGGAAGCGTTCTGTTACGGAGGCGGCGAAATCCTGGAGTTCTTCTTCGGGAAGAGCCAGGGTGGGGATGATTTCGTCGTAAATGGCTTTGTTCATGAAGCCCTGGATGGTGGGATCCTCCATGCAGCCACGGACGATATCCTGGCCGGCGAGGTAGGCTCCTAACACCATGGAGGTGTGTGCTCCGTTGAGTATGCGTACTTTGCGTTGTTTGTAAGGTTTGTGGTCGTCTGTTACGAGGATGGGGAGGCCTGCTTTTTCGAAGGGGAGCTCGGTGCGGATGGACTGGGGGCCTTCGATAACCCAGAAGCCGAAGATTTCTCCTGTGTCCATGACGTTGTCTTCGTAACCGTTTTCTTTATTCAGCGCGGCGGCTTCTGCCCTGGGGAAGCCGGTTACGATGCGGTCAACGAGGGTGGAGCAGAAGGTGTTTTCTTTTTGGAGCCACAGGATGAAGTCTTCACCCAGGTTCCATTGGGATGCGTATTTTAAGACACATTTTTCCAGTTCCTTTCCGTTGTCGTCTATCAGCTCGCAGGCGAGAATGAGGAAGCCTTTTCCGGGCTGGCTGCCGAAAGTCCGGAATCTGCGGTATAAAAATTGGGTGAGTTTTCCGGGGTAGCTTGATGCGGGGCGGTCTTCGAAGCGGCAGGCGGGATCGTAGGTGATGCCGGCTTCTGTGGTATTGCAGGAAATAAAGCGCAGCTGGGGGTTTTCGGCGCAGGCCATGACGGCGTCGAAGTCAGTGTAGGCGTTGAGGCAGCGGCTCACGCAGGAAATGATTCTTTTTTTGTTTACTTTTTCGCCGTTTTCGCAGCCGCGGAGGTAGAGGGTGTAGAGTCCTTCCTGTTCGTTGATGGCATCCTTGAGGTCAAAGGCTCCGGGGATGGGGGCGATGGGCTGGACTAATACCACTTTGGAGTTGAAATCTGCTTTTTCATTCATGTTGTCGATGAAAAAGTCTACAAAGGCACGCATAAAGTTGCCTTCTCCGAACTGGATGACGCGTTCGGGGGCTTCTTTCAGAAGGTATCCGGTAAATTCTTTTTCTTTCAGGGTCTGGTATGATAATTTGTTCATTTTTTTATTCCTCCTATAGGGTGACGCCTTGTTTGAAAATGGCCATGTCGTGGTAACCGGCGGCTTCCGATTTTACCTGTTCGCCGTTTGCCACGCGTATTACGTAGTCGAAGAGCATTTTTCCCAGTTCGGACAGCGAGGTGCCTGTTACCAGGCGGCCGCAGTCAAAATCGATCCAGTTTTTCTTTTTTTCTGAAAGTGCGAGGTTGCTGGATATTTTTACTGTGGGGACGGGTGAGGCAAAGGGGGTTCCCCGGCCGGTGGTGAAGAGGACAATCTGTGCGCCGGAGGCTGCCAGGGCTGTGGAGGCAACCAGGTCGTTGCCGGGAGCGCTCAGCAGGTTCAGGCCGTGGGTTCGGACGGGCTCTCCATAGGAAAGGACGCCGCGGACCGGGGCGGAGCCGGATTTCTGGGTGCAGCCAAGGGATTTGTCTTCCAGGGTGGAGATGCCTCCTTTTTTGTTGCCGGGGGACGGGTTCTCGTAAATGGTCTGGTTGTGGGCTGTGAAATAGTTTTTAAAATCGTTTATGAGGTCTATGGTCTGATGGAAAATTTCTTCGTTTTCACAGCGGTTCATGAGGAGCGTTTCCGCACCGAACATTTCGGGAACCTCGGTGAGGATGGTCGTTCCGCCTTCGGCGATGAGAAGGTCGGAAAAAACACCGACGGCGGGATTGGCGGTGATGCCCGACAGGCCGTCGGAACCGCCGCATTTCATGCCGATAATCAGTTCGCTGCAGGGGATGGGTTCGCGCTTTGCCGTGCAGGCGTAGTCGGCCAGCTGCTTTACCAGGGCGAGGCCGTCCGCGATTTCGTCCTCAGAATCCTGGGCGACAAGAAATTTGACACGGTCAGGGTTGTAGGGGCCGATGTATTTTTTTAATTCTTCTATGTTACTGTTTTCGCAGCCAAGGCCGAGGACGAGGACACCGCCTGCGTTGGGATGGTTGACGAGATCGGCAAGAATCTGCCGGGTGTTTTCCTGATCCTCACCCATCTGGGAACAGCCGTAAGGATGGGGAAAGGCGGCGACGGCATCCAGGTTTCCCGCAGCAAGCCCCTGTGCCCGGCTGGCTATGGCGGTGGCAGCGTTGTTTACACAGCCGACTGTGGGAATGATCCAGATTTCGTTTCTTACTCCTGCCCGGCCATTTTCCCTGCGGTAGCCGCAGAAGCAGGGAGAATCTTCCGGACGGGCAGGATTTTCACGGGCTTCCTGAAGGGAAGGGGAGGGCTGGTAGGCATAGTCCAGTATGTCTCCCAGGCCGGTTTTCAGATTCGCGGTATGAACCCATGATCCCGGCAGAATATCGGCGGCAGCCGTGCCGATGGGAGCGCCGTATTTAATGACAGGCTCTCCGGCCCGGATAGGTATCAGGGCAAATTTATGTCCCTGTGGGATGTCCTCCTGCAGGGTGAGTGGATTTCCTTCCGCCAAGATAACAGTACCGGCTGCAAGGGGCTGCAGCGCCACGGCAACGGAATCTCCGGGGTGGATGCGGATAAAAGTCTGCATGAATTATGTAATCCTCCTTTGAAGAAATGTAAGAGCTTACATTAAAATTACACCTCTTTATTCCCGGAGTCAACCTGTTTTTGGAAAAATAAGAGGATAAGAGGAAGATTTATTAATTATGTATAGAAGATGATAAAATCATTGGTTAAAAAGTTAATATAAAGAGAATTGCATTTTATGGTTGGGCAGGATATAATGAAAGAAAAATGTAAGTATTTACATAAACGGAGGAAGAGAAAATGAAGGCATTTATGGACAAAGACTTTTTATTAAGCACGGATACGGCAAAGAAGCTGTTCCATGAAATTGCGGAACCCATGCCTGTCCTGGATTATCACTGCCATATTAATCCCCGGGAGATTGCGGAGGACAGAAAATTTGAAAACATCACGCAGGTATGGCTGGGCGGGGATCATTACAAATGGCGGCAGATGCGTTCCAACGGTGTGGACGAGTATTATATCACAGGGGATGCTCCGGACAGGGAAAAATTCCAGAAATGGGCGGAAACTTTGGAACTGGCTGTGGGAAATCCTTTGTATCACTGGAGCCATCTGGAGCTGCAGCGTTTCTTCGGATATCATGGGATTTTGAACGGGGAGACGGCAGAGGATGTATGGAAGCTGTGTAATGCACGGCTGCAGGAAGACAGCATGAGCGTCAGGAATCTGATCCGGCAGTCTGCGGTTACTCTTATTTGTACGACGGATGATCCGGCGGATGATCTGCGCTGGCATAAGGCGCTGGCAGAGGACAGGAGTTTTGAGGTACAGGTGCTTCCCGCGTGGCGCCCGGATAAGGCCATGAATATGGAAAAGCCGGATTATACGTCATATATAGAGAAGCTGGGAGCGGCCGCAGAGATGGAAATCCGTTCTTTTGCGGAACTGAAGGCTGCGCTGAAGAAAAGAATGGATTTCTTTGAAAGCTATGGCTGTAAGGCAAGTGATCATGCGCTGGAGTATGTGATGTATGTTCCGGAAACGGAAGAAAACATTGAGAAGATTTTTGCAAAGCGTCTCGCAGGGGAAAATCCGGACCGGGAAGAAGAACTGAAATTCAAAACGGCCTTTATGTCATTCGCTGCGGAGGAATATGCAAAAAGAGGCTGGGCAATGCAGCTTCATTATGGCTGTAAGAGGGATAACAATACTTCCATGTACCGGCAGTTAGGACCGGATACGGGATATGACTGTATCAATAATTATGCGCCCTCCAGTCAGATGGCGGATTTCCTCAATGCCCTGGACGTAAAGGGGACCCTTCCCAAAACCATAATTTACAGCCTGAATCCCAATGATGATGAAGCTATTGGCAGTATTATCGGCTGTTTCCAGAATGCGGATGCCGTGGGAAAAATACAGCAGGGCTCTGCATGGTGGTTTAACGATAATAAGAATGGAATGATGAAGCAGATGACTTCCCTCGCCAATCTGGGGCTTTTGGGTAATTTCATCGGAATGCTTACGGATTCCAGGAGTTTCTTATCTTATCCCAGGCATGAATACTTCCGCAGGATTCTGTGTGAGCTCATCGGCGGCTGGGTGGAGAACGGGGAATATCCTAATGATGAAAAAACGCTGAAGCGTATTATAAAAGGGATATCCTATAATAATGCCGTCCGGTATTTCGGATTTGCGCTGGAAGAAAAATAACAGAGGATTCTTTTTGTAATTTCCAAAATGGAAAATCATGAAAACATGAAGACTATCAAGGAAGTCCGAAAGGCCATATAGCGCACAGTATGAAAACAGACAACTGTTTTGCAAAAAGTAGTTGTCTGTTTTTGTCGTAGGTATGGCATAAAGCTGTCAAGCGGTATGGTAAAAATTTCAATAATATAGCACAAAACAATGTATAAGTATTATAATAATCAATAAAATAATATTACATATGATTGACAACGTAAACCAAAACGTGTATTATAAATAAAAAGGAGGGTGATAATATGGCTACCGTACCAACTCAAATTAGAATAGATGAAGATTTAAAAAAACAGGCGGCAGAATTATTTGCACAGCTTGGCTTAGATATGTCGAGTGCGATGAATATGTTTTTAAGACAGTGTGTTTTGCACGAAGGTCTTCCTTTTAATGTAGAGTTACCGAAATATAAACCCGAAGTAATTGAAGCAATGGAAGAAGCAAGGCGTATTGCGAAAGATCCAGGTACCAAGAGATATAATAGCTTTTCAGAAGCATTAAAGGATATAGATATATGACCTATCAATTAGTTTTGACCGGAAAATTTAAGAAGGGTCTGAAGTCGGCAAGACGGCGTGGACTCGATATATCCCTATTAGATAATGTGGTTGAAAAGCTGCTGCATGGAATCGCGTTAGATGAGAAAAATATGGATCATGAATTGAAAGGGAAATTTAAAGGATTTCGTGAATGCCACATTCAGCCGGATTGGCTATTAATTTATTTATTAGAGGATAAGATTCTAACTTTGACTTTGGTTGATACAGGAACTCACGCAGATTTGTTTAATTCGTAACAGTTAACGATATGTAAAAGTATATATTGTGTGCAAAAGCTCTGGCCAATACCAGAGCTTTTGTTGACTAAAAAACATTAGTGGTTTCCCTCTGAATAATATCCCCGGAGAAAACGGTACGTGCAGGAATGTTCTTGCCATCCAGGGCCTGCATTAAGAGAGAGACGGCCGTTGTGCACATGAATTCAACCCGGTTATCGACTGTGGTTATTTCGGGTGTGCTGCAGGTGGAAATCAGGGAATTATTATAGCCGGTCACCTGAAACTCATCCGGTATCCTTCTTCCGTGGGATAAGGCAAATTTTACCGCGCCTACGGCCAGCTCGTCATCTGAAGTGACGCAGGCGTCAAAGGAAAGCCCTTCTTTTTCCAGAGCATCCAGAAAGGCGGCTGTTTCATGGACGGAGACGGGGCTGGCAAAGATTCTCTTATCCGCATCAGTTATTCCGTTTTTTATGCAGGCTTCCCGGAAGCCTGCTATTTTTTTACGTCCGCTGTAACTCAGGCTGCGGTACAGATAAACAGGGGCATGGGAACCGCGGCGGAACAGGGATTCCGTCATTTCATTTACCGCCAGGCGGTCATCACAGAGGACGGAGTAGATACGATCTCCTGCCAGATAGCCGTTCAGGATGAATACCGGAACCTTTCCGGCGGCTTCAAAAAGATAAGCGTTATTTTTTTCCGTATCCTCCACGAAATTGGAGCCTGCAAAAAACAGGGCATCCACATTCCTTGAAAGAAGAAGCTGCAGGTATTTTTTCTTTTCCTCCAGATGATAGCCGGTGCAGCAGAGCATGGAAGCATATGAATTCTGCCGCAGCTCTCTTTCCAGGTAATAGATGGCCGACGCTAGATAGACATCGGAGGAATCCGCACACAGGATTCCCACGGTGTGCATGGAATTCAGTCCCAGGCTGCGGGCAAAGGCGTTGGGAGTATAGCTGTTCTGTTCGATAACCTGAAGCACTTTTTCCCTGGTGGAAGGGCTCACCTTATCGCTTCCGTTTAAAACGCGGGATACGGTTGCGATGGAGACGCCTGCCTGTTTGGAGATATCGTAAATGTTCATAATGAAATTCCTTCCGAAGTTAGTGTAAGCGCATACATGCTTGATTGAATGTATTATACAATATATAATGAAAGGAAGCAATCATATGGAAAATGAATGGGCGCAGATAATAAAGTGAGTGCCGCCTGAGACAGCGGGTTCTTTCCTCCGGCTTTGATCCCGTGCCGCTGCCGTGGCTCATCCGGCGGCCGTCTTCGGGCAGTCAGTGTTCCTTGCAGGGGACGTACTCACTCGGTTAAAAACGCAGCAGTACTAGAGTATGTTTGAAAATTCATTCCCGCCATCTGTGCGCCCCACTTTGAGGTATATTTGGTTCCAATTCGGTCAACGTAGCCCGCTACGCCTCTCTCATTGGAACCAAATCTCCCACAAAGTGTGACGCACATCTGACGGAAAGCAATTTTCAAACACACTCTAACGCTGCAAAGGACGCAGCGTAAGGACTGGCGTTTTTAAACGCCCCTTACAGGAATCACTGACTGCCCGAAGGCGGCCGCCGGAAGAGCCACGGCAGCGGCACGGGATCAAAGCCGGAGGAAAGACCCCGCTGTCTCAGGCGGCACTCACTTTTTTGTCTGCGTCCAATATGAATATGGAAAGAGGAATGGAAATGAAGCGACTGATATTACTATGCGGTGCAAATGGAATCGGGAAATCCACGGCGAGCGCTGAACTGATGAAAAGGCTGCCGCATTCCTCCTATATTGACAGTGATTATTGCCGGATGACCAATCCTCCCATATTTAATGAGGAGCTGATTCGGCTGAATTATAAAAATATCCACGCTATGATGGAGAATTCCTTTGCCTGCGGGGAAATACAGAATGTCATATTTCCATTTGGTTTTCACGGACACAGGAAACAGTTGTTTGATGCCTTGTTGGAAGAACTCCGACAGAAAGGTATCTCTTTTGAATTGGTACCAGTATTGCTGTACTGCGGGGAGGAAGAAAATGTCCGCAGGGCCAGGGCTGACGGACGGGATGAGGAAAGGATCCGGCGGGGGATCCGTAATTCCAGGGCCGTTTATGAGAATGTGGATTATCCCCGGATCGATGTGACGGATATGACGGTGGAAGAAACCGCGGAGGAGATCCTGAAGATTATCGGAACCGGAAATGAAGAAGAAACCGGAAATGCGGTTATGGGGAGTATGGGGTGAAAACAGAGGATATAAAGGCCTATTGCCAGAGTAAAAACAGGGCTTATGAGGATCATCCTTTTGGGGATATTCCTGTCTGCTATAAGCTGAACGGGAAGATATTTGCACAGATTTATCCTCTCGAAGAGGAGCGGAAGATTACATTAAAATGCAGTCGTGATGCGGGGGATTTTTACCGTCAGGTTTATCCGGGCATCGTTGTGAGAGGGTATCACTGCCCTCCCGTGCAGCAGCCTTTTTGGAATACGGTGTACCATGACAGGCTCCCGGATGAGGAACTGCTCAATATGATTGACCATGCCTATGAACAGGTGCTGCATTCATTCAGCAGAAAGGTGCAGAAGGAGCTGGAAACGGAGCCTTCGGAAACAGGGGAAGAGGAATGTTCGGATTTGGAAAAAAAGAAAAGAAAAAAGAACTGAAACAATACATAACGGGAGCAGGAGCCTGTGTGGTGACCAAATCGGTTTTAAACGGTGAGACGGGACTGAAATGGCTTTTCCGAGAAACGGATGGGATCGGAAACGGATGGGTTGCACTGGGAGAGTCCGATACCCAGGCTTATGTGGATGACGCGGCTAATTATGCTATTGTCGATTTTAATACGCTGGCCAATATTGAGCCCGCGGTGCTGAATATCCTGCATATGCCGGCAGGAGCGGATCTGGAATTTAAACCGGATCCATCCGGCGGTTATTTTGTGGATACCGTAAATGGGAAAGAAATCCGGGAACCCGTGAAGGCGCCAATCCAGGAAGCCTTTGAGCAGAATTTGAAGTATCTGAATAAGGAAAGTTATCCGGCGGAGGAGCTGCTGAGATATTTTCATGGGAAAGGTGATATGCGCATCTTTTGTATGGGTGAGGCAGACTTCCCCAGCGGGGAGATTATCATAGCGGATCCGCTGGTTTATCTGGGAAACGATAAATACACGGAGCCGTTAAACCGGAAAATCCCGGCAGGCTCTTATCCTGTGGAGCTGGCGATCTTAGACTCCCCTGTTGCGGGGCTTCGGATTGCTGCCGCCAGATTGAAAATCCGGGAAACGGATATCTGCCGCTATGAGATCGCCATGCCGGTGGGAACGACGGTGGCTCAGTATAACCAGCCGGGGATTTTCGCGGGCTTCGGCGTGGATGCCGGAATGGCATGCTTCTGCGACGTTGCGGCGGCAAAGGAATTCGGAGAGTTTTCCGACGGATGGCATCAGCAGAATCCGGGGAAAAACCAGTATGATGACTATTTTGCACAGCTGTTCCGAAGCAGCTATGAAGCTTATCCCGATGTACAGCGGGAGGACGGGGATTTTATTGAGTGGGCGGTGCCCGGATACGGACACCGGATTGCCATGTTTGCCAGCGGACTGGGAGATGGATTGTATACCGGCTATTGGGGCCTTGATGCCGGGGAAGAGGTGACGGAGCTGATCATACCTTTTATGAACCCTGATTATTTTTCCTGACCGCTGTCAAAATGTTATGGGAGCAGAGAAGGATTTATAATATAATTTTTATGGAGGAAGAACTATGAAAAATTTCAGATTTGCCATTATGGGTGCGGGAAATATCGCCAATAAATTCTGCGATGCGGTAAAACGTATGGGAGATTGTGAAGTGGCGGCAGTTGCAAGCAAGTCCATGGAACGTGCGAAGGGCTTTGCGGAGAAAAACGGCATTAAGGCCGCTTACGACAGCTATGAAAAGATGTTGGCGGAAGAAAAGCCGGACTGCGTTTATATCGCGGTAACCCAGGATGCCCATTACGCACTGTGTATGCTCTGCCTGGATTATAAAACACCGGTTTTGTGTGAGAAAGCCATGTTTTTAAACAGCGCCCAGGCGGAAGAAGTATTAACAAGGGCTGAAAAAGAAAAGGTTTTTGTCATGGAGGCCATGTGGAGCAGATTCCTTCCGGCCATTAAAATGGCAAAGCAGTGGATGGATGAAGGAAAAATAGGGACTCCCTCCTTCATTGATACGGCGATCGGTTTCCTTGCGCCCGTTGACAAGGACAACCGGTATTACAGCCCTAAGCTGGGCGGAGGAGCTTCCTACGATATCACGGTATATGCCTATGAACTCACAACCTTCATGATAGAACAGCCTGTGGAAGACGTGCAGGTGTCTGCTGTCTGGAGTGATACCGGCGTGGATATCTCCGATCAGGTGACTTTGCGCTTCCCCGGTATTCTGGCGTCTCTGCGCACCAGCTTTGCGGCCGGGCTTCATGAGAGAATGGTTATTTATGGAAATGAAGGGAAAATTGTCATTCCCCACCCTCATTTTGCGGAAGAGGTATTTCTGTATGACAAGAATAATGAACTTGTGATGCGTTTCCAGGATACGGTTACGGAGAACGGCTTCCTTTATGAGATAGAGGAAGTGGCAAACTGCATCAGGGACGGAAGGACGGAAAGCCCTGTGGTTCCTCACAGCCTTACGAGGGAATGTGCAAAGCTGTTCGACCGGATTCTGGAAACCAGATAAGAAAAATTTTTTCTTTACTTGACATTGACGTCGCGTCAACCGGTATGCTTATTTTGTAATCGAAAGGAGAAATAAATATGGAATTGCAAACAATCAGTCAGGTATCAAAGCAATTTGCAATCTCGACGCGGACGCTCAGGTATTATGAGCAAATCGGGCTGCTTATGCCGACAAGTAAAGAAAATTTTGCTTACCGTGTATATGATACCGAAACCATAGCGCGTCTGCGTCAGATTATAATTCTGCGTAAGCTGAGAATACCACTGAAACAGATTTCAGGGATTCTTCAAAGCGCCGATGCACGTACCGCGATAGAGGCCTTCGAATGCAGCCTTAATGAAATCGAAGATGAAATAACTGCGCTCTCCACTATCCGGCATGTTATAAAGGTCTTTATTGAACATCTGGAGCTTGAAAATGCGGCCTTTGCATTGCCGGATGATGCCGGTTTACTGGAAATAGTAGATTCATTGACCGTTTCCAAGATTAACTTCAAGGAAGAAAAATCAATGGAGGAGCTAAACCGTGCAAGTGAAAAGCTGAATAAATTCGAAGACAAGGATGTGCGGATTGTTTATCTTCCACCAATGACAGTGGCGGCTTATTATGCGTCGGGTGAGGACTGCGAGGGAAAAGCGCTTGATAAGATGAATCAGTTCGTAAAAGAAACCGGACTGCTAAAAATCAAGCCCGACGCCCGCAGCTTCGGATTTGATTGCTCTATGGAAATGACGGGTGTTGGGGAACCTTCGAGGACATATGAAATGTGGGTGTCCGTTCCTGATGACCTGGAGATTGCTCCGCCTATGATAAGAAGGACTTTTAACGGAGGACTCTATGCCGCGCATGTTCTGCGCTCCTGGGACTTCGGGGATTGGCGTTTGTTAAAGGAGTGGGTTAACGCAAGCGATAAATATGATAATGACTGGGGCTCTCCCCGCTGGACCAGAAACGAGAGCAGGACAAGGTTTTAAGAAACGCTGAATTTTTATAATTATGCTCAGACAGGTCAGATGAAGGATTTGCAGCTTGATTTATTATTTCCGGTTAAGGAGAAGAAATAACATGGGCCGACTGCGCGCTGCGAAGATATCTCAATGGCGAATTTTATGATAAGTTCACCGAGGCAGAAAAAGCAGAAATCATTCCGGTATGGAATAAAAATTACGATAACCAGTGGTATGGTTCAAAAGGCGGAGCGGACACACAGGATCGCATATTTTTGCTGAGCATGGAGGAAGCAGTATGTAAATATTTCGGCGACAGCAGATCGAAACTGTACAATCCGGGGAAAAACCAAAGATACTGGTTTGAAAGGAAAGATGAAAATAACGGAAAGCGGACAGCGAGACTTGAAGGGGAAAAGGGAGACATCTGGTGGTGGTGGCTCCGCTCACCCGGCCGTGTCAATGTAAAAGCCGTATATATCCATGGTGACGGTAATATAGGGATTCAGGGAAATAATATTTTAAAGGGCAACTTAAGCGACGGCAGATGTACCGGCGGCATCCGTCCGGCTTTATGGCTGAAACTGGACGCAGATAAAGAAGACTGAGTGATTTGTCCCCGTCCTATTATTTCAATACATAAAACGGTGAAGACCTTGCTTCACCGTTTTTGTATTGCTGCTGCATGTAATTCCAGGCATATTTCCAAAGCTATATCAACAAGATTTTTTCGGATTCCTTCTCTGCTGCACCAGGAGCGTGAATCCCATTCGATACCGCTTAAATCATCACCGCAAAACAGGATTTGCCCTAATAATACGTTCCGGAATTTTGATACTGCAAAAAATGCTGCGGCTTCCATTTCTACCGTAACACAGCCTTCGGAAACCCGCAGGTCAATTTTAGCGTCTGTTTCTCTGTAAAAGGCTTCTGTCGTCCAGGTTTTTGCATTAATATAGGGAATTTTATTCCTCTTCATGTAATTTTCCATAATGCTTACAACGTAGGGATTGCATTCGATTTCCCGTGAAGGCTCAATATAATGATACGACACCCCTTCGTCCCGGACAGCCGACCCCGGAATAACTAAATGCCCTACCTGTATTCCTTTCTGAAGAACTCCCGCAGCGCCGCAGACAATAAACTTTGAGAATCCCATGGCAATCAGTTCTTCCAGCTGGGCGGCGGAACCTGCGGCACCTAAAAAGCCCTGTGTAAGGGCAATCTTTTTACCATGATATTCCGTTTCATAAACCGGTAACTTGACGGTACAGGAAGAAAAAACAGCGATCTGCTTTAATCGGTTGGCTTTAAGCATATTTTCAATGACATCACCAAAAAAAGTGATTACGCAGCATTCCGGGCCGTCTATTTTGGAGACTGTGTTTAAAGGTTCTATTTTGGCTTTTGGACTGCTGTCATATTCTAAAATCGGAAATTCTTTTTTATCTAACATAAGCTACCCCTCCCCAATTATGGAATTTTTACTTCATATCAATCCGTTTCATTTGGAAATAAACTATTTTTATTGTATCATACCCCAAAGTATTTGGGTATCCTTTGGTGCCGGGTTATGTAATTAAGATAGCTGCCGGGATATTTTTTTACTGCTGAAATCCTTGTAAAACACAGCCGGACAGGGTTATAATTCAGTATAGGAATAAAGCGGTACAAACCGCAAAAAACGGGGGTAATCTTTATGGGCAAAAGTGAAAAAGTCCTGCAGCTTTGCAGGGAAAACGACATCCGTATGATCGATTTCAAAATGGTGGATCTGGATGGGCGTTTCAGGCATATCACCATACCGGTGGAACGGTTCGGAGAACGTATTTTTGAATATGGAATCGGTTTTGACGGCTCCAATTACGGGTATGCGCCTATTGAAAAAAGTGATATGGTTTTTATTCCTGATCCGGACAGTGCGGTGATGGATCCCTTTGTGGAAATCCCTACGCTTTCCATGACAGGGGATGTCTGTGTGATCGGGGAAAAGGAAAACAGGCCGTTTGACCAGTATCCCAGAAATGTTGCGCTGCGGGCGGCGGATTACATGAAAGCCACAGGGACGGCGGATCAGATGCTGATAGGGCCGGAATTTGAATTTTATCTTTTTGATACCGTAAATTACCAGGTGTCGCCAAACGGTTCTTTTTATGAAGCGGATACGAGACAGGCGGAATGGAATACCGGTACGGCGGAAGGCGGCCTCGGATATCAGGTGAAGCATAAAGGCGGATATCATATTGCGGCTCCCCAGGATATTTCCTATAACCTGCGCAGCAAAATGTGTATGCTTATGGAGGATTGGGGGATCCGGGTGAAATACCATCATCATGAGGTTGGCGGCCCCGGACAGCTGGAAATCGAGGTGGAGCTTGGAGAAATGGTTGACATGGCGGATAAGACCATGATTACCAAATATATTGTGAAAAATGCGGCTGCGAAGGAAGGGCATACCGCCACGTTCATGCCAAAACCGGTTTACCAGGAAGCGGGCAGCGGCATGCATGTGCATATGCTGCTGTTCAAGGAAGGCAGGCCGGTATTTTATGATAAGGACGGCTATTCTTCCTTGAGTCAGACCGCCCACTATTTTATCGGCGGCCTGCTGAAGCATGCTCCTTCCCTTTGTGCGTGGACAAATCCTTCCACGAATTCCTACAAACGTCTGGTTCCGGGATTCGAAGCTCCGGTGACCATCGGTTATGCCACGTCCAACCGGAGCGCGGTCATCCGCATACCGGCATATGCAAAAGCGCCCGAAGACAAACGGTTCGAACTGCGGAGCCCGGATGCCACAGCCAATCCTTATTATGCCTATGCCGCCATATTGATGGCAGGGCTGGACGGCATTGAAAACCGGATTGACCCAAGCGCAAACGGCTGGGGGCCATATGATTATAATCTGTATGAGCTTTCTTCCGAGCAGCAGGCGAAGATTCAGTCTCTTCCCAAAACACTGGAGGAAGCCCTGGATGCCCTGGAAAGGGATCATGATTATTTAACGAAGAACGGAGTGTTCCCGGAAAGGCTGATTCAGATTTGGCTGGAAAGAAAAAGAAAAGAAAGCAGGACGATCAGCCAGATTCCCCATCCGGCGGAATTCGGCGCCTATTATGATTTATAGAGAGTTACAAATGGGGTGGCAGACTGGTATGGCATTGCATGAATATCACAGGAATGCTGCACCGGAAAGATCAGAAGACGTGTGATTTTGGCAACAGGCGCAGGCGTGCAGACAGGAGCGGAAATGACAGTGACTGCAGGTTTTATGGTTCCTCATCCTCCATTGATTGTTCCGGAAATCGGAAAAGGGGAGGAATGCGGTATCAGGGAAACGACGGAGGCTTATGAGAAAGCGGCAGGGGAAATCGCCGCGCTGAAGCCGGAAACGATTGTTGTGATATCCCCGCATACAGTGATGTACGCGGATTATTTCCATGTTTCGCCGGGAAAAGAAGCGGAAGGGGATTTCCGGCAGTTCCGGGCGGGACAAGTGAGGTTTAAGGCGGAATACGACGAGGAATTTGTCCGTTGCCTGTGCCGGAATGCCGATGCTTCGGATTTTCCCATGGGTATAATGGGAGAGCGTGAAAAGAAGCTGGATCATGGCGTGATGGTGCCTTTGTATTTTATAAATAAATATCTGAAGGAGTACCGCCTTGTCCGCATAGGGCTGTCCGGCTTGTCCAAAGCCGATCATTATCGGGCGGGAATGCTTATCGAAAAGACAGCAAACCAGCTGGGGCGTCGCACGGTGGTGGTCGCCAGCGGGGATTTGTCCCACAGGCTGAAGGAGGACGGCCCTTACGGGTACAGGGAAGAGGGGCCTGCTTATGATCAGAGGATTATGGAAACCATGGGAAAAGCCGCTTTCGGCGAGCTGCTGGATTATCCGGAAAGCCTTTGTGAGAAAGCGGGGGAGTGCGGGCACCGTTCCTTTACCATGATGGCAGGCTGCCTGGACAGAAAAGCCGTCAGTACCGAAAAACTGTCTTATCAGGGGCCATTCGGCGTAGGCTACGGCGTATGTACGTTCCATGTGACTGGCAGGGATGAAACGCGCCGTTTTCTAGAGCAATATATGCGGAAGCAACAGCAGGATATGCAGGCCCGGAAGGAAAAGGAGGACTGCTATGTCCGTCTGGCAAGAAAATCCCTGGAAACCTTTGTACGGACAGGAAGGAAGGCTTCACTTACCCCGGAAGAAAAAGAAACACTGCCCCTGGAAATGACAGAGAGCAGGGCAGGTGTATTTGTATCCATCCACAAGGACGGCATGCTCCGGGGCTGTATCGGAACCATTGCCCCGGTTGCCGGCTGTGTGGCGGAGGAAATCCTGAGGAATGCGGTGAGCTCCGGTACGGAGGACCCTCGTTTTCCCCCTGTTGAGAAGGAAGAACTGGATACCCTGGTGTACAGCGTGGATGTGCTTGGCGCGCCGGAACCGGTTTCTTCACCCGGAGAACTGGATGTGAAAAAATACGGAGTGATAGTGACAAAAGGGAGAAAGCGGGGACTCCTGCTGCCGGATTTGGAAGGGGTGGACACTGTGGAGGAGCAGATCGCCATCGCCAGGAGAAAGGCGGGAATCGGGGAAGAGGACACGGTGACGCTGGAACGTTTTGAGGTCATACGCCATGGAGAGAAGGGATAGTGTGAAAGAAAGCAGAGGCCGCAGTGTGGAAGAACAGGAAATCATCTGCCCGGTCTGCATGCATCACTGCAGGCTCAGGCCGGGACAGACCGGAAGCTGCCGTGCCAGGGCCAACAGGGGAGGAGTGAGCAGCTCCCTTTCTTATGGAAGGATAACTTCCCTCGCCCTGGATCCGATTGAGAAAAAGCCGTTAGCCATGTTTGAACCGGGAAGCCGGATATTATCGGTTGGAAGCTATGGCTGTAATTTAAGCTGTCCTTTCTGCCAGAATTATGAAATTTCCATGTGTGCCGCGGATGCGGAAACCGTCCGTCTGTCTCCGGAAGAGCTTGCGGGGAAAGCCGCAGAGCTGAAGGAAAAAGGAAATATCGGGGTGGCGTTCACCTATAACGAGCCGATGATTGGTTATGAATATGTGCGTGATACGGCCCGGATTGTCCGCTCGGCAGGAATGAAAAATGTGGTGGTGACCAATGGGAGTGTGACGGAGGAGATATTGGAGGAGGTACTTCCCTTTGTGGATGCCATGAATATCGATCTGAAAGGCTTTACAGAGGATTTTTACCGGAAGCTGGGCGGGGATTTGGAAACGGTAAAACGTTTTATCCGCCGGGCAGCTGCTTCCTGCCATGTGGAATTGACCACCCTGATCATTCCCGGGGAAAATGACACTCCGGAGCAGATGAGGGAGCTTTCTGCCTGGACAGCCGGGATAGACAGAAATATTCCTCTTCATGTAACCCGGTTTTTCCCAAGGTGGAAAATGACGGACAGGCCGCCGACCAGGGTATGTACGGTATATGAACTGGCGGATATCGCCCGGGAAAGGCTGGCTTATGTTTTTACCGGCAATTGCTGATACCTGAAACAGAGTACGCTGTCATGGCTTGACAGAAGATGACGGAAGAACTATAATGACTAAAATCAAATAAATAGTCAAAAAAAGAGGTGATGCCCTTGCCCAAAACTTATTCGGAACAGGAAAGAGAATATATTGACAAACGCCTTCGGGAGGAGGCTATGAATTGCATGGCTGCCTATGGGATCAGGAAAACCACGGTAGATGAACTGGTCAGGCGGGTGAGGATTCCCAAAGGGACCTTTTATCTGTTTTATGAGTCCAAAGAACAGCTCCTTTTCCAGGTGCTGATGGAATTCCATAAAACGATAGAAAAGCAGCTGCTGGAAAAAGCGGAGAGCCTGGCAGGAAGAAAGCCGGATGTGGAAGCAGTGACGGATATGCTTATGGATTTTTTTATGAAAGCGGATGAAGCGCCTGTTATACGGCTGATGACTTCCGGGGAACTGGAAATCCTGGCCAGAAAGCTGCCAAAGGAGGAACTGTTGGCTCATTTTACGGAGGATGCCGGAATGGTGGAAACTGTTGTCGGAAAGCTGTTTCCGGCAGGCAGTGAGTGTGCGCCGGAACTGGCGGATCAATTCGGCGGAGCCTTCCGTAACATTTTTACGGCAATGGTTTACAGCCATGAAGGCGGCAAAGCGGCAGATCCCGGAGCCTTACGTCTGCTAATCAGAGGTCTTGTGCTGCAGCTTTTTGAAAGAGAGGCGGCGCTGCCGGATAATCAGGGAAACTGAATTCGGCTGTCGGGTAAAGCTCCGCTTTGCCTGCTGCCTGTTTTGAGACTGAAAGGAAGATGCTGATATGAAGAAAAAAGTCATCGCCGCAGGTCATATCTGCCTGGATATCACACCCGTTTTCCCGGAGAAAACCGTATCGGCTGTAACGGATATCCTTCTTCCGGGCAAGCTGATCCAAATGGGAGATGCCAGAATACATACAGGGGGAGCTGTGGCCAATACAGGTCTGGCCATGAAGCTTCTGGGTGCAGATGTTTCCCTTATGGGGAAAATAGGGAAGGATACGTTTGGAGAGATAGTCGGCAGCCTGTTATCCAAATATGATGCGGACGCAGGTATGATTCGCACAGATCAGGCGTCCACATCCTATTCAGTAGTTCTGGCAATTCCGGGCATTGACCGTATTTTCCTACATAATCCCGGGGCCAATGATACCTTTTGCGCGGAAGATATTCCGGAAGAGGCCTGGCAGGATACCGCGCTTTTTCATTTCGGCTATCCTCCTCTTATGCGTTCCATGTATGTAAACGGAGGTATGGAGACGGTCCGTATCATGAAGAAGGCAAAGGAAATGGGCTGCGCCACTTCCCTGGATATGGCGGCTGTCGATTCCGAATCAGATGCAGGGAAGGCGGACTGGAAAGAAATCCTGAGAAACACCCTGCCTTACGTGGATTTTTTCGTGCCGAGTGCGGAAGAACTCTGTTATATGCTGGATCAGGAACGGTTTGTGCTGTGGCAGGAGCGGGCGAAGGGCGGAGATATCACGGAAATTCTCGATGTGGAGGAAGATATCCGTCCCCTGGCGGAGCAATGTATGTCATATGGCGCTAAAATCCTTCTCATAAAATGCGGGGCGGCGGGTATGTATTACCGTACTGCATCGGAACATGTTTTGTCGGAGGTTGGGAAGAGGGCGGAACTTGATACGGCAGGCTGGGCCGGACAGGAAGGATTTGAAGCAAGCTATGTCCCGGAGCGTGTGCTGTCTGCCGCCGGGGCGGGAGATACGAGCATTGCCGCTTTTCTCACAGCGATGCTGGACGGGTATCCATTGAAAAACTGTTTGCAGCTGGCGGCGGCCACCGGTGTGTCCTGTGTGGAGGTATATGATGCATTGAGCGGGATAAAGCCCTTTCCAAAACTGCAGGAAAAGATATCGGCAGGATGGAAGAAAAACGATAATCAGCGTATTTAATAAACGCGGTATGGTGTTGAAAAATGCCGTACCGTGTTATTTTTTTGCTGGTTTCTTACGAATAAGACAGGGCAAAAGGAGAACAGAACCGGCTGAAGGATTCCTTCTGCATTACGGAGAACAGTTATACCGATGGGAAAAAGAGGGCTTTCTGGGCGGAGTGATTCAAAATTCATATAAAAGCAGTTGACTATACAGATAAATAATATTATAATGACTATATTGTTTAAAATAGTCAAAAAAGCAACCTGAAGTAGCTGTCAAGATGCTGCTCAGTACAGGGATCTGAAAAGATGCCGTCTGTTTTGAAGCAGAATATAAGGAATTATTTTTATATAATCCGGCGCAGCCCGCCGGATTATATAAAACTCTTATTTTGACTATTTAAATAAAATTGGTCATATAATTTATGGAGGAGCAGTCAATGATTACTGTGAATAACCTGTCGTTCAGCTATGGAAAAAATCCGTTCATAACCGATATGAACTTTTCGGTATCCAAAGGAGAAATATTCGGCTTTTTAGGACCGTCCGGCGCAGGGAAAAGCACTCTGCAGAAAATACTCATAGGTATGCTGCCGACATACCATGGTTCTGTGGTGGTGAATGGAACGGAATGTAAACGGTGTACTTCTGATTTTTATCAGGATATCGGTGTGGACTTTGAATTCTCGACGATGTATGAAAAACTGACCGCAAGGGAAAACCTGAAGTTTTTCTCGTCCTTATATGATAAAAAGCCGCGCCCGATGGATGAACTCCTGAAAAGGGTGGAGCTTTCCAATGATGCGGATAAGCGGGTGTCGGACTATTCCAAAGGGATGAAGGCAAGGCTGAATTTTATTAAGGCGCTTCTGCATGATCCTGCGCTGCTCTGCCTGGATGAGCCCACCAGCGGTCTGGATCCCACAAATAGCCGCATGATGAAAGACATGATCCTGGCTGAAAAGGCAAAAGGGAAAACCATCCTGTTAACCACCCACAATATGCAGGATGCCACGGAGCTTTGCGACAGAGTTGCATTTATTGTCAACGGTAAAATCTGTGCGCTTGACAGCCCCCATAATTTAATTATGTCTAAGGGTGCGGCAAAGGTGACCTATACCTGGGTAGAAAACGGAGAACATACCGCGGTCTGTCCCCTTGACCGAATCTCCTGTGATGAAAGGCTGAAAAAGCTGATCGAAGAAAACAGACTGCAGTCCATTCACAGCAGTGAACCTACGCTCAACGATATTTTCATGGATATTACAGGGAGGACGCTGATATGATGCTGGGGAGGCTGACCGTCTGGGATATGAAGTTCCAGATAAAATATGGGTTTTATTTACTGTACAGCGTATTAACGGTAATTTATTTGATCATTCTGCTCGCAATGCCCGAATCTTGGCGTACAGCCGCGGCGGCAATTCTGATTTTTTCCGATCCTGCGGCTATGGGACTGTTTTTCATGGGTGCGATTGTGTTATTGGAGAAAAGCCAGAAGGTGCCCTGTGCATATGCGGTGACTCCCGTCAGGGCAATTGATTATATCGGCGCAAAGGTTATTTCTCTGTGTACCATCTCGATTGCAGTTGCTGCTATACTGGCGGTCGCCGTAAAAGCGGAGGATTTGCCCCGTACGCTGCTGGGAACGGCATTGTCAGGCGCGGTATTTACACTGCTCGGAATTATTATTGCGACCAAAATTTCAAGCTTAAACCAATTTATCCTGTGGACGGTGCCGATAGAAGTGGTTGGGTTCGTGCCTGCTATATTACATATGTTCGGAGTAACGCCTGCCGTACTGCGGTACTATCCGCTCAATGTCTGTATGGATATGATAGCCGGCAAAAAGATTACGGCGACGGGGTTATTTGTTGTTGTATTGCTGATTGCAGTATTGATTGTGGCTGCACATAAATGTGTCAGAAGGATGTGGAAAAGTGCGGGAGGTATAAAATTATGAAAGCAGCCCGGGTAAGCTTTATGCAGATGATGCTGTTTATACGGCGCGATATGATGCTGTTTGCATCTTGCGCCGCTCCGTTGCTCGCCGGAGTGTTTTTCAGGTTTGCAGTACCTGTAATGGAACGGGCTTTGGTAAGCTGGACGGGCAGAACGGAAGTTCTCGCTCCGTATTATGGGCTGTTCGATCTGATTTTTTCCATGCTTGCGCCCATCATGTTTTGCTTTGTTACCGCGATGGTAGTTTTGGAAGAGCATGATGATCATATTGAAAATTATTTGTTTATTACAACCCTGGGGAGGAAGGGGTATCTGATCTCGCGTATTTTTCTTCCGGTGGTAATAGCTTTTATCATGACAGTTATATTGCTGCCTGTTTTTAAATTAACTGCTCTGTCCGCGGTGGAGGTTCTGCTCCTTTCCGGGACAGGAGCGCTGCAGGGAATTATTATCGCTCTGCTTATAGTGACGCTGTCAACCAATAAGCTGGAGGGGATGGCTGTGACAAAAATGTCCACACTGACTATTCTCGGAGCATTTGCCCCTTATTTTGTGCGGGGGCGGATATCGTATATTTTGTCATTTTTACCTTCCTTCTGGATAGGAAAAACAATTTATGACCATAAAATTATTTTTATGATTCCGGCCATTCTTGCGGCTTTCCTGTGGATTTATATTTTAATGAAGAAATTCCTGCGGAAATTATCGTAGGCGGATGGCTTTTCTTCCGGGCAAAGGTAGAGTATACTGTATAGAAGAAATTTATTATATGGAAAAGCCGCCGGATGCAGCGAAGAACAGGAGGAACAGAATATGGGTGAACTCAGCAAGCTTCCGAATATCGGAAAAATAGTGGAAGAGCAGTTAAATCAGGTGGGCATTTATACAGAGGAACAGCTTGCCCGGCTGGGAAGCAGACAGGCCTGGCTGAAGATCCAGAGCATAGACAGCTCCGCCTGCATCAACCGGTTGATGGGCCTGGAAGGGGCTATACGGAAAATAAAGAAAACGGAACTGCCGGAAGATGTAAAAAAGGAACTGAAAGAATTTTATCAGGAGCATAAGCTGCCGTTTTATTGATTTTTTATGGAATGACAAAAGGAGGCCGCCTCGGAGTGATCTGAGGCGGCCTCCTTTTATGAGGACAGAAGAGAAAAAGCGGCATGGTTTAAAAGAGAATGTTATCAGAGTATGGGCCTGCGGCAGCGTCCAACCTCATCATTCAGGGGGATTTCTTCATACCCCGGACGTGTATAGGTCTGTCCCGGGGCGGAAGTGCTGCCGCAGGAAACGGGACGGAAAGAAAAATAAGCATGAAGAAAACACAGGATTCCGCCCAAAAGCAGTACAAGAAAGAAAAAACAGACGGCAATGCCCAGAGCAAACGGAATTCCGCTGAAATCCGGGCTTAAGGATGTGAGAAATGCGGCAAGGGTCAGACATGCGCCGCCGATGGCAGCGAGATTGCCGCAGCAGTTATAGGCCTCCCGCAGCCGTGGTTCATTTTTGGCAGCCAGCGAACCTGTCAGCAGAGCGACGAGCATGGCGCCGGCGAACAGTATAAGTATGTTGAGGAATGGAGATGAAGTATCCAGCGTCAGCATGCCATTTGCAAAAAGTGTAAAAATGGTAAAAGCCAGCAGCATACCGATGACAATGGTGATGATGCAGAACTTGGTAGCATTTTTCATAGGTATCCCTCCTTTCGTTAGAGATAATTTACGGGAAATGAAATCTCCTTACATTAAGATATGCCGAACAGGGAAAGGTGTGGCTTGTGGATATGTGAAATATAAATGAATCGGGAGAAAAAACTATATATTAACAGTAGATACGGAAACGGGTATGATAATTAAAAAAAGGGTTCATTTTTTATTGTTTGGTAACGCTTTTTGTAACATGGAAAAGAGTACTATTGTTTCAGTGAGACTTATATCAACTGATAAAGCTATTAAGATGGGATATGAGGAAGGAGCAGTTTATGAGACAGTCTAAGATGAGCGGACGGAGTAAAAAAATATTAGCGGTATTTCTGGCGGCGGCAATGATAGCCGGAAATGCCCTGACCGTTTTAGCAGAGGATGTCAGCGGTAATAATGTGGAAACCGTTGAAGAAAAAGTGGAAGAGACAAGCCAGGAAAGCAGCGGAGAGGCTTCGGTGGAAGAAAGCGGCAGCCAGGAAAGTACAGAGGAAAAGCCTGAGGAGAGTACTTCCGGGGAAGAGACAACAGAGACAGAATCAGCGTCATCAGAGGAAACAGAATCTTCGGAAGGAACTGAAGCACCGGCGGAGACGGAAGAAGAAACTGAGACAGAATCGGAAACGGAAACAGAATCGGAAACAGCAAACGGCAGTGTGTCCGGAAACAGCGTATCCGGAAATGATGTTGAAGAAGAAACCGGATTTGAACTGACTTATGTTTATGATAAAGAGGCCGTTACCGTGGAAGGCCCTGACAGGGCGGAAGAGGATGAAGAATTTTCCTTCTGTGTTATGGTAAATAAAGGCTATACCCTTTTGGAAGTCACCTGCGGCGGGGAAGCTCTGACGGCAGAAGTGACAGATGCTGCAGAAACAGATGGCTTTTCCTATGTATGTGAAAAGGTAACGGAAGATACAGAGATTGTAATAAAATCGGAAAAAGAAGCGGAAGAAGAACGGATCTTCGAAAAGAAGGATGTTATTATCGGAAACGGCAGAGCCACAGTTACCATAAAAGCAGCGGCAGATGATGAAAACCTGAAGGATGCGGAACTGGTGGCGGACGAGGAGAAAGCGGATTCTCGGCTGCTGGAGGAATATGCGCTGAATGAGGGAATGGAATATCTGAGCCACATTGATTTCGGCCTTCATTTTGAGAAAAAGGCAGAAGATGGTTCGATGGAAGAGGTACAGCCTTCCAAACCGGTAAAGGTTACGATTACTTTTACGAAGGAGCTGAGCTTTGACAGTGAGGTACAGAAAGCGGAATTGCTTCATGTGACTGCAAAGGATGGAAAGCAGGAAAAGGCGGAAAAGGCAGCGGATCTCTATGAAATGGCGGCGGTGGCATATTATAGTGCACGTAATACACAGATTCCCGGTATGAAGAAAGTGATAACCTTTGAAACCGACAGCTTCAGCCCATTTCCCATTATGTTAATGCATGTGGTGGAAGATGAGGAATATACGCCTTTATCCTGGGCAAATTCAGGAAACTATAATTATGTGCCCGGAAACAGTAAGTGGAAAGCGGATCCTATTGATAACTCGAAGCCTACAACGAGCGGAATCCAGGTGGATGTTTCCCATGTAAAGAAAGATGGTTATATTATTTATACTATTCCGGCCGGCTTCAGTTCCCAGACAATCAATATAAATGCCACAGAGGATGTCAAGACAATGCTGGAAGGTTCTTATGTTCCCGGAGACGAAGCCTTATTTACCATTAAGATAGTAAATAATTCAGTATACACCTTTAATTATGTGAAAAATTCTTTTTATGGCGGAACGGAAAGCAACGCCTACATGTATGAAGATTCGGATCCGAAGTATCAGTGCGTAATTGATATGTCTTCATCTTCGGGACTGGCAGCAACAGGCGGCTGGGTAAACGGAGCGACAGGATTCGATGGTTCTCCTATACTGAACTATTCCTCGAATCCCGCGGGAAATGGATGGGGAATCAGCCGTACGGCGAATGAGGCTCTTCAGTATCTGCTGCAGAACTATTGTGATAAAGAAGATAAAAAAGATAGTCAGGGTAAAGACTTTGAGTTTACCAGTAACAGCGGAAAAAACCAGAGGTTTTATACGGATGAATATCTGGGAAAAGCATTGAAAAGAGCCGGATATACAGGAATTGGACAGCTTTCCAATTATTATATCGATTATTATAATAATGTAAAAGGCACTAATATTACGAAGCTGGAGGATCTTGCTCCTTCTTACCTGTATAATTCTTTATTCAAGGGAAACCGGATGTACGTAAGGGAAACCAATCCGGAGGTAGTGGAGCTGGGATATAATTTCTTCTATAATATGGGAACCCGGATAGTTCCTGAGGATACCAAAGGGCTTTCGAAATCTCAGTTCACCATTGGAAACTGGATGCGGAACGAAACCGGATTTGAAGGGGAAATAGAAAGCCTTCTGGGAGAAGTGGCGCCGGGAAACAGCTATGAGCTTCCGGGCTTCAAAATGGAGATCGATTTCCTGTATATATCCAATGCCTATATGGATATGGATTATGGTTTTACCTTCGGCCTGCAGCTGACCAGGAATAATCCGCCGACGCCTCCTGAAATACCTGCTCCGGAGGAACCGGCGCCGGGCAATCCGACACCCGCCGATACGCCGACACCAACCGTGACTGCGGCAGTTCTGGGGGAAAGTGCAGCGCCTGATGCGGCAGTTTTAGGAGAGGCTTTGCCTCCCCAGGTAGGAGTGCTTGGTGAGAGCAAAGGGCCCGGAACCGGAGACAGTGCACCGATTGCAGCCTGGGGGCTGGCAGCACTGGGAACAGCCGCATTCCTTGCGGTTTATGCAATGAAAAAAAGAAGAAAAACAAAAGATATATAAGCCATAAATACAGGAAAGCCGCCTCAAAAAACGAGGCGGCTTTCCTGTATTCCCATGCATAATCCCTCGGGAGATACCCCCTTTTATATTCTTAGATTCACATCCTCGAACTGTTTCCCATTATTGTTCCCCAGCGAAGGCAAAACGCCCCGGTCCTGGAGCGGCGAGTGCCCCAGTATTTTGGTATAGGCCCGGTAAAAAGAAGAATAATCGCCGAAACCCGCTTCAGCCGCCGCCTCCTGGGCGCTGCTTCCCTCTATCAGCAGCTGCTGGGCCAGTGTTACCCTCTTATGAAGGAGATAATCAAATACCGTAGTTCCGGTAGCCTTCCGGAAAACCTTATTCATATGGTGCTTGCTGAGAAAGAATCTCTCCGAAAGCTGATCCAGGGTAATATTTTCCTTCATATGGCGGTTCAGGTACAGCAGAATCCCTGTAATGGTATCCGTGGAAGTGGAATGAAATCCGGCGCCGGTGGTGTCTGACATGGATACAATACGTGCGAGCAGCGCTTCCACGCAGACCGGAAGGAGATGCTCCCTGAGAGAAGCCTCTTTCCGCGCACAATCCTCCAGCGCTTCAAAACAGTCCGGAATGCCGAAGCGCTCCACCTGTTCATAATAAATTTTCTCATCGGGCTGATTTTCAAATGACGGGAAAGCGGACAATAAGAAAACACGCCGTTCCACGGACAGAATATCCGGATGGAAATGAACGGAGAAGCGTTTGTATGGCCTGCTCCCATTTATTTTCACCCCATGAAATACATTGGGGGACAGCAGGAGAAGGCTGTTGGGAGTGGGCTTGTACTGTGTCCCTTCCACCAGATAATCCACATCTCCGTCCAGGAAAAAATAAACCTCATAAAAGTTATGACAGTGAAGGGCATATTCTTCCGTGGGGATTTCGCTTTCGGAATAGCCGTAGCTCACCTGCTCCGTAGTGACATGTGCCTGTTTGTCCATTCTGTGCGGTTCTCCTTCTTTTCTTAAAAATGAAAAAACATATGATAGAAACAGCATATCTCACCCCCGCTATATTTGCAATAAAAAAGTACTTCTGTGCAATGGCTTTTCAGCCGTTTTCCGGCTATAGTAAAGGAAATGGGGCGGACTGCCTTAAAGGCTGCCAAAAGCCTGAAAAAGCATGAAAAACAGAAAAGAGAGGATAAAAAAGTATGAGGACAGGAGCACAGCTGTACACGGTAAGAGCTTACACCCAGAATGAGAAGGATTTTGCTTTCACCATCAAAAAAATTGCAGATATGGGCTATAAAACAGTCCAGATATCCGCTATCGGCAGGGATATAAAGCCGGAAAGAGTCAGGGAAATATGTGAGAAAGAGGGGCTGGAAATCGTCCTTACCCACAGCGACCCCAACCGTATTCTTTACGATACGAACCGTCTTATCGAAGAGCATAATATCATGGGCTGCCAGTATATCGGGTTAGGCGCTATGCCGGATAAATACCGTACAAAGGAATGGATTACCCATTTTATGGATGATTTCAGGGAACCGGCGAAGAAGATTGCCGCTGCCGGAAAGCTTCTCATGTACCATAACCACAATTTTGAATTCCAGAAGCTGCCTGCTTTACCGGACAATGGTGCGGATAAGGCAAAACGCATGATCGAATTCCTCATGGAAGGCTTTAGCGCCGAAGAAATGGGCTTTACACTGGATACCTATTGGGTTGCGGCCGCAGGAGGCGATGTGTGCCAGTGGATTGAACTTCTGAAGGACAGAATCCCCTGTGTCCATCTCAAGGATATGACGGTAGACGGCTTTGCCCAGCAGATGGCTCCTGTCATGGAAGGAAACCTGAATTTCCCCGCCATCCTTAAGACTTTGGAAAATACCAGCTGCAAATATATTCTGGTGGAGCAGGATACCTGTCAGGGAAGCCCCTTTGACTGCCTGAAAACAAGCTATGACAACCTGGCGGCAGCAGGATACCGGTAAATATATTTTTCCCGGAATGCAGGCTGCAGGAGAGACATTAATAAAAAAGGAGAGCGCTAAAAATTTATGGAAAAGGTAAGATTGGGAATCATTGGAATAGGCAATATGGGAAGCGGCCACTGCGCCACGATCCTGGAAGGAAAGGTGCCGGAGCTTGAACTCGCCGCCGTTGCGGATCTGCGGGAGAGCAGAAGAGAATGGGCAAAAGAAAACCTGCCTGAGAGTGTACATATTTTTGAAAACGGAGATGATCTGATCGCTTCCGGCTGCTGTGATGCGGTACTGGTAGCCACACCCCACTATGATCATCCCAGGCTTGTGATGGAGGCCTTCGACCATGGCCTTCACGCCCTTTGTGAAAAGCCTGCTGGCGTTTACACCAAGCAGGTAAGGGAAATGAACGAGGCGGCATCCCGGTCGGATAAGGTGTTTGCCATGATGTTCAACCAGCGTACCAACCATGTGTACCGTAAAATGTACGATATTGTCCACAGAGGAGAATATGGCAAAATCAAAAGAGTCAACTGGATCGTAACCGACTGGTACCGGACCCAGGCTTATTATAATTCAGGCGGATGGCGTGCAACCTGGGCGGGAGAGGGCGGCGGCGTGCTGCTGAACCAGTGCCCTCATAACCTGGATCTCCTTCAGTGGATCTGCGGAATGCCCTCCAAGGTGCAGGCCTTCTGCCATATTGGGAAATGGCATGATGTGGAGATTGAAGACGATGTGACGGCATATCTGGAATTCCCGGACGGTGCCACCGGTGTATTTGTCACAACCACAGGGGATGCGCCCGGCACCAACCGCTTTGAGGTGACGCTGGAAAGAGGAAAGCTTGTATGTGAGGATGAAAAGCTTACCTTCTATGAACTGGATGTGAATGAAAGAGAGTACTGTTATACGGCGACGGAAGGCTTTGCAAAGCCCACAGGCCATTTCACGGAGCTTGTGACCGACGGGGAAAATCCCCAGCATGCAGGAGTGCTGCGGGCCTTTGCCGCCAATATTTTAAGAGGAGAGCCGCTTGTGGCGAGAGGAGAGGAAGGAATCAACGGCCTGACCCTGTCCAATGCCATGCATCTGTCCAGCTGGCTCGGCAAAATGGTGGAAATACCCTTTGACGAAGATCTGTTCCTGGAAAAACTGAATGAGCTGCGGGCGAATTCCCGGATAAAAGAAAATGTACAGGAAGTGACCTTCAGCACGGCAGGAAGCTACGGCTCCAAAGTAAAGGAATGAAAAAATAAGGCAGAAAGGCAGAATGTGCAATTATGAAAGCAGCAATTGTAGGATGCGGAGGCATTGCCGCCGTACATGCCGCGAGCATCAGCCAGCTTCAGGGCGCTGTTTTGACAGCTTTTGCGGATATCAAAAAGGAAAGGGCGGAGGATTTTGCCTCCCGCTATGGCGGAAAGGCATATGGAAGCCTGGAGGAAATGCTGGAACAGGAAAAACCGGATGTCCTGCATATTTGTACGCCTCATTATCTCCATGTACCCATGGCGATCTATGGACTGACCCATGGGGTACATGTATTTATGGAAAAGCCTCCGGTTATTTCCCGGGAGCAGCTGGCAGAGCTGGAAAAGGCGGCGGCAGGGACAGACAGAAGACTGGGCTTTTGCTTCCAGAACCGTTATAATCCCAGCGTCATTAAGGTTAAGGAACTGCTTGCCTCCGGTGAAGCCGGAAAAATACGGGGAGCGAGAGGGATTGTCACCTGGAGCCGCGGCAAAGAATATTACACCGAAAGCGGCTGGAGGGGAACTCTGGCTACCGAGGGCGGCGGCGCGCTGATCAACCAGTCCGTGCATACCATGGATCTGCTGGCCTACTTCCTGGGGACACCTCTGAGCGTGGAGGCCGGGATACAGAACCATCATTTGAAGGGCATTATTGAAGTGGAGGATACCATGGAGGCCTATATCCGTTTTGCGGACAGCACAGCCTGCTTTTATGCCACAACGGCCTATTGCGACGATGTTCCTCCCCTGATAGAGATAGCCTGTGAAGACAGGACGATACGTATCGAAGATCTGGATGTGACCTATTATTACAGGGACGGCCGTGTGGAAAAGCCTGCCATTGATAAGAAGGAAGCCCTGGGCAAGAGCTATTGGGGCTGCGGGCACAAGGACTGTATCGCAGACTTTTACCGGTGTGTCAGGGAAGAAGAGCGGTTCCCTCAGGATTTGGAAGGAATGAAGGAAACCATACTTCTTATGCTGGGAGCTTATGAATCGGCATATAAGGGAAAGACTGTTGAACTGGCGGAATAGGTCAGGTGGCGCGGGAATAAAAAGGATTTCAGGAAGGAATAGGATATGGATAGGAAAATTTTAACGAAATGTCCTGTCAGCTGCTTTGCGGATGAGATTGATGTGTCGGTGGATAAGCAGATTGCCCTGCTTCAGGAGCTGGGTATTGGCTGGATTGAATTTCGAAGCGGGGACGGAAAGGGTGTGGCGGATTACACGGAAAAAGAAGCCGAAATGCTGATGAGCCGTCTGTCCGCAAACGGCATCCGCATATCTGCGGTGGGTTCACCTATAGGAAAAATAGATATTACCCAGGATTTTGAACCTCATTTCGAAACCTACCGGCATATCGTGGAGCTGGCAGGGATTCTGGATACCTCATTTATCCGGATGTTCAGTTTTTTCATGCCGGAAGGGGAAGAACCGGATAAGTTCCGGGATGAGGTGATGCGCAGGATGGACAGGATGGTGGAATATGCGGCCGGCAGGAATGTGGTGCTCCTTCATGAAAATGAAAAAGGCATTTACGGGGACAGTGCGGCCAGATGCCTGGATCTGATGAAGCTGTTTTATGGAGATCATTTCCGCTGTACCTTTGATTTCGCGAATTTTGTCCAGTGCGGACAGGATACTATGGAGGCCTATGAAATGCTGCGGCCTTACATTTCCTATATCCATGTAAAGGACGCCATGCGGGAAAGCGGGGACGTGGTTCCTGCCGGAACAGGGGATGGAAACGTGGCGGAAATACTGAACCGCCTGGATGAAGAGGGCTATGCGGGCTTTCTGAGCCTGGAGCCTCATCTGGCCGATTTCGCCGGACTGAAGTCTCTTGAAAAGGAAGTGAAGGAAAGAGGTCGTACGGACGGGGAAGAAGCATTCTGTACCGCATACCGTGCCCTGGAGAAGCTTTTGGGCTGACAGGAAAATACAAATAACGATTCAGAAAACAGCGCCTGCGATCTGCGGATTGTGAGCGCTGTTTTTGGATTATAAATGAACATGTTCAGAAAAGAGTTGACACCTGCGGAAGAGATACGTATAATATAAATGAACACGTTCATTTACTGCGGCAGAGATAAAAAAAGAAAGGAGAACCCTATGCGCAGAAAGGATGATACGCTGCGGGATACACTGCTGGAATACGCGCGTGAGCTGGCGGACTCAGAAGGGCTGGAAGCGGTCAATATCCGCTCCATTGCCGGTAAAGCGGGGGTGGCGGCCGGAACTGTATATAATTATTTTGCAGGTAAGGATGAAATCCTGCTGGCGCTTACGGAGGAATACTGGAAAAAAACGCTGTCGGAAATGAAGGATGAGGTTACGGCGGAATCCTTCTGCGGACAGCTGGAGCAAATCTATCGCTTTCTGCGGAAAACTATCGACAGCTCGGCGGGAAGACTGATGCACAGTCTGGGAAATGTGGAAGATACCGGCCTCGTAAAAATGGAATCCATGAAGGCTGTTCTGGAGAAAAGTATTGTCCGGATGCTGGAAGAGGACGGGAAGGTGCGCAGTGACATCTGGGATGAGGCTTTTACGAAGGAGCAATATGCCCGCTTTGTTATGATGAATATGACGATGCTGTTAAAAGCGGGTACAAAGGAATTTTGTTTTTTCCTGGAAATTGTAAAACGAACCATTTATTAAAGAAGGAGAATGAATTATGGCACAGGCAATTGCAGAAACAGTTTTTGACGTTTTATACCTCAGCTTTGCTCTCATTGTAGGGCTTACCATGCTGGTTAAAGGAAAGGATCCTCTGGTGAAAAAGGCGGGCCTTATGGCCGCGCTGCTCGGTGCGGGGGACGCTTTCCATCTGGTTCCCCGTTCCTATTCCCTGTGGACAACAGGGCTGGAGGCCAATGCGGCGGCGCTCGGCGTGGGTAAATTTATCACATCCATCACAATGACAATCTTCTATTTGATTCTGTACTATATCTGGCGCGAACGTTATCAGATAAAGGAGAAAAAAGGGCTTACCCTGACGATGTGGGTGCTTTCCATTCTGCGGATTGCCCTTTGCTTCCTGCCTCAGAATCAATGGCTGGAATACCGTCAGCCGCTGGCGTTCGGAATCCTGCGCAATATTCCCTTCGCCATAATGGGAGTTATTATCATCGTTATTTTCGCCAAAGAGGCCGGAAAAGGAAAGGATCCTGTTTTCCGTTTCATGCCGCTGGCAGTCGCTCTTTCCTTTGGCTTTTACCTTCCGGTTGTTCTGTTCAGCGGGGTGGCTCCGGCCGTAGGTATGCTCATGATTCCCAAAACACTCGCCTATGTGTGGATCGTACTGATGGGCTGGAAGCTTTACAGACAGGAGAAGTGAGCGGATCAGTCCTTTCGGGCATCATCCATACATTGCCTCTTTTGAATAGAAAACAATACGGTTTTGAATAATAAAAATTCTTGCACAGGGACAGGATGCGACGTATACTATGTTGGTAATGGAATTATCAATTGAGGATTCCCGGACAGGATCACAGCCTGCGGCGGAATAGTCTTTGTTTTTTCCTACCGGAATGGGGCGCATGAAAACAGAGATCTCACAGTATGCGCCCCATCCTGAGGAGAGAATGTATGGACTTCAATGTAATGGACATTCTGTTTGACTGTGCGGTAATTCTGCTTGCCACGAAGCTGCTCGGACTTCTGTCGCGCAGGCTGGGGCTGCCGCAGGTGGTAGGCATGATAATTGCCGGGCTTTTAATCGGGCCGGCGATCATAGGACAATTCCACCCCGGCGGTTTTATGGGGATTATACATCCTACCGATGCGGAAATGGATGTGCTGCAGAGCTTTTCGCAGATCGGCGTTGTATTTATCCTTTTTTCCAGCGGGCTGGAAACGGACTTTCGGGAGCTTAAGCGGAGCGGCGCGGCTTCATCGGCTATCGCGATGATGGGAGTGCTGGTGCCGGTGGCGCTGGGAACGGCAGGGGCTTTGCTGTTTATGGGCTGGCCGGGAAAAGCGGCGAGCCATGGCATGCTTATGAATGCCCTGTTTGTGGGAAGTATCCTGGCGGCTACAAGCGTAGGGATTACGGTGGAAACACTCCGGGAACTGGGAAAGCTGAACACACGTGTGGGAACCACTATTTTGAGCGCGGCGATCATTGATGATGTGCTGGGAATCATAACCCTCAGCGTGATTACCGGTATGAATGGCGGCGGCAGCGTGGGAATCACTCTGCTTAAGGCCGTGGGCTTTTTTGTCTTTACCATAGGGGCCGGGCTGCTGCTTCGCTGGCTGTTTAAGGTGCTGGTAAAAAAATATCCCCATCGCCGCCGTACAGGTATTTTCGCATTGGTTATGTGTTTCATGTATGCTTTCTGCGCGGAAGAATTTTTTGATATAGCGGCCATAACAGGGGCCTATATGGCGGGACTGATGCTCAGCGGGCTGGACGATACCTCCTATGTGGATCGTAAGGTAGTGGTGAGCGGATATATGATTTTTACTCCCATGTTTTTTGCTTACATAGGCATCAGCGCGGATTTCAGCCATTTCAGGCCGTCAGGGCTTGTTTTTGCCGCTGTGTTCGTACTGCTCGGTCTTGTGGGAAAGATAATCGGCTGCGGAGGAATTGCCAGGCTGTTTCATTATAACTCCCGGGAAGCACTGACCATAGGCTGCGGGATGATCGCCAGGGGCGAGGTGGCGCTGGCTGTTTATTCCACCGGGCAGAGCATGATATATTATGAAAACGGTGTTCTGGCAGGAATCGATCCGCTGGTGGCAACGATTTTCCTGATCGTGCTTTCGTCCATATTCTGTCCTGTCCTGCTTAAGCTGGTGTTTAAGAACCAGGTTACTTCGAATGAGGGAGAGGCCCACAGGGCGACCATCGGAACGGAAGCTATTGAAAATGCGGGAGGGGTACAATAAAGAATCTCCCTAAAGAAAAATTGGTTCTGCTGATGGGGCGATTTTTATCAGATCCTAGAATCGTGTTAGTTTCCCATATTTTTATGCAAGAAATCCCTCTGTTTCCATGCTATTCTTTAGAAAGCATGAATATGGAGGGATTTTATTATGATAAAAAAATGGTGGCATGATAAAGTAGCATATCAGATTTACCCCAAAAGCTTTCTGGATACCAACGGAGACGGTATCGGGGATCTGCGCGGCGTGATCCGCAGGCTGGACTATCTGAAAGAACTGGGAGTGGACATTATCTGGCTTTCTCCCATATACCAGTCGCCCTTTGTGGATCAGGGCTATGATATATCGGATTATTATGCGATTGCGCCGGAATTTGGTACCATGGCGGATTTCGACGAGCTGCTGGCGGAGACGAAAAAGAGAGGTATGTATATCATCATGGATCTGGTAATCAACCATTGCTCCGACAAGCATGAATGGTTCCAAAAGGCATTGGCGGATCCGGAAGGCGAGTATGCGGACTATTTTTATTTCCGGAAGGGAAAGGACGGAAAAGAACCCAGCAATTACCGTTCCTATTTCGGCGGCAGCACCTGGGAGCCGGTGCCGGGTACGGATAAATATTACCTGCATATGTTCGCAAAGGAACAGCCGGATCTGAACTGGAACAATCCCAGGTTAAAAAAAGAACTTTTCGACATGGTGAACTGGTGGCTGGAAAAAGGGGTTGCCGGCTTTCGGATTGACGCTATCATTAATATCAAGAAGGACACCGCATTCCCGGATTATCCCGCGGACGGTGCGGACGGCCTGGTGAGCTGCACCAAAATGGTGGAAGAGGTTGACGGCGTCGGGGAGCTTCTGGAGGAACTGAAGAAGGAAACCTTTGAAAAATACGGTGCCTTCACTGTTGCGGAGGTATTTAATATGAAGGAAGACGAGCTGCGGGAATTCATCGGTGATGACGGCCATTTCTCCACCATGTTTGATTTCTCGGCGGCTGTTCTTTCCGAAGGAGATAAGGGATGGCATACCGGCAGGGAGGTAACCTTTGGGGAATGGCGTTCGGCTCTTTTTGAATCGCAGCTGGAAGGACAGAAGGTAGGTTTTAAGGCCAATATCATTGAAAACCATGACGAGCCAAGGGGCGCGTCCCGCTACCTGCCCTCTTATGCTCAAAATCCTAAGGGGATCAAAATGCTGGGAACTACCAGCGTACTGCTTCGGGGGATTCCCTTTATCTATCAGGGGCAGGAGCTGGGAATGACCAACTGCAGGTTTGACAGCATTGAAGAATACGATGACATCAGCACGAAGGATCAGTATAAGGTAGCGCTGGAAGCAGGACTGACGGCGGAAGAAGCCCTGGAGGCCGTGGCGCGCTTCAGCCGTGATAACAGCAGGACGCCCATGCAGTGGAGCGGGGAAAGGAACGCGGGCTTTACCACAGGAAAGCCCTGGCTGAAGGTAAATCCCAACTATATACAGGTCAACGCGGCGGAGGAGGAGAAGGACGCGGCCTCCGTACTCCAATACTACAGGCAGCTGATCGCGCTGCGTAAATCGGACTCTTACAGAGAAGCCTTCACCTATGGCGAATTCCGCCCGGCTTTTGAGGACGAAAAAGGTATTTTCGCTTTTACCCGCAGCACACCGGAACAGAAAATCCTGGTTGCGGCAAATTATGGGACCGGGGAGCAGGTATTGGAGCTGCCTTCCGGGATAAAGAAGCTGCTGTTAAGCAATAACGCGGAAATAAAATCGGCAGGCAACAGGATATGCCTTGGCAGCTGTGATGCGGCGGTACTGGAACTGGAATGATCCGATCAGCTCAAAACTCCTTTCATTTACGTTGACACCGGCTATACCGGGAAGTAAACTGAAAATGTAAAATGGAAAACTAGTCCAGGGGAGGAACAGCCATGAAATTTATTCGTTTTGAAATGGCAGGAAAGGCAGAGATAGGGATTTTAAATAAAGAGGAAACCGGTATCCTGCCGCTGTCCCGGATCTATCCGGGATTTGGAGTTACCATTATGCAGCAGGTGATAGAGGGCGCGGGGGAAAATGAAAGCAGCCAGCTTTGGGATGCGTATAACGGAGAGACGGATTGTCCCCAGGTCCCTTTGGAGGAGGTGAAGGTGCTGGCGCCGATTGAACGGCCCGTGCATGATATCCTCTGTGTGGGGGTGAATTACAGGGATCACAGGGAAGAAGCGGCGGGTGCTCTGGCTGATTTTAAAGCGGCTCCGGAAGCCGTTTATTTTGCCAAACGCGCCATCCGCATACTGGGAAGCGGTGAAGCGATTGAAGCGAGGCTTGATTTGGATGATCAGCTGGATTATGAGGTGGAGCTGGCGGTCATCATCGGAAAAGAAGGAAAGGACATACCCAGGGAGAAGGCGGAGGAATATATCTTCGGCTATTCCATTTTCAACGATATATCCTCACGGAAGCTTCAGAACCGCCACGGGCAATGGTTCAGGGGGAAAAGCCTGGATACCTACAGCGCCATGGGGCCGGTTATCCTTCATAAGTCCGCCCTGCCATTCCCGGTTGAAGTGGATGTGCGCAGCTATGTGAACGGAGAAAAACGCCAGGATTCCAACACCAGGCTTTTCCTTGCAGACATTCCCAAAATCATCGAAGATTTATCGAAGGGGATGACCCTTGAGCCGGGAGACATCATTGCAACCGGAACCCCGGCGGGTGTGGGGATGGGAAGCAATCCGCCCCGGTTTATGAAGCAGGGAGACGAGGTGATCTGCGAAATACCTCCCATAGGCCGCCTGGTTAACCGGGTGGAAACGTATTTCCCCGGGCGTACGTGAACAAGGAGAACAGGCGTTACCAGAAAAACGCCTGTTCTCCTTGTTTCATTTCGTCCAGATGACCGTAGGACTTCCTGTATTTTCCGGGAGTGATGCCGGTCTGCCGTTTGAAAACCTTGGTAAAGTAAAATTTATCCTGAAAACCCGTACTTAAGGCCACCTGTTCCAGACTGCTGTCCGTATGGGAAAGCAGGTGCTTTGCATTGCGGATCCGTACGCCGGTCAGATATTCCCGCACAGTATAACCGGTCTGTTCACGGAAAAGCCTTCCGAAATATTTTTGGGACAGGCCGGAATGAGCGGCCAGGAGCGGAAGGGAAATATCTTCCGTATAATATTCCTGGATATAATTCACCGCCTCGCTGATGGTTTTCTGGTGGAACAGCCCGCAGGAATCCTCCCTGACCGGTGAAGTCAGGTCACATACGGCTGCCGCCAGCTGCAGGAACAAAGAGCGTTCGCGCAGCCTTGCGCCGGTACTCAGCTGCGAATAATTCTGATAAAGCTCCTTAAAAAGCGGCGCCGTGATATCGTAATCCAGCCCTGTGATCAGAGGAGGAAAAAGAGCCGGATCCACCTCCGGGTTAGGCCGCTCCAGCAGCCTTTCTTCTTTTATGGGCGGAAGAGAATTATGATATGGGTTATTTGCCTTATAGCTATTCATATAGAAGGCATCGGAACCCTCCGCATCGGCCGGCGGGTTTTCCATATGCAGGTAAACCTGCTCCGCCCGGAAGTCATATTGGGCTTCCGGGGAGATCCAGTCAAAATGTACGCAGTGGACCCGGAAAGTTTTTCCTTCAGGAACCAGCATGGTGTTATGAAGATAGGGGCAGATATAAAAAAGTTCCCCTTTCTTTACCGTATAGGTTTTACCGTCATATAAAAAACGGGCTTCTCCGCTGAGACAGTAGATGAATTCATGGTCATAGATAATACGTTCCGGAAGGAGAGTACCCCCATCAAAAATCTTATAGTTCACATATCGCACATAAGGAGCAATCCGCTCCAGACTGATTGTGTTTTCTGCATTCCGTTCTTTTTCCATCGCTGTCAATACCCTTTCCGGCTGGAAATTCTGACATAGGCTGCCGCCC